>Ga0256405_10000363_pt1 | contig 152090 bp, 148 predicted proteins | sample RumenRJG_02DNA_FD_189096 | JGI IMG/M metagenome (GOLD analysis project Ga0256405, IMG submission 189096) | Bovine rumen microbial communities from Lethbridge, Alberta, Canada - RJG_02 | ecosystem: Host-associated > Mammals > Digestive system > Stomach > Rumen | place: Canada: Alberta... | reverse complement strand
CACCGGAAGGTGTTTCAGGCCATTCCCCATGGCGATACAATTCAATACAATTAATTTTAAACTCATAGCTGTAGCGCATAGAAAAACCCTCCTTACTGGTTTTGTCCAGTAAAGAGGGTACATATCAAAACCGCAGCTTTTTCTTTATTATTTATCTGTTTATCTTATCTGTATTTTTTGAATTCTCTTACCCTTTCCGGTACATCAGGAGCTCCGTATACCGCCGAACCGGCAACGACCATCTCAACGCCTGAAGACAACACCCTCTCAACGTTTGTAAGATCGATCCCCCCGTCCATCTCTATAACGTAATCATATCCCATCTCTTTTTTCAGGGCAGACAGTTCAACTGCTTTATAGAGCTGATCCTCCATAAACTTCTGGCCTCCGAATCCGGGTTCCACTGACATTATGAGTATAAGATCCGCCATATCAAAACAGCCTTCAAGCACGGACGTAGGAGTCCCCGGTTTGATGGAAACCCCTGCTTTTATACCGTAAGACCTTATCAGCTCCAAAACCGCTCTGAGGTCCTTACAGGCCTCCTGATGGACTGTTATGAATGCTGTATTGTCAGTTACGAAATCTTTTATATACTTTTCGGGATTTTCGATCATGAGGTGAACGTCGTATGGAAGTTTCGTCTTTCCGTTCAAAGACTTCATGACAGGAGCACCGAAGCTGATATTCGGTACAAAATGGCCGTCCATGACGTCTACATGGATATAATCGGCTCCCCCTTCTTCGATTTTTTTGATATCTTCCAGCAAAGCACTGAAGTCCGCAGATAAAATCGATGGTGAAAGTAGCATCAGTATTTCCTCTTTTCTTTTATTTCTTCAATATTTTTCTTGTACGACAGATATCTTACCTTTGATATCCTGCCTTCCCTCACTGCCTGTTTTACAGCGCAGTCGGGTTCTTTAAGATGCCTGCAGTTATCGTAATAGCAATTACCTTTATATCCGGAAATATCCGGATAGTAGTCCTGAAGCTCATCCAGCTCAGCTTCGAGTATATCAAAGGATGTAAATCCGGGAGTATCGTATACCAGCCCGCCTCCCGTGGATTCGAATATCTCCACATGTCTGGTGGTATGCCTTCCTCTTGAAGTCTTTCTGGAGATCTCCCCCGTTTCCATTTCGGCCTCCGGTATCAATAGGTTTATCAGGGTAGATTTACCTACTCCTGAAGGACCTGCAAAGGCAACCGTTTTACCCAGAATGCGCTCTTCAAGCTTGTCCAGCCCTTCCGCATCCTTACCGCTGACTCTTATCACAGGATATATACCCTTATAGATATCTTCATATGACGCAAGGGTCTCCTCGTCAGCCAGATCGCATTTGTTCATGACGATCACAGCATCCACGTGATTCATCTCAGCCATTACCAGAAATTTATCTATCAGAGAAAAATCGGGTTCAGGATCCTTTACCGCAAACGTTACCGCAAAGGTATCCACGTTCACGATCGGAGGTCTGATAAATGAGTTTTTTCTTTCCATGACCTCTTCGATGACACCTTCGTGCAGGAATCCCCTTTTCCTCGCTTCCTTGGAAAGTTCTCTCTCGCTGATGACGACCCTGTCTCCAACCTGGAGCTTGATCCCCATCTTCTTGAAAATGCCCCTTCCGGTACACTCAAAAATGTCTTCTTCAGTTTTAACGTAGTAGAATCCGCCGATTCCCTTGATTATTATACCGTTCATCAGTTACCTGTTCCCGATTCTGTTCCGGTGCTTTCGCCGCCGCTTTCTCCGGAACTTTCACCGCCGCCTTCTCCGGAGCTGTCGCCGCCTTCTCCGGAGCTGTCTCCGCCATCAGTGCTTCCTCCGTCATCAGGTGTCGGTTCGGGAGTGGGTTCCGGTTCTGGTTCGGGAGGTGTTCCCTTTGATACCTTGTAGCTGATCGCCGTGTAAACGTTGACTTCGGTATCTCTGGCTATGCTCTGCCAGAAAATGATGTTTTCAGGCATATCTGAACGCTCTTCGTAAGTGACATCGCCGATTTCCAGCTTAAGGGAAGCGAGCATCGCCTTAGCTTCATCGGGAGTAGCACCGATAAGGTTCGGCACTATAGCCTGTTCCACTCCGCGTCCGTCGGATACTTCTATGTTTACCACAGTACCCTGATCCGCTTTGGTTCCGGGCTCAATGGACTGTTTTGTTATATTGCCTTCAGGTTCCGGCGATGTGACTGTAGTTATGGTTCCCAGCACAAATCCAAGTTCCTCAAGTTCAGTCTTTGCCTGATCTGCAGTCTTGCCTAAGAGAGTGGGGATCACGCCCTCCCTCTTTCCTTTTGAAACATTGATTACGATAGTCTTGCCTTCGACTACCATCGTGCCTGCTTCAGGATTCTGAGCCGTGACATATCCCTCTTCCTGATCGTTTGAGAATACGTCCTCACCGCGCTCTATCTTAAGGCCGGCTTCTTCGGCTTTTGAAACAGCCTCCTCATATGTGTCACCTATGAATTGAGGCACCTCGATCTCATTCTTATCATTGAACCATCCCAGAAGCGTGCCGAGAATGATGATACCGGCTATCAGTATTATTGCAACTCCTCCTATTATGACGGCTTTGCTTCCTTTGTCGCTTCTGAGGAATTCTATGATGTTGAATTTTTTACCGTCTCCGCGGTCATCTGATGAGGTCCTGTTGGTATTGCGTTTCACCTGATTGCTGACGTGGTCAACAACTTTTGTTTCGTTATTGTCATCGCTGTCGAACTGACCGTACAGAGCTTTTGATCCGAATCTGCTTTCGATATAACTTATCGATTTCAGATCATCTATCATCTCATCGACTTTTTTATATCTCTTTGACTGGAATTTTTCCGTTGCCTTGTGGATTATACGATCCAGCTGATAAGGAACTTCCGGCACTTCATCCTTTGCTGAAGGGAAAGGATTATTGATGTGCATAAGTGCTATATTTACCGGATTATCACCGTCATAAGGAACGTGACCGGTGAGCATCTCATATATCACTACTCCAAGGGAATAGATATCTGATCTTTCATCCACATATGCCCCTCTCGCCTGCTCAGGTGAGAAGTAGTGGACTGATCCCATTACCTTGTCCGATTTTTCCTCCATCGTGCCCTCGTGTACAGGCATAGCGATACCGAAGTCTGCAAGTTTTGCAACTCCCTGGTTCGTTACCAGTACGTTATGAGGCTTGACGTCCCTGTGGACTATCTGGTTTTTGTGAGCAAGTGAAAGCGCTTCAGCTATCTGCACAGCGTAATCTATCGCCTGCTTATATCCCAGCTTTCCTTTTTCTTCAATTATCTCAGAAAGGGATTTCCCTTCCACAAGCTCCATTACGATATAGTAGATATTCCCCTCGCGGCCTACATCATAAACTCCTACTATATTGGGATGTGTAAGTCCGGCAGCTGCCTGGGATTCTCTTATGAAGTTTTCAATGAACTTTTCATCCTTTGTGAATTCCGGTCTTAAGATCTTAATGGCTACATAACGATTAAGGAGTCTGTCCTTTCCTTTGTAAACGATGGCCATACCGCCTTCACCGGTCTTCTGGATCAATTCATATCTTCCGGCAAGTAGTCTGTTATTCATCGATTTCCTCCTCCGTTATCTTAAGAGTTATGACAGTGATGTTGTCCCTTCCGCCGTTTCTGTTCGCTCTTTTGATGAGTTCCGCGGCAAGTTCGTTCATATTGTCTATATCATTTATAACAGAAATTATCTCTTCATCGGATACCTCGTCGTACAGCCCGTCAGAACATGCGAGCAAAACGTCTCCTTCAAGCACTTCGACCTGGAAAAAATCAGGTTCGACCGAAGGTTCGGCTCCAAGAGCCTTGATGATGACGTTCTTTCTTTCATCCTGATCGGCTTCCTCCCTGGAAAGGATACCGGCTTTTACGAGGGTATTCACATATGTGTGATCTTCAGTGAGCTGGAGCAGTTCCCCGTTTCTGTGAAGATATACCCTGCTGTCTCCGATATTTCCTATATATGCCTTACCCTTGTGTACATAAACTATGATAGCCGTTGTAGCCATACCTGAGTTTTCTTCATGTTCCATGGCAAGATCATAGATCCTGAAGTTCGCTTTTTCAAAAGCATCCTTCATATATGCGACGATTTCATATTTGTCTTCCAGGCCTTCCAGCGGATGGTTCACCACGTAGTTTGCTATCTCACTGACTGCAGTCCTTGAGGCTATCTCTCCGGAGTTGCCTCCTCCTACGCCGTCAGCAAGGATATAGACCTTGTCGTGCAGCAGCACGAAACAGGCATCCTCATTGCTGGTTCTTATTATTCCCTTATCTGTCTTGAATCCTACGTGCATAGATCAAGCCTCCCTGATTATTTTGCAGATATAGAAACCATCCGTGCCCGATTTCACAGGATCAAGGTCGATTTCCGATTCTTTTTTGAATTCGCTGTGATCAGCGAGAAAAGCGTTGACTACATCCCCGTTTTCACAGGGATCTACCGTACATGTGCTGTATACAAGTACACCTGACGGTTTTAGGTATTTTGAAGCATTTTCCAGTATCTTTTTCTGTGTGTCCGCGAGCTCCCTGATATCGTATTCTTTTCTGTACTTTATTTCAGGTTTCCTTCCCATAACTCCGAGGCCGGAGCACGGAACATCGCAAAGCACTCTGTCGCATTTTCCCACAAGCTCCGGATCGAGTATACTTCCGTCACCGATGCCTGTCTTTACTATGGTAATACCGTTTCTTTCCATAAGCTCATCCATCAGTTTCAGCTTATGTTCATATATATCAAAGGCATATATGATGCCTTCATTTCCCATCATTTCAGCTATTGCAGCCGTCTTGCCTCCCGGTGCTGCGCATACATCGCAGACCGTCATTCCCCTTTCGGCACAAAGCGTGTCTGCTGCAAGGGTCGAGGCCTGATCCTGAACGGCAAATCTTCCTTCTCTGAACGCCTTGCTTTCAAGAATGCCTGAACCTTTAGCCAGAACAGACCTGCTGCTTACCTCTGAAGGCATTACTTCAAATCCTTCTTCAGAAAGTTCCTTCATAATGCTCATCCTGTCTGTCTTAAGGAGATTTACCCTGAGGCAAAGATCAGGAGCCTCATTTACTTTCTCCATAAACTTAAGGGTCTTCTCATAACCATATGCCTTTATTAGAAGATCAGCTATCCATTTTTCAACAGAATACCTGATGCGTATGTACTCCGCGTGATCCTCCTCTGAAGGTCCCTCCAGATCATCGCTGTTTCTTTCAATGGATCTGAGTACACCGTTTATGAAACCTGTCTTGCCCTTACAGTATTTCTTGGCAAGTTCCACGGTTTCAGAGCAGGCTGCGTATCCGGGAACAGATCCCATGAAAAGTATCTGATAAGCTCCCATCCTGAGGATACACAGTTCATACGTCCTGAGACCTGAAAACCCTTTCTTTATAAACTGTTTAAGATAGTGATCAAGGAGATATTTGTTTTTTAATACTCCGTATACCAGTTCTCTTACGAATGCAGGATCCGCCGCACGGTTCTCCCTGATCGCTCTGTTCAGGGCGATATTTGAATATGAACCATTCTTTTCAATATCGATAAGACATAAGAGTGCGGTCTTTCTGTTTATATCCATTATTTGAAAAGCTGTCCTTTCTTAAGAGAGTTGCCTCTGAGATAATCGGAAACTGCCATGCGCCTTTTACCGGGGACCTGTATCTCTGTAACTTTAAGAGTTTTGCCTCCGCAGCCGACGCAGAAACTGTCGCTTTCCACGGAAATTATCGTTCCGGTATCTGAATCGGAAGTCGGTATATCCAAAGCTTCCGCTTTCCAGAATTTCATGGTCTCGTCAGCATCGCCGAATACAGCAAAGGCACCCGGCCATGGATCGAATGCTCTGATCTTGTTAACGATTTCATCAGGATCAGCCGTGAAATCTATATGACCGTCCTGTTTTCCGATCATAGGTGCATAGCTTGACAGGCTGTCATCCTGTTTCTCAAACACAGCGGTTCCCTTTTCTATGGATCCCAGTGTTTCGATAAGCAGCTTTGAGCCAGCCTCTGCAAGCTTATCGTGAAGTTCTGAGAAGTTGGAATCGCCGACCGGTATTGTGACCTTTGAGATCATATCTCCCGTATCAAGTCCCGGGCCCATCTGCATGATGGTAACTCCGGTCTCCTTTTTCCCGAGAAGTATGGCATGCTGGATGGGAGATGCGCCTCTGAGTTCAGGAAGAAGAGATGCGTGTACGTTTACAGAGCCGAACTTCGGAGCTTCAAGAACTTCAACAGGAAGTATCTGCCCGTAAGCAGCAACTACGGATATATCTGCTTCAGCGTTCCTTATCTCATCCAAAAATTCCAGGTCTCCCCTGACCCTTTCCGGCTGGATAACCTTTATCCCATTCTCCACTGCGACTTCTTTAACGGGAGAAAACTGAACTTTCTTTCCTCTCCCTTTCTGCTTGTCAGGCTGGGTCACGCAAAGAGGGATATCATGCCCTGCATCTATAAGTCCTTTTAATATGACAGCCGCAAAATCCGGCGTGCCCATGAAAACTATCCTCAAACCGGATCCCCCTTACTCTTCATCCTCTTCGTATTCCTCATCGTCGAAGGCTTCTCTTAAGTTAGTACATTTATCCGTATAGAGTATGCCTTCAAGATGATCGTACTCGTGCTGCATCACCCTGGCGTCAAAGCCCTCGAAGTCATAAACCTTTCTCTCGCCGTTTATGTCGGTGGCTTCCATCTTTATCCTTACGGATCTTTCGACTTCGCCAACCATATCCGGAACGCTGAGGCATCCTTCAGTTCCAATCTCTTTCTCATCGCTCATTTCAAGCATGACAGGATTGATCATGAAATAGACCTTGTCATCATCATAAGGATCTGGCTGTGCCACGAAGATCCTCCTCATTACTCCGACCTGAGGTCCGGCTATACCTACACCCATGGATTCCCTCATGGTCTCAAGCATATCCTCAAGCGTCTCCTTGAGTCTCGGAGTGATCTCTTTAACTTCCTTGCAGTGTTTTCTTAATATTTCGTCACCTTCTGTGACTACGTTTCTAATTGCCATTTATTACTCCTGATATCTTATATTCAGCATCAGATGATGCTGTATGGATTTACATCTATCGTTATATTGACGCCGGTCTTTCTGGAAAACAGACTCTTTCTGAACTGATCGGCATAGTGTACATACTCGTTTCTCTTCCCCTTGGGAGCCTTAAGAAGTATGTATCTTCTGAAAGCGTCCTTTCCCTTGAAGTTTACAGCGTCCTTCGGATCCATGATCCTGTGGGTCCCGTCTGCTTCAAACGTCTTTTTGAAGAAATTCATTGCATCCCTGACTACAGACTCTATTTCCTGCTCATCATCAGATGTGAAGTTGACCATTATCATATCTCCGAAAGGAGGATACTCCAGAAAAGACCTGATCTTAGTCTCCTGATCAAAGAATCCTTCATAATCATTATTTACGGCAGAAGTGAGAGCGTAATTATCCGGCTCATATGTCTGAATGATCACCTTGCCTATCTCGTCTCCTCTTCCGGCTCTTCCTGCTACCTGAGTAACCAGCTGAAAAGTCCTTTCTTCGGATCTGTAGTCCGGGATATTGAGAGTGGTATCTGCAGCGATGACGCCCACAACTCCCACGTTATCAAAGTCCAGACCCTTGGCAACCAGCTGGGTGCCTACCAGGATATCCGTCTCCCCGCTTTCAAAGCGCTCCAGAATGTTATCAAGCTCTTTTCTGTCCCTTACGGAATCGATATCAAGCCTGTCAACGGACTTTTCAGGAAAAGTCTTCCTGACCTGTTCCTCCACCTGTTCAGTACCGATCCCGAAAAATCTTATGAATCTGCTTCCGCATTCCGGACATACCTTAGGTACAGGATATTTTCTTCCGCAGTAGTGACATACCATAGCCTCGCCTTTTTTGTGGTAGGTCAGCGATATGCCGCACTCCGGACATTTCATGACTTTCCCGCACTCCCTGCATGAAATGAAGTTGGAATAACCCCTCCTGTTCTGCAGGAGGATTATCTGTTTTCCGTCGTCCAGGGAGTCTTCCATGCTTCTCATCAGCTCCCTGCTGAAGATGGAACGGTTTCCGGCCCTGAGTTCGTCCCTCATGTCCACGGTTATCATTTTCGGGAGCGGAGTCCTGTTATATCTGTTTTTCAGTTCTATGAGCTCGTAAATGCCTTCCCTGGCCCTTTCATACGAGTTCACTGAAGGAGTTGCAGAACCCAGGATCATTACGCCCTTATGGGCCATGACCCTTTTGGCTGCTACTTCATGCGTATCGTACTTCGGGGTCATGTCAGCCTTATACGTGGCCTCATGCTCCTCGTCAAGGATTATGCATCCTATGTTATCCAGAGGAGCAAAAACTCCCATTCTGGCACCAATGACTATCCTGGCTTCTCCTTTTCTTATGCGCATCCACTCATCGGAGCGTTCTCTGGGCGTGAGTCTGGAATGCAGGACCGCTACATTCTCCTTTCCGAACCTTCCGATAAAGCGTTTTATAAGCTGGTGCGTAAGAGATATCTCAGGAACCAGCATGATGGAGCCTCTTCCCTGGGCCAGTGCTTCCTCGATCGCCTTCATATAGACTTCCGTCTTTCCTGATGACGTAACACCATGAATAAGGAAAAAGCTCTCAGAACCGCGATTTAAGGCCTCGTGCAGCCTTTTGACGGCAGCAGTCTGCTCATCCGTGAGGTTCTCAGGAATAACGTAATCTGTCGTGAGGCCCTCATACGGATCCTTGGGCGTACCACGCTTTCTTGGCTTGAGCGGCGCCGAGAACAGCCTCACCGCGTCATAATATCTGATAGCGTATCTTGCTTTCATCCAGACAGCCGTAGAGATCATCTCATCGGTAAGACTGCTCATCGGATCGACGGATATTATCTCACGGATCTTATCTTCATCGATGTCAGCCGTATCGGAGACTCCGAAAACATATCCGTCTTTTTCCTTATTGCCGAAAGGCACGGTCACTTTTGATCCGGTCTTCACGTCCAGTTCCCCTGTGCTGTACGTAAAGAAATCATCTATGTAGTTGCTTTTGTTTTCAACTATTACTTGCGCGAACATCTGCTTTCCCCTTTTGCTCACATCCGGCTTCATTAAAGCAGGTGGATATTGTTCTCTTCACAGTGTTTTATCTGTTCCTCAGGCCATACCGATACCTGTACTTCTCCTATATGTGCTTTTCTTAAGAAGAACATACAGAGTCTGCTCTGCCCGATACCTCCTCCTATGGTAAGAGGCAGCTCATCATTCAGGACGGCCTTCTGATAAGGAAGCTCAGCTCTGTCCATGCAGTCAGCAAGTTCAAGCTGTCTCTCCATTGCTTCAGCATCAACACGTATGCCCATGGAACTTATCTCAAAGGATCTTTCAAGAAGATCATTCCAGAGGATAATATCTCCGTTCAGTTCCCAGTCATCATAGTCAGGAGATCTTCCGTCATGCTTCTTTCCTGACTTGAGCGCTCCTCCTATCTTCATGAGAAAGATGGCCCCGTGTTCCTTGCAGGCAGCGTCTTCTCTTTCCTTGGGAGTGAGATCGGGATACCTGTCTTCCAGCTCCTGTGTAGTAATGAAAGTGATCTCGTTGGGAATCTCAGTCCTTACATCTCTGTAAAGTCTGTTCACATAATCCCCGAGGTTTTTGATACCGTCATATATCGTTATGACTGTCTCTTTGAGGTAAGCTTCATTTCTCTGGTCCCTTGTGATAACTTTCTCCCAGTCCCACTGGTCAACGTAAACAGAATGAAGGTTATCAAGTTCCTCGTCGCGCCTTAAAGCGTTCATATCGGTATAGATGCCGTATCCGGGCTCAACTCCATACCTGCCAAGGGCATATCTCTTCCATTTGGCAAGGGACTGAACTACTTCGACCTGAAGTTCGTCCATATCCTTGAGTGTGAAACTTACTCTTCTCTCAACTCCATTGAGGTTATCGTTGAGTCCTGTCTTGGGATCTACAAAGAGAGGTGCTGAAACACGTCTCAGTTTGAGCCCGTAAGCAAGTTCCTGCTGGAAATAATCTTTGATCTTTTTGATCGCTCTCTGGCTCTCCATCAGGCTTAAAGGGCTTTCATACCCTTCCGGAACTAGTAATTTGCCATAAGTTTTGATCATTTATTTATCCTCCCATTTACTGAACTCACAGCCGCAGTAATTCTGTCTGTAAAGTTCATATTTTTTTGATAATTCTATCGACCGCTGGAATCCGGCCTTTTTCTTGAAATCCATGTCGAGAAATTCAATCTCATATATTTCACCAAGCTGAGTGCCTATGGCGGAAATCAGCTGATAATTCTTATGCGGGCTGACAGTAAGCGTGGTCCCGAAGATCGGATAACCCATGGCGACTGCAGCTTTGGCAGTTCTGTCAAGTCTCAGCTTGAAACACTCCGTACATCTGTCACCGCCTTCAGGGCAATCCTCAAGTCCTTTTGCAACGTCGAAAAAGTCTTCCGGAAGATATTCTCCTTCAATAAATACTACTTTATCTTCATCGGGAACATCTTCATTAAATGCTTCGATGAACTTGATCTGATTGGCCTTTCTCTTCTCGTATTCATCCCTGTCGGTTATATTGGGATTATAGTAAAATATCGTTACCTTATAATTCGGAAGGAGTCTTTCGATGCACGCCGTGGAACAAGGCCCGCAGCACGAATGAAGCAGTATCCTCCGCTTTTCACAGGATTTGCTCTCCATGTCAAAAGTTTCGCTGTTCAGCTGTTCTTCGCATTCTCTCAGAGCGCAAGGAAGCGATTTCTTCATTTGACAATCTCCGTTCATTGCTATAAATTATTATTGTTAAACACAGGGACGACAAAAACTACCCCACTTTAACTAATACAGTATACCATAAGAATTGGTCATAATCAAACAAATTACGCCTATCCTTTGACAAAAATGAGCAAAAGCATGCCCCCTGAACTTAAGGGAAAAAGAATAAATACAATATCCGAATACCTGAAGGACCGGTTTGGTAAAAAAACCATCAAGCTGGCGATCGACGGAGGCTTCACCTGCCCTAACAGAGACGGATCCAAGGGCCTCGGAGGCTGCACTTTCTGTTCCGATACAGGATCCGGTGAATTCAGTTCGGACATAGAAGATCAGATACGTCTTTTATCGGATAAATGGCCCGATGCCGCATATCTGGCATATTTCCAGAATCACACCAACACGTACGCTCCAGTTGAAGAACTCAGAAGTAAATATTACTCAGTTCTTAAAGATCCGAGAATAAAAGGTCTTGTAATAGGCACCCGTCCGGACTGTCTCGGGGAGGATGTCCTGGATCTTCTTTCTGAAATAAATGAAAAATACTTCATGTGGGTCGAACTGGGGCTTCAGACGATTCACGAAAAAACTGCCGAAGAAATAAACAGATGCTACGGACTTGAGGAATTTGACAAGTCTGTGGAAGAACTGAAAAAAAGAGGTATACGTACGGTGGTACACCTCATACTGGGTCTTCCGGGCGAGAGCCGTGAGATGATGCTTGAGTCAGTAAAATATGTTTCAGGCAAGCCCGGTCTTTTCGGCATGAAACTTCACCTGATGAATCTCGTCAAAGGTTCATCCATGGCAGCTGCCATTCCGGATTATGTCAGTTTCCCGGATATAGAAACGTACGTGAAGATGGTGGTCGACTGTCTGGAGATCATACCTCCTTCTGTAACAATACACAGAATGACGGGAGATGCCCCCAGGGATATCCTCATATCCCCCGTATGGAGTTTCAACAAACGCACGATCCTGAATTCCATAAATGACAGGCTTAATCTGCTGGACTCCTGGCAGGGAAAGAAACTAGACGACAAATAAAAACGGCGCTCTGACGAGCGCCGTTTTAATTATTATCCGATCCATTTACCGGTAGAATCAAAGCTGTAGTTTTTCCCGCCTATGGTGAGATCTCCGGTTGCCATGTAACCGTTATCTTTAAGGTAGTACCAATAGCCGTTTAATTTAAGCCATGAAGATCTGATCATCTTGCCGTTGGATGCCATATACATCCATCCGAGTCTGTCCTTGGCCCACTCATTTGATGCCATATATCCGTTATCCTTAAGATAGTACCATTCTCCGCCGTCTTTGATCCACTTCGACTTGGTGATCTTGCCATCGGAATCCATCCACATCCATCCTGCACGGTCTCTGGTCCACTGGTTAACAGCAAGATATCCGCTGTCATTCAGATAGTACCACTCGCCGTCGCAGAGTATCCAGTAGGATCTGGTAATGCTCCCGTTTGCATCCATCCAGCATCTTCCTGTGCTGTCGTCAGCCCAGCCATTAGTCACCAGCACACCGTTTGAATCGTAGTAGTGCCATTCTCCTCCTTCGACCTTCCAGCCATATTTCTTGATCGGGATCTCTTCTGTCTTTGTCTCTCCGCATACAGTACATGTATATGTACGGACACCTTTTTCTGAAGTCGTTGCTTCTTTAGTCACAACGCCTTCATCCCAGGTATGGATACCAGTGGGAGCCAGGTCTCTGTTTTCAGCATGTGAAGGATCGTGTACACACTTTCTGGTCTCCACGCCTTTTTCAACGCATGTAGGTTCCTTGGTGATCTCCCATGCTCCCCACTCATGTCCGGTTGCTGAAATAGTTTCAGTTCTGGTCTTACCGCAGTATGTACAGGTAAATGTTATTTCTCCCTCAGTCTCACAGCCCGGAGCTTTAGTGACCGTACCTTCATCCCATACATGTTCGCAGTCCGTATCGATAACAACTCCCTGAAGGGCACCGTTATCTGCGAATGTGTAGTACTTTCCGTCGATCTCATAGGTTCCGCCGGAATACATGTATCCGGATGTATTATGGAAGTAGTAATTTACGCCTCCTATCTGCATCCAGGAAACAGCCATGTGTCCGTCGTTTTTCAGATAGTACCACTTGTTATCGTACTTCAGCCACTGACCGGTCATCATCTTACCATCTGAACCGAGCCAGCACCAGCCGCTGGAATCCTTGATCCATATATTCTTGGCTACATATCCGTTGTCGTCAAGATAGTACCAGTCATCTTCTTCTTTTATCCAGGCAGATCTGGTTATCTTACCGTTGGAATCCATCCATACGGTTCCCTTGCTGTCTTCGGCCCATTCGTTGCAAGCCATATATCCGTTTGACTTAAGGTAGTACCACTCGTCATTATAGAGGATCCACTTGGACTTGGTGACCTTGCCGTCGGAATCCAGCCAGCACCAGCCGAGTTTATCCCTGGCCCATTCATCTGATGCCATATAGCCGTTGGACTTCAGATAATACCATTCGCCGTTGGCTTTTACCCATTTGGACTTGGTTACGTTTCCGTTTTCGTCCATCCACATCCATCCGACGCTGTCGACAGCCCAGCCGTTTCTGAGGATGCTGCCGTCGCTCTCATAGTAGTGCCAACCGGTATTCTCATCCTTGATCCATCCGGTAACATGTATGAGATCAGATCTTACATAGCCTACTCTGTCGGAGTAGCTGATCCTGAACCATGTATATCCGTCCGAACCCGTCTTGCTTCCGGTGGCGTCCACATAAGTGTTTCCTCCGAGAGTCATGACGACAGATGAGTCTGTGCCTGCGCCGGATCTCACGTTAGCTCCGTCAGGATCGCTTATATAGGCATTGGTGCCTCCCCCGCCGCTCTGTCCGGCAAGAGGGTAAGACGCTGCCATATTCTTATAAACGGGGATAACAAAAGTGATCGCAGTATCCACACCGTCATAAGCTTTCTTAAGCCTGTACGCTTCGAGATACGCTCCCTGTACATTCGACATGTACTGGTGAGTAGCCACAGAACTGAGTCCGTTCATTACATTGAACTTCTTAAAATAAAGGGTATTCTGCTTTGGCTCTACATATTCCTCATAATAGAATTTTCCACCTCCGAGGATGGATTTATACCTTGTATTCCACGGTCTGTTGTATGAGCCGGAGCCCATAGCGTATATAAGGCCGTTCGTTACAGCTGAACGACCGCCCCATGCATAGGCTTCTATATTGAAGAAGTTGAAGATATTCTCATAACCCGGTTCCGTTCCTGAGATACAGGCTCCACCGCCGTTCGCACCCTGTTCAACAATTATGATAGAGGCTATCACGTATGGATTGACGCCGCTGATCTTTCCTGCCTGATAGATGGCATCGCTGTAAGTTGCAAAAGTCGTGCTCTCGCCGCTTACCTTGGGATACGCGTTTCTCAGGAAGGTGGTGCTTACCATGTTAGTGAGCCCCGCCTTGGTCTGCGTCGATGAATCAAAGGAATGGGTCATGAACTGGAAGATGCCGTAATCATCAAAGAAATTCCTCGGATCCATGTAGTATCTTATAACTTCAGGTGTAGCTGTATACCATCCGCCGGAATCATAACTGATATATAATCCGGAGCTGGGGTCATAGCAGCCTGAAGCCTTGGATCTGTAACTTACAGGAAGAGAGCTCGCCACTACATTTATTCCAGGCTGACTTTCCTTGGTAATGACGGATTCAAAACTGAGTCCCGTATTGGCTGCCTGGAACACCCATGAAGGATGACTCTTATGAAGAGACATCAGCGGCGTTACGTATGAATCCGGGAAACCCTGATCCACAAGGTACTGCCTGAACTCAGAATCGCTCATTGAAGCCGCATCTATTCCTGATGATGTGTCCATAACCTCAGCGTAAGCCATGGAAGGCACAGAAAAAGCCACCGTCATTACAAGAAGCAGTAACACGACCAGTACTTTTCTGAATACGCTTAAATTATTCAAAGATGTTTTTTCTCTGTTCATAAAATAATCTCTTTCCTATTTGGTCGGCCCCAGCCTGCCGTCATTGTAATGTTTACGGCAAAGGGAAACGTACATATCGTTTCCGCCGACAACTATCTGATCCCCTGATTTAACTATCTTTCCGTCCACTATGCGGGCAACCATGGTCGCCTTCCTTCCGCACCAGCAGATCGTCTTTATCTCCTCTATCTTGTCTGCATAGACAAGAAGATAATACGAACCTTCGAACAGTTCATTCCTGAAGTCGTTTTTAAGGCCATAACAAAGTACGGGCGTGTTGAGAGAATCCACTATCTCAACCAGTTCCTCGATGTGATGTTTCTTCAGAAACTGACATTCATCGACCAGAACACAGTCGATATGATGACATTCATTCTCTCTCATAAACAGTTCCAGAATGTTGGTCTCATCATTAACGACAGTTGCGGGTCTCTGAACTCCGATCCTTGAAGTGATCACTCCGGTGCCGTATCTGTTGTCTACAGACGGGATAAGAGTCATGACAGTCTGTCCTCTCTCCTCGTAGTTGTATGCCACCTTGATAAGATCGATGGACTTGCCTGCGTTCATAGTCGAGTATCTGTAATAAAGCTGTGCCATGCCTAACCTCCGAAATTTTCTTCCTATATATTATAAAACAACGAAAACTATAATTCAAGTGAAATATGTAAATCTTTTTTATAAAAGAACCCTTGAATTTCAAGGGTTTATCTCATTCTATATAAAAGTATTATGTAAACTATATCAGTCCCGGAACATGTGAGTTTTTTACTTCCTTTTCGTATGATCCGGGATCCGAAAAACTGTAAGCGAAATGAAAAAAGAACCTCATAAGAGGTTCTCCGCGGTTTCAATGATTCTGATTAAAGAGCACGGTTAACTAATCCGGATCTCATGCATCTTGTGCAAACGTTAGCTCTTCTTACAGTTCCGTTTTCATCAACGACTCTGACTTTCTGAATGTTTGCGTTCCATTTTCTTCTGGTGTGTCTCATGGAGTGAGAAACATTGTTGCCGGAAACTTGTCCCTTGCCGCAGATTTCGCATTTCTTTGACATGCCGTGCACCTCCTTCTTGTATTTCTGAGCCCTTCGGCTTAAGCGCATAATAAAACCTGTTCGCATTCGAACATATGACAGTATATCACAGGGAATATGAGAATTGCAAGAACTTTTTTAGAATAATTGTTAAAAAACATCAAGTTTACATAACCATATGTTCTGTAAATCAATTATACTTCCCGATGAGTACCGCTCTGCCCTCTTTTCTCGAGGCTTCCACGTCGATCACCCTCTGGTTCTGACTTCCTCTGAAAAGGAGCGTGAGATCCCTCAGATCCTTGTCATATCTGCCGTCTATGAGTATGTCGGTTACTTCCAGAAATTTCCCTATCCAGGGGTCCTTCTTTTCAAGTTCCATGAGTTCCTCATAAGTATAACCTGTGAACACCACTACGTTCAAGCCTTTTTCTTTTACTTTTGAACAAAGGCTGTATCCTGCTTCAGGCTGATACATCGGATCCCCTCCTGACATGGTTATGCCGTCAAGCAAGGGATTTTCATCCATGGCGTTCAGTATTTTTTCTATTTCGCAGTCATATCCTCCATCAAAGTCCCACGTCTCGGGATTATGGCATTCCGGGCAGTGATGAGCGCAGCCCTGTGTGAAAACTGCAAATCTCAGGCCCGGTCCGTCTACTATGGACTCTCTCACAACTCCTGCGATCCTAATGGTGTCTTTCATCAATTCTCCCTTCAGAGGCTCAAAACAGCCCCTCTAAGCAAAGTTTACCCGGCGCAGGTGCGCCGGGTCATTATCGTATTCAGATCATACAGAATCAGAGTTTTTCGAAGCCTGTGGAAGTCTCATGCTTCACTCTGTCGTGCTCTTCGGCGCGCTTGGCATCGTTCCACTGATCCATGGTTCCTACAAGGTAACCCGTGATACGTCTGATTCTCTCGAAGCCAACGTCTCCGTCTGTCTCTGATCTTCCGCACTGAGGACATACGTTATCTATGATGCCGGTATATCCGCAGCAAGGGTCGCGGTCTACAGGGTGGTTTACTGAACCGTAGCCGATCCCGCTCTCCTTCATGCATCTGATCACCTTCTCAAAGGCGTCCAGATTCTTCATCGGATCTCCATCGAGTTCGATGTATGAGATATGTCCGCCGTTCGTCAGCGCATGGTAAGGAGCTTCAAGTCTGATCTTCTCGAAAGCGTTGATGGGATAATATACGGGGATGTGGAAGGAGTTTGTATAGTAATCCCTGTCGGTTACGCCGGGAATGATGCCGTATTTCTTCTTGTCGATCTTGACGAACCTTCCGGAAAGGCCTTCTGCGGGAGTAGCGATAAGCGACCAGTTGAGCTTGGTCTGGCGTGCTCTCTCATCTGTCTTTCTTCTCATGAAGCTTACGATCTCAAGTCCCAGTTTCTGAGCTTCCTCGGATTCACCGTGATGCTTGCCGATAAGCGCCTTGAGGCATTCAGCCAGACCGATGAAACCAACGGTAAGAGTTCCGTGCTTGATAACTTCCTCAACTGTGTCATCCGGACCCAGCTTGTCGGAATCGATCCAGATCCCCTGTCCCATGAGGAACGGGAAGTTTCTGACCTTCTTCTGACACTGGATCTTGAATCTGTCATAGAGCTGATCCATAGCGGTATCCACCATGCCGTCGAGAAGTTCGAAGAAGATATCAACGTCTCCCTTGGCCTTGATGGCAAGTCTGGGAAGGTTTACAGAAGTGAAGCTCAGGTTTCCTCTTCCTGTTACAATCTCCCTTGTAGGATCGTAAACGTTACCGATAACTCTGGTACGGCATCCCATGTAAGCTACTTCTGTCTCAGGACGGCCGGGAACATAGTACTGCTTGTTGTAAGGTGCGTCCAGGAATGAGAAGTTGGGGAACAGTCTCTTGGCGGATGTCTCACATGCAAGTTTGAACAGGTCGTAGTTGGGGTCGCCGGGGTTATATGAAACGCCTTCCTTTACCTTGAAGATCTGGATAGGGAATATGGGAGTCTCACCATGTCCGAGACCTGCCTGTGTAGCGAGCATGATCTGTTCCATTACAAGTCTTCCTTCAGGGGAAGTATCTGTTCCGTAGTTGATGGATGAGAAAGGTACCTGTGCACCCGCTCTGGAATGCATGGTGTTCAGGTTGTGGATAAGAGCTTCCATAGCCTGATATGTCTTTCTCCTGATCTCCTTATCGGCAAACTTCCTTGCCCTTCCCTGCATCTTTTCAAGTTCAGCATCATCTACATTAGGAAGGATCTTCTTGAGTTCGACTCTCTCTATTTCCATGTAGTTGTTATCCCATGCCATGCAGGGACGAACATCATACTTGGCTTCTATATCGGTGCAGATAGCCTTTGTCTGCTCCTGACCGTCTTCAACATCCATGAGGAAATCGATCATCTTACCCAGGTTCTGGTGATAGAGCTTCTTATAGGTCTTTCTCACGCCGGGCGCGATGCCGTAATCAAAGTTGGGAATGGACTGACCGCCGTGCTGGTCATTCTGATTGGACTGAATGGCGATACAGGCTAAGGCAGCATAGCTCTCTATGTCATTGGGTTCTCTCAGGTGTCCATGTCCTGTGCTGAAGCCTCCCTGAAGAAGCTTGGCGATATCGATCTGACAGCATGTCATGGTAAGAGTATAGAAGTCCATATCGTGGATATGGATATCTCCGTCCTCATGAGCCTTTACATGCTTGGGATCGATGACGTACATCTTATAGAATTCCTTAGCGCCTTCGGAACCGTACTTAAGCATGGTTCCCATGGCGGTATTTCCGTCAATATTGGCGTTCTCACGCTTGATGTCGTTATCCTTGGCGTCCTTGAATGTGAGATCCTCATATATTCTCATGAGCTTGGTGTTCATCTCACGGGCTCTGGTACGCTCGGCTCTGTATAGGATGTATTCCTTGGCAGTTCTGGCGTGGCCGTTCTCGATGAGGACCTTCTCTACAGCGTCCTGGATCTGTTCTACAGTAGGTACCTGATTGTGGCAGACATCTAACAGGTAGTCCTCTACCTCATGTGCGATCTCAAGGGAAAGATCGTGGTCTTTACCCCCAAGAACTTGTGCTGCCTTAAAAATCGCGTCGGCTATCTTATTGATGTCATAATCAACGGTACGGCCGTCGCGCTTGATGATTTTTTTGATTCCGTTCATGGATGGCTCCTTTCTTTTAATGAGCCTGAGTGGTTGTGTCTCTAACCACAACATCTTGTGGCTCGAGTACTACTATAATACCAAACTTTGGGTTTGTCAACAGAAAGTTTTTTAACAAAAAACGCGCATGGAGCCGATGGTTTCAAGCGCGTTTTCATATAATTTTTGAGAGTAAATCGAAATTTTTTATTTTATTTTTTAATAAACAACAAACACTATATATAGTTATTTGTAAATCTGCACATACTCTCCGCGGAGTATGGACATCAGATTGAGATCTATGTATTTTCCGTTCTTTTTACCTGCGTGGCGCATGCAGCCTTCATCCTTAAGACCGCACTTGAGATAAAGATTGTGTGCGGGCTCATTTCCGGTCATATAATCAAGCGTCACCCTCTCACAGTTCATATCCTCAAAGGCAAACTTCAGTACGGTCCTGAATGCATCCTCTCCCAGGCCAAGTCCCCTGAGACCCACTTCACCTATGTATATCCTGGTGATGTCCAGAGAATCGTAATGAGGGTCAATCCTGGAAATGTATATGCGTCCTATGGGCGAATCATCTCTTTTATTGCAGATGGTAAAGTCTATCTGAGTAGGATCATCTGCCCTTCCCCTGATCTCATCTGCTATCTCCATCAGGTCACGCCCCTCATTTATGGTAAAGAAACGCGTCACCTCCGGCAGTTTTTCCCAGTATGCAAATATGTCCCAGTCTGATTCACGGGTCTCCCTCAGATATATCTTTTCACCTTCGATCATCATTACACTCACCTGTCCTTTCAGGTCCTGTCATCGAAATCTTCCTCTTCAGTTTCAACGTAAGTATTATCGTTCTTCTTAATGGCTTCAACCACGTCCTCTATCGATACTCCCTCTCCGTGTGCTATCGCGGCAAGATCGTCATATTCATACTTCTCACGGTTAACGCCGTATCCCGACGACTGTTTTTTGCGGATCTCACCGAAAGGAGAATCCACCTTTACGACTTCCCTCTTCAAGGAGTATCTTTTGCTGATATTTTCACGGATGCCCAAAGTCGTAGTGTATTTGAAGATAGCCTCCACCATTATGTCCCTCTTATCCTCTCTGCACATGACGGTGAGGACAACGCCTGGACGGAACTTTTTCATGTGTACTGATGTGGTATATACTTCCACTGCTCCCAGCTCAAAGAATCTGTCGCAGGCAAATCCGATCCTTTCCGGAGTCATATCGTCGAGGTTAACGGATAATTCAACTATCTTATCCGTATTTCCCTCTTCTTCCCCAAGGGACGCGCGGACAGCGTTCAGCTGAGGGAAATCTTTCTTTCCCATTCCATATCCGATCGATGTCGTCTTCATAACAGGCTGATCACCGAAATCATCCGCAAAATACTTAAGAAGCGCAGCTCCTGTAGGTGTGCACATTTCGCCGTCTATATCTCCCTGATAGTTTGGTACTCCTACGAGGATATTTGCGGTAGCCGGTGCCGGAACGGGAAGTATGCCGTGGGCACAGTGCACATGACCCCTGCCTGTCCTTACAGGTGAAGCGATGATCCTGTCAGCACCGATCGCATCCATCAGATAACAGCAGGCAGTTACGTCTGCAACTGCATCCATCGCGCCTACCTCGTGAAAATGTATCTCGGATACAGGTTCGCCGTGAACTTTGCTCTCCGCCTCAGCAATGAGCTTATAGACGTTTATCGCGTCTTTCTTCACTTTATCGGAAGCTGCAGTTCCGTTTATCATATCCTCAATGTCTGACATGGAACTGTGATGATGACTGTGCTCATGACCATGATGGTGATGTTCGTGTTCATGGTCATGATGGTGATCGTGCTCATGATGATGTCCCTCGTTCACATCCTCCGTAACCTCTTCAGCGCCGTTCACCATCACGCGCACGGAAGTACCCGTCACGCCCATCTTTTCAGTCTTTTCAATTATATATTCAACTCCGGGTATCCCCAGGGAATTAAGATCATTTTCTGCCTTTTTTATATCCCCGGTCACTTCTGCAAGGGCTGCAGTAAGCATGTCTCCGGCCGCTCCCATGGAACAATCTATATATAAAGTCTTCATTCTAGTCCTCCTTGATGTGCATGTGGTTTATCATAGACGCGCAGTAGCCTGCACCGAATCCGTTATCGATATTAACTACGGATACACCTGACGCGCATGAATTCATCATAGCAAGAAGCGCTGTAAGGCCGTCAAATGACGCACCATAGCCTACGCTTGTAGGAACAGCGATCACAGGACAGTCAGCAAGCCCTCCGATCACTGAAGCAAGAGCCCCCTCCATGCCGGCAATAGCTATTATAACCGACGCCTTCATTATCTGATCCATGTGTGAAAGGGTCCTGTGGATACCGGCCACGCCGCAGTCGTATGCGCGCTCCACGCGGTTTCCGAGAGCCTCTGCAGTAAACGCAGCCTCTTCAGCAACAGGTATGTCGCTGGTACCTGCCGTTACCACCAGTATATACCCGATCCCGTCAGGTTCAGGCATGCCTCCCACTATCCCTATCCTTCCTTCCGGATAATATGTAAAATCTTTTATATCTGAAAGTTCGGAAGCCTTATCCTTATCTATCCTGGTGATCAGGATGTGCTCCTGACCGCGTGCCGTCATCGTGTCGACGATACCCCTTATCTGACCGGCAGTCTTTCCGGCGCCGTATATGACCTCCGGTGTTCCCTGACGGACCGCCCTGTGCATATCTACCTTGGCATATCCGATATCTACGAAAGGAGCCTTTCTGATCATCACTTCAGCTTCTTCTTCGCTGATGCTTCCGTTCTTTATTCCCTCTACCAGTTCTTTAACGTAATTTGACATATATCTTACCTATTCCCTGAATGCTGGATCGAGGCTCACACCGTCAAAGTATCTGATGATCGTACCCTCAACGTCATCCTTTTCGTAAATATACCTTTCATAGTCTTCTTCTCTTATCTGGATCAGTGCATCATTGCCTCTCACCCTTACGCGGAAGTCTCTGAAGCCCAGCTCGGACATGAAAGCTTCGCAGGCTTCGACTGCCTTAAGAGTCTCATAAGTGATCTTCTGACCGATCTGTATCCTGGTTGCAAGGCAGGCATAAGCCGGCTTGTCCCAGGTAAAAAGCCCTGCCTCGCGGGACAGTGCCCTTATCATATCCTTGGTAAGACCGCACTCTCTTAAAGGAGAACGCACTCCGTATTCTCTTAAAGCTCGCACTCCGGGACGATCCCCGAGATCATCAGAAGCGTTGGTGCCGTCAATTATAAGGTCATAACCGTCCTTTTTTGCCCTTTCAGTAATGGCTCTGAAGACGTGTTTTTTACAGTGATAGCAACGGTCCGTCGGATTAGCCTCAACTTCCGGGTCACCCAGTATGTCCTGATATATGACTGTCATCTCAGCACCGAGTCCGGCAGCAAGACGTTTGGCATCCTCAAATTCAAACTCAGGCTGAAAATCGGACTTTACGTAATATGCGTGCACATCCGCTCCGGCTTCACAGGCTGCATACAGAAGATATGCGGAATCCACTCCGCCCGAAAACGCAAGGGCAACTTTAGTATTTTCCCTGAAAAATTCTTTCAAAATCATTTCTTTGCCTCTTCAAGCAAATCGTATAGGCCGTCTTCTGAAAGCACGCCCCTCTTCATGTCTTCAGGGAAGCATCCCTGTTCATCAATCTCGAAATCCTTACGCCAGTCTCCTGAGTAATATGTGCTGAGTGCTTCAACGTCAGACTCGTACCCTTCATGCTTAAATCCTGTATTCAGTGCTCTTCCCACGCGCTCCATGGTCTTTTCCATGCGGCTGACGCGGTCATATGAAGACAGGATATCAACCGCTTCAAGATATCCGTCGAAACCCTTTCCTATAATGGTCTTCATAGCATAATAGGAGACATATGAAAGACTTCTGAATGACTCCCTTTCGCTGATATCCGAGATGTGCACTTCCACAGCCGGTATACCTACAGCTTTAAGCGCATCCAGTATCGCTATCGAAGTATGGGTATAAGCTCCTGCATTTATGATAATGCCGTCAGCGTCCTGATACGCTTCCTGGATGCAGTCTACCAGATCCCCCTCATGGTTCGACTGAAAGAAGCTGCAATCTATTCCCATGCCGCTGCATTTCTCAGCTATCATGGTTTCAAGATCATCCAGAGTGCCCTTTCCGTATATATCGGGTTCCCTGATCCCAAGCATATTGAGATTAGGCCCGTTTATAACCAGTATCTTCATCTATATTTCCTCCGCTTCGCCGCCAAGGGATCTGTAATCATCAAAGAATCCCGGATATGATTTCATCACGGCTTCAGCTCCTTCTATTATGATATCACCGTCCGTCTGTCCCCTGAGGCAGGCTGCCATCATCGCGATCCTGTGATCGCTGAAGGAAGAGACTCTTCCGCCTTTAAGCCTGTACCCTCCGAATATCTCCAGACCGTCAGGCCTTTCGTTCACCATTACGCCGAGAGTCTTAAGTACCGACGAAATAGCCCGGAGCCTGTCGCTCTCCTTTAGTCTTAGCCTCTCTGCATTCATGATGACCGTCTTGCCGGATGCCCTGCATGCTGCCACTGCTATCGCAGGAACGAGGTCCGGTATATCCCGCGCGTCTATCATCCTGCTCCTTAAGCCGTGAGCTTTAAGTTTGAGATCGTTTCCATCCCACATGAGTTCAGAACCCATGCCCTTCAGTATATCCGTTATGGCCCTGTCGCCATGTAAAGAATCAGGATCAAGTCCCATAACAGTTAATATGCTTCCTTCAGGTGCTGCAGCTCCCATGGAGAGCCACATCGCAGCAGATGACCAGTCACCAGAAACTTCATGCTCTCCTGACAGCCTGTATTCCTGACCTCCCGGAATATAGAACACTCCGGGCTCGTCTTCAAAAACATCTATCCCGCTTTTTTTAAGCACGTCAATGGTCATATCCACGTAAGGTCTGGACTGAAGCTCTCCTATTACCCTTATGCTGCTGTTCTCATCTATAAGGGGAAGCGCCATCAGAAGTCCGGATATGAACTGAGATGACTGATCTCCGGGAAGCTCATATATGCCTCCTCCTGCCCTTCCTTCCACATGAAAAACATCATGCGATGGTCTTGTCACAGTGACCCCATGCTCTTCAAGCTGTCTGATCAGCGGTTCCATAGGCCGTTCGGGGAGCCTGCCTGACATCCTGAGATCCGCGCTTAAGCCAAGGGCTGCCAAAACCGGCATGACAAATCTCAGGACAGCGCCGCTTTCCCTGACATCAAGAGGTTCCGTGACAGCCGCCCTCTTCTTATCGACAGCCGCAAAGATCTCCTTCGCGCACTCTGCCATCGCCATGACGTCGTCACAATCAGAGTGAGATGTTACGCAGCATTCAGTTTTTGATAAGGCCCATGCAAGGATCAGCCGCTCAGCCATGGATTTCGATCCCGGCACGCGGACACAGCCTCCGGAAGGCCCTTTTTTTATCCTGATATCCATGCCAATATTATATATTCAGAATGCATATTTATCAAATGCTTATTTAAATAAAAAAGCGCAAACGGGTCGCCCGCGTTTGCGCTGATCTTTTAGCTCTATTTTACTCTGTGCTCGGCGTCGCAGTAGCAGCAGCGATAGATCTTCTTTTCCTTATCCACCAGTCTGAACTCGTGTACTATCTCCTGCTCTACAGAAGTGATGCATCTGGGGTTCTTGCACTTTACGACGTTTACGAGCCTTTCGGGAAGCTCCATGTGGAGTTTCTTTGCGAGGCGGTTGTCTTCTACGATATTTACAGTGATGTTTGAATCAACATATCCGAGGACGTCATAGTCAAGGTCGATCACTTCGTCGATCTTGATGATGTCCTTCTTGCCGTATTTTGCTGAGGAAGCGTTCTTGATGAGCGCTACAGTGTTATCTATCTTGCCGAGGCCAAGGAGATCATAGATCTGCATGCTCTTTCCGGCTTTGATGTGGTCGATTACGATTCCGTTTTTTACTCCGCTTATATCCATTTATATATCCTCACTTTCTGTCCTAAACTATTTCTCGATCCCTAACAGGAACAGGATCAGCGCCATTCTGATGTGCTTGCCGCAAAGTGCCTGGAAGAAGTAGCATGCTCTGGGGTCGTCATCCACTTCAACTGAGATCTCGTTCACACGGGGCAGCGGGTGCATGATGGTCAGGTCTTCCTTTGCGTTCTCAAGCTTCTCGAGGTTGAGGATGTAGCTGTCCTTCAGTCTTACGTAATCCTCTTCGTTGAAGAATCTTTCCTTCTGGATCCTGGTCATGTAGAGGATGTCAAGTTCAGGCATGGCATCTTCAAGGGACTCTGTCTCGTAGAACTCAGCTCCTGCCTTCTTCATGTTCTCGATGACGTATTCGGGAACCTTCAGTTCTTCAGGTGAGATGAGTACGAACTTGATGCCTTCATATCTGAGCATTGCTTCGATAAGGGAGTGGACCGTTCTTCCGAACTTGAGGTCTCCGCAGAGGCCGATGGTCATGTTATTCAGTCTTCCCTTCTTTCTCTTGATGGTGAGAAGGTCAGTGAGAGTCTGTGTAGGATGGAAATGTCCGCCGTCACCTGCGTTGATGATTGGAACTTCAGCGCGCTTTGCTGCAACGATCGGTGCACCTTCCTTAGGATGTCTCATGGCTATGATGTCTACGTAGTTTCCTACTGTCATGATGGTGTCGGAGACGGATTCGCCCTTTGCTGCAGAGCTTGAGTTAGCTGAGGAGAAGCCCAGTACGCTTCCGCCGAGTTCCAGCATTGCCGCTTCAAAGCTCAGCCTGGTTCTTGTCGAAGGTTCGAAGAACAGGGTCGCCAGTTTTTTGTGTCTGCAGATATCTTCATAATCCGCATGGTTTGCAACGATGTCGTCTGCTTTTGCGATGAGCTTGTCGATCTCCTCTACTGTGAGATCTGTGATGTTGATCAGATTTCTTGTGTTTGCCATAATTTTTCCTTTCAGTTTATATCACCATTCCGCGGGATCATTCCTGCGGACTCCATTAACTTATTTGTTCATCCAGCTTTCGTCGGAGGGATCGTTTCTGAACTTCAGGATCCTTTCCCTGTCCTCTTCCTTTATGTAGCCCGTCTCAGCTGCAACCTCGACCAGAGCGTCCAGATCGCAGAGGCTTACGTTCTTTACTTCAGCTTCAGCCATCCTGTCCAGGCCCTTCTTCATGCCGTATGTGAAGATGCTTGCTATTCCCAGCACCTCAGCTCCAGCCTCTCTCAGTACCTTTACGGTCTCTATGGAGGAACCGGCAGTTGAGATCAGGTCTTCAACAACTACTACCTTCTGACCGGGTTCAAGCTTTCCTTCGATCTGATTAGTCCTTCCGTGATCCTTGGCGGATCCTCTCACGTATCCCATGGGAAGTCCCATAAGGTGGCCGGTTATAGCCGCATGGGCGATACCCGCTGTAGATGTTCCCATAAGGACCTCAACGTCGGGATAATTCTCTTCTATAACGGCTTTAAGCCCTTCTTCCACCTTGATCCTTACTTCCGGTGCCGTAAGTGTCAGACGGTTGTCACAGTATATGGGGCTCTTTATCCCGGATGCCCATGTGAATGGTTCTTCGGGTCTTAAGAAGACCGCTCCTATTGAAAGCAGGCCTTCTGCTATCTCTCTTTTTCTGTCCATCTTTCCTCCTTTATATTTCCTCCGGGAAGCAGAACTCCTTGTTCTTCTCCTCCGGCTGTACGTCTACGAATTCTCTCACGCATCTCCTGTAAGCTTCCAGAGGATCTGCAGCCTGGGTTATGGGTCTTCCCACAACTATGTAGTCCGATCCGAGTTCCTTTGCTTTAGCGGGAGTAGTGACTCTTGACTGGTCTCCCTTATCTCCATCCTCGAATCTTACACCGGGAGTTACTGTCAGGAAACCTTTCCCCACAGCCTCGTGAACGATGCCGGATTCAAGGGGTGAACATACGACCCCGTCAAGCCCTGCCTTATCAGCGTTGCGGGCATATTCGATGACTACATCTTCAAGCGGTCTGTCGATAAGAATCTCATTGGTCATCCTCTCCTGATCAGTTGATGTGAGCTGGGTAACAGCTATGAGGAGAGGCCTGGTGCCGTCCTCCCTTGTGAGTCCGCGAACAGCCGCTTCCATCATCTTTACCGTTCCCGCCGCATGAAGATTGGTCATATCTACGTCAAGCTTTGACAAGACCTTCATGGCCTTTTCAACCGTATTCGGGATATCATGGAGCTTGAGGTCAAGGAATATCTTATGACCTCTCCTCTTTATCTCCCTTACGATCTCAGGACCTTCAGCGTAGTAGAGTTCCATACCTATCTTGACGAAAGGCTTCTCCTCAAGCGCAAAATTATCCAGAAACCTGAGGGTCTCTTCCTTTGTGGCAAAATCACAGGCCACTATAACGTCCTGTCCCATCAGTGCGCACCTCCTATAATATCCTTAAGGTTTGAAATACCGTATTTATCCATAACTTCAGGAAGCTCTTCGATGATCTTCTTTGACGCGTACGGATCGGTGAGGTTTGCTGCACCCACGCCAACCGCAGTTGCGCCTGCCAGCATCATCTCCATGACATCCTTTGCGCTTGAAACGCCTCCCATTCCTATGATCGGCAGGTTTACTGTATTATATACCTGGTAAACCATTCTCAGCGCTACCGGAAGGATCGCAGATCCGCTGAAACCGCCCATGGTATTGGCTATTACAGGCCTCTTCGTCTTAAGATCTATCCTCATTCCGAGAAGAGAGTTAATAAGGCTAAGGCCGTCTGCTCCGCCGGCTTCGCAGGCTTTCGCTATCTCGGTTATATCAGTCACGTTCGGTGAAAGCTTCACAATAACGGGTTTGTCCGCTACCTTCTTCACTGCCTCAGTCACCTTCTGTGCCATGGCGGGATCCGTTCCGAAGGCCATTCCGCCGCCGTGTACGTTGGGGCAGCTGATGTTCACTTCGAACCATCCTATCTGATCCTGTCCGCACAGGAGCTCCACAGTCTTCTGATACTCATCTACAGCAAAGCCGCTGACATTGGCCATAACAGGCTTGTGAAAAAACTCCTTCATTTCAGGGAGTTCCCTGTCCCTTACGGCGATCACTCCGGGATTCTGGAGACCGACAGCGTTTATCATACCGTTCGGAGTCTCAGCTATCCTGGGAGTGGGATTCCCGAATCTCGGCTCCAGCGTGGTCCCCTTGAAGCTGAAGGTACCGAGTATATTTATGTCATAAAGGTCCTTGAATTCCTTTCCGAAGCCGAAAGTTCCGGAAGCAGGGATAACGGGATTATCGAGCTCTATCCCGAGAAGATCCACTGACGTATCCGGTCCTGTCTTTAACACACATCCCTCAGGTCCGCAGACCATTCCGCCTTTTACTATTTCCACAGGATCTCCTCCCTTCTGAATACCGGTCCTTCCTTGCAGATTCTCTTATAGCTGCCGTCCTTCATCATCATGCTGCATCCCATGCAGGCTCCGAAGCCGCATCCCATGCGCTCTTCGAAACTGTACTGCCCTGAAGTCTTTGCGATAGCTTCTATTGCTCTGAACATGGGCATGGGTCCGCAGGTATAGAAGAAGGTATAATCAAGGTCCTTCAGAATGTCTGTAACGAATCCTTTGATACCGTAGGAGCCGTCTGCAGTAGCTACTCTAACGTCAACTCCCAGATCCTGAAATTCTCTCAGATAGAAGATCTCTTCTTCAGTATTGAAACCCAATACCACTTTTATGTTTTCGGGCCTTAAAACGGAAACCAGAGCCTTACAGAGGCTGTACATAGGTGGAATTCCCGCTCCACCTCCGATGAGCACGGGATGATCTCCCGCAAGGCTTGTATCGAAACCGTTTCCCAGTCCCGTGAGGATGTTAAGTCTCGTGCCGGGTGCCAGTCCTGCCATCAGTTCCGTTCCCTCTCCAACTGCCTTGTATATGAGGGTCATCCTTCCGTCTTCAGTACTGCAGACCGATATGGGACGCCTCAGAAAAAACCCGTCGAGCTTTATGTTCACGAACTGACCGGGTCTCTTTATGTCGCTAACATCACCGGTAAGTTCCATCTCATAGGTGTTTTTAGCGATGAGCACGTTTGAATCTATTCTGAAAACTGCTTCTTTCATTTTATCTCGTCCTTCCAGACTGTCCTGTTATTCACAACGTTAAGGACACATTTGCCGTGCACTTTCCTTCCCTTGAAAGGAGTAGCCCTGCCTTTGGTCAGGAACGTCTCCGGATCTACTTCATATTCCTCTTCGAGATCCCAGACGCAGAAGTCATTCGTTTCTTCTGCAGGTTCCAGACCGAACCTCTTCCTGGGATTTACTGCCATCAGTTCTATGAGTTTATCCAGGCTGATCACGTCTTTCATCACAAGCTCCGTGTAAAGTACGGGAAATGCTGTCTCAAGCCCGACTATGCCCATGGCGCTGTCCTTCAGGCCTTTCGCCTTCTCCTCAGCCGCATGAGGCGCGTGATCTGTAGCGATCACGTCTATGGTGCCGTCTTTGATACCTTCTATAAGAGCGAGGCGGTCTTCTTCTGATCTGATAGGAGGATTCATCTTGAACCTTCCGTCTTCTTCAAGATCCATGTCGTTCAGCACCAGATAGTGAGGTGCAGTCTCGCAGGTGGCGTCGACTCCGCGGGCCTTGGCGGCACGGATGACTTCCACGCTCTCCTTGGTGGAGATGTGGCATACGTGATAGCCCGCACCTGTCTCCTCAGCAAGCTTCAGATCCCTCTCGATGGGCTTCCACTCTGATTCGGAGCAGATACCCTTATGTCCGTGGATCCTTGCATATTCTCCGTCGTGTATGTATCCCCCTGCGCGAAGGTCCATGTCCTCGCAGTGAGCTACGATGAGCTTTCCGAGATTCTTGGCTCTCATCATGGCTTCCTTCATAAGTTCAGGATCGTTCAGACCGACTCCGTCATCCGAGAAAGCGCATACGTCAGGAGCCATTCCTTCCAGATCGGCGATTTCCTTACCCTTTTCTCCTATAGTTATGGCACCATATGGGATCACGTTGATCTCGGCAAACTCATCTATGAGGTCAAGCTCCATATCCAGATGCTCGACGCTGTCGGGTACGGGATCAAGATTCGGCATTGTCATGACGGTCGCATACCCCCCGTGGGCTGCCGCCTTGGTCCCGGTCATTATCGTTTCCTTATAAAAAAATCCCGGCTCTCTGAAATGCACATGCACATCAACGAAAGACGGGACAACTATATATTTACCGGCAAAAATACCTGCCTCCAGTTTCCTGAATTCATCTTCACTGACAAAGCGTCTCACTCTGTCCATATCCTTGAATGAATTGTTAAGCAGTCTTGTCATACAGCGATTACCTTTCAATATTACTTACAAAAAACGGCTCTCCAGTTATGGAGAGCCGTGAACATGCATACTGAAACCACCCTTCCCGGGTGTTCTACTTTTATATGTCCTTTTCGGCCTCTCCGGACCGTATTAAAGTACCGTAGTTATATTAATATATGCGAGCAAAAATTTCAAGTATAAGTTTTGGATTTTAAATTTTTTTATATTACCGTATATGATGTCCCTTACTTTTGAAAGCAAAGCGATAAATTACAAATGCTACAATTGCAACTATAATCACACAGCCTATTATTATCAGCCAGGTATAGTTACCATTACTGGCCTTTTCATCAACTTTTTCTCCCTCTATTATATTGACTGGCACACTATCCTTTGACTCTTCGTAAACATAAGTAGGTTCAGTTATCCCCATATCTTCAAGCGTAACGATAGGAGCAGGGATAAACCATACATGTCCTGACTCTGTATATTCTAACATGTCATTTTCTTTCGTTACCCATACAAGACTATATGCTTTACCATCATCGAAGGTAAAAACAAACTCATATCTTTTAAAATCTTTGGGACATTCAAAAATATCCTTACTAAATATAAAAGTCAATATGCCGTCTTCCTCTGACATCTCGTATTCAGGCGTAGTACACGATTCATAAAATAACTTATTCATATCCTCAAACGAAGTATATATATTGGTAACAGTCACCTCAAGGAAATGGTCACTTAGAGATTCGTTATTTTCTTCTTTTGTTATCTGGATTTTTAACGGTTCTTCATCCCCGAGAATACATATTTTTTCCATAGGATCGACTACGTGATAACCTATATCTTCAGGATCATACCGCATCCAAAAGCCTTCAAGTGAGCCTGCATTGGGCATCTCTTCTTTTATCACTTCTCCATCTTCATCAGCAAATACTGACATCGGCATTGACATGATCATAAATAACAACGCCAGAAACACTGCCAATACTTTTATATTAATCATATCTTTAGTCTTCATCCCTATACTCCTTTCTATAGTTCTATATCATTTGATGTATCCTTTTCTTATACTGGTTCAGGCGTTGGTTCAGTGATCCTTGTGAAACTTGTCAGCCTGCCTATTGCATTGAACGTACAATTATATCCATCGATCGTTATAGTCTGACTGTCTACTCTGTGCCCGGACAGGATATATGAACTTCCTATATACCTGGGAGATCCTATCCACTTCGTTCCCGAATCCCAGTGCCCGTTTGAATCCATCCAGCAATATCCAATGCTGTCCTGTGCCCACTCTGAAGCTGCCATGTAACCATTAGCTTTTAAATAATACCAGTATCCGTTTTTATGTAACCATTGTGATCTTGTTATATGTCCATTGCTGTCCATATAGCACCAGCCTACTGAATCCTGTGCCCATTCATTAGCTGCCATGTGACCATCGGATTTGAAGTAGTACCATTCACCGTTTTTCTGAAACCATTGTGATCTTATCATATGTCCATTGCTGTCCATATAACACCAGCCAACTGAATCCTGTGCCCACTCATTGACTGCCATATGGCCGTCAGCTTTAAGATAATACCACTCACCGTTTTTCAAAAGCCACTGTGATCTTGTCAAATGCCCTGAACTGTCCAGATAGCACCATCCGACAGAGTCCTGTGCCCATGTACTTGTGACCATTATACCATCACTTCCTAAATAGCACCAGTCTACACTGTCCTGGATCCATTCGCTTTCAGCTCTGTAACCGTTTGCTTTAAGATAATACCAATATCCGTCTTTCTGTATCCATTGTGATTTGACCATATAACCGGAACTGTTTATATAAATATATCCTATTGGGTCATGTATCCATTCACTTACTGCCATATGTCCATCGCTCTTAAGATAATACACTTCCCCGTTATAATGAAGCCACTCATCTGTTTTAATACAGCCATCTTTCCCCAGATAACACCAACCGCTGTTATCTGCTTTCCACTGGTTTGTAAGAGAATATCCATACGAATCTATATATGTCCATCCGACACCCGCGTTGAACCATCCACTGTATGTCGTGTCTATCATATGGCTGGATTTATAATCTGTTGAATAATGGTTATATACTCCAAATGTCCAATTAGGATTTGTTCCAAACAATACTAAATTGTTTGTACAATCCATTTGCTTCCAAGTGCTGCCATTTTGTATCAGGTTCCACGCATGACCTCCTCCTGTACTTCCAGATTTTTTTATTCTTCCCCAAAGGGGAACAGCATTCAGCCCCACTTGATAACAAATAAGGCAGAAAGCTCCTGTAAATCCAGAACATATTGCTTTTCCTGTACAAAGAGAGTATGCAGTATCACAGTGGTCAGTAGGTGCCATCCCGTGATTCACATGATGATATTCTGTTGTACCACGTATCTCATTATTTATGTAGCTGGTTTTGTCAGTGAACGATAATGTGGTATCCATACCATTTGCAATATTTTGAGCTTCATTCCATGCCTGTATTGCCTCATCCCTTGTTAAAACAGCATTAAGATAATATGTAAATTTGTAATATCGGATATTATTCGCTTCGTTAGATTCTTGATTGTTAACTATACTATAATAAAAGTTATCATCATATCCACAAAATGCATTGTATAAATGGCTAAACAATGCAGCCTGATACGCTTCAAAATCTCCGCTGTCTCCATAGTGGATATATATCGTTATGTTGGATGGACCATTATAATTTATATAGTTTACGATTTGTTCATCTAAATAACCTGCTGCATCGTATACATTGGTAAAATAATTAGATGGGAGATTCCGCAATGAAGGTCTGAATGTTTCGCTACCAAGATTGGCAGCTTCATCCGTTTCATCAGCAATAAGCCCATCACCGATTATTTCATCTTCGGCAGATTCTGATTCTATAACGAATGATGTGTTTTCAGTATTTGTCACATCGCTGATGATCGATTCGCTTTCACTATCCAATGATTCACCATCAAAAGCTGATGTTTCTGATTCTGTAATTTCTGTAAAGCATTCATGCCCTTCAGACTCCATATCAGAAAGAGCATAGGCAAATTGAGTTTCGATAATCCCAACGATCAGTAATATAGTAACAATTGTTTTAATAGCTGTATTTTTCATGTTCTACCTCCTTTCCAAAATTTTAATTCCAAATATTAACAAAAAACTGACCATAATAATTGGTCAGCAATAATAAATCTGTAATGTTAAGTTAAAACAAAGTGGCGCTATTCTAAAGTACTGCTTCCCACTTAAAATATTGTTAATAATTCATCAAAATAGTATCATAAATCGTATAACAAGTCAATGGTTTATAACTTTTGCGACTTCAAATCCATATAAACAGTCTTAAAAAGGCTTTCTATTTCTAGAGATCTATATACTTTTAAATACAATAATTATTCTTTATCGAATATTTCTCTGGATTCACTGACCTGCCTGATATGTGATGCAACCGTCGTACAGCAGCCGCCCACAGCAGATGCTCCGGCCTTCATGTATTCAAATGCATATGCTCCGAAAGCGAGGCCCTCGCCCGCCTTCGTCCATGTCTTGGTGGACGGATCGTACTTATCACCGCTGTTCGGGTAGACTGCTATCGGAAGGCTTATGTCTGCCTCACCGAAACCGGCCCTGATCTCATTTATCAGGGATACGATGAATTTCGGATCCGTGCAGTTCACACCGATCATCTTAAGTCCGGGATGTCCCGGAAGTATATTCGTTACGCATTCTCTTATGGGATCGCCTTCGTTGATCTTCGTCCCGCTCATGCAGGAGAAGCTGATCCAGTAATCCAGGCCCAGCTCCTCAGCGAGATCCGCGCAGACCGCGGCTTCCCTGAATGAGGGGATCGTTTCTATAAGGAACATATCAGCCCCTGCATCCTTCAGGATCTCCATGCGGCGCCTGTGGAAGCTGCGAAGTTCTTCATCAGTAATGCCGTAGCGGCCGCGATACTCGGACCCGTCTGCCAGATAAGCTCCGTAGGGACCCACGCTTGCCAGACACAAAGGATACTCGCGTCCTGCCGCTTCTCCTTCTTCCTTCCACCACTCGTCCCTGGCTTCAAGAAAGACCTTCACGGAGTCCGCTATGAGTTCCTCAGCTTCAGCCTCCGTCATACCCTTCGCCATCAGCCCCGGTACAGTTGCCTGATAGCTCGCGGTGATGCCGCAGTCAGCCCCTGCCCTGAAGTAGTCCATGTGGACTTTCTTTATGAGTTCAGGCTGATCGCGGAGGACCTTCGCTGTCCACAATTCATCGTTAAGGTCCGCGCCCATCCGCTCAAGCGGTGTGGACATGGACCCGTCGATTATCATTATCCTGTTCTTTTCTAAAATCCTTTTAAGATCTGCTTTCATTTACAGTACCTTCTGATCGTTTACTATGAGTTCAAACTTCGCATCCAGGATCTCCGCCGCTCTCGAACACATCATCATCCTTGAAAGGAAGATCTCAAAATAATCGTACATCGTACATATATCCTCATCGATGGTAAGTTTGAGCGATATTACGTCATCATCATCGCTGCAGAAAAGTTCCGTGGACGTCACTGCGTAGTTGACTCTGTCGTGGATGTCGAAGGCGGATTTTTTGCGTTCACGGACGCGGTTGCGGCGCACGTCTGTCTTGTCAGCTATGATTATAGCTGCTGTTATGGGATCAGCAGCCACTCCCGTGGATTCATCATGGTTTGCGATGGTGGATACGATCTGTACCCTGTCTTTCATATCCATGTCCGTATCCCTCAGGATCTCATTTGCGATTATAGCCCCGTATTCCGCATGATGTTTGCGGTTTATGGCATTTCCTATATCGTGCATGAAACCGGCGATCTTCGCCAGCTCCTGCTCTTTTTCACCGTATCCGAACGCTTCCAGTATCCTGGCAGCCCTCTCAGCAACCAGCTTTGTATGCACTGTGGAATGATCCGTGTATCCCAGATGTCTCAGGATACGGTTACCCACCTCGTAATACTCGAGCACTTCGCTGTTCTTCGTTATATCTGAATACTTCATGTCTGTACCTCCGGTCTCTGGTATATTTTACTATCGGACAGCGGGGCTGTCAATTTCATAAAGCACCATACGGCAAAAGCCCCATGCACGGAGCACGGGGCTTTCAAATAAATATTACTTATAGTACCTGACTGCTGATTCGAATAACTTCATGTCGAAGTTTCCGGGTACGTTCTTATAGAGTCCGTAGCCCCTTCTTTCTGCATGTCCCATCTTGCCGATGACTCTTCCGTCAGGTGAGATGAGTCCTTCTATAGCCAGGTCTGATCCGTTGGGATTGAACTGGATGTCGTTGGTCGCGTTTCCGTCGAAGTCAACGTACTGAGTCATGATCTGGCCGTTTGCTTCCAGATTCTTAAGAACGTCAGCAGGCGCCATGAACCTTCCCTCACCGTGAGAGATGGGAACCTGATATACGTCTCCCACCTTGCAGGCACTGAGCCATGGTGACTTGTTGGAAGCTACTCTAACGTTGACGATCTTTGACTGGTGGCGTGCAATCTTATTGAAGGTAAGAGTCGCGCAGTTCTCATCCGTATCTATGATCTTTCCGAATTCCACGAGACCCAGCTTGATGAGTGCCTGGAAACCGTTGCAGATACCTGCCATGAGACCGTCTCTGGACTCCAGGAGCTCTGTAACAGCTTCCTTGATCTCGGGATTCCTGAAGAAGGCTGTGATGAACTTGCCTGATCCGTCCGGTTCGTCTCCTCCGGAGAAGCCGCCGGGGATAAAGATCATCTGGCTCTCGCGGATCTTGTCAGCGAAAGTCTCTACAGACTGAGCTACCTTGGCTGAGGTCAGGTTGTTTATAACGAAGATCTCAGGCTCTGCTCCTGCTTCAGAGAAAGCCTTGGCTGAATCGTATTCGCAGTTGGTTCCCGGGAATACGGGGATAAGCACCTTGGGCTTAGCCGTCTTGAAGCATGATGTGAATACAGGTGCTTCAGCCGGCTCATAGCTTACGTTGTGAGGCTCTTCCCCTCCCTGCTCGATGTTGCAGGGATATACGGGTTCGAGCTTTCCTTCGTAGATCGTAATGAGATCATCCAGCTTGAGCTCTGTTCCAGCAAAAGAAATGACCTTCTCATCCGTGGTATCTCCTATGGTGACGTACTCTACTCCGTCTGTCCTTAAGATCTCAGATACTACCTTCTCTTCTCCGCCGGATTCCTCGATGATGAAGCTTCCGTAGTTATATCCGAAGATATCCTCCATTGTGAGAGCGTCGTTGAACCTGAATCCAATCATGTTGCCCATGGCCATCTTAAGGATAGCTTCAGCTATTCCGCCGTAGCCCGGAGTATAGATGGCGTTCGCAAGACCGCGCTTGGATACGTCATAGACAGCGTCAAATATCTTGTTCATCTCACCCTTCTTCGGAAGACCGTTCTCATCGAGTTCAGGTCTTACCAGGATGACCTTTCTCTCAGGCATCTTGAACTCGGGACTTACCACCTGGTCCACATTTCCTGTAGTTACCGCAAAGGATATAAGCGTGGGAGGAACGTGGATGTCTTCAAAGGTACCGGACATGGAGTCCTTGCCGCCGATTGCAGCTGCCTTAAGATCCATCTGAGCGTCGAAGGCACCCAGGACTGCGCTGAGAGGGATGCCCCACTTATCGGGATCCTTACCCAGTTTCTCAAAGTATTCCTGGAATGAAAGGTAAACGTCCTTGAACTGAGCGCCTGATGCGATGAGCTTGGAGATGGATTCCACCACCGCAAGGTATGCGCCGTGATAAGGTGATTTTTCTGTTATATATGGGTTATATCCGTAGGCCATGTAGCTTACGGTCTTGGTGTCCTTTTCCTCAACGGAGATCTTGTTCACCATGGCCTGGATCGGAGTTCTCTGATACTTGCCTCCGAAAGGCATGAGAACGGTACCGGCACCGATGGTGGAGTCGAAACGCTCTGACAGACCGCGCTTGCTGCAGACGTTCAGATCTCCTGCAAGAGCCTTGTAATTATCTGCAAAGTCACTTCCGACTTTCTTTTCAAAAGGCTCAGCCTTGGGAACAACTGCAGTGATATGCTTCTCTGCTCCGTTTGAATTCAGGAAATCCCTCGAAATTTCCACGATCTCAACGTTGTTCCATACCTGGACCAGTCTGTTGGTATCCGTTACTTCAGCTACAACGGTGGACTCAAGGTTCTCATCTTCAGCGAGCTTCATGAACCTGTTCGCATCCTCGCGTCTTACGACTACAGCCATTCTTTCCTGTGATTCTGAGATCGCAAGCTCAGTGCCGTCAAGACCTTCGTACTTTTTAGGCACCTTATTGAGGTCTATATCGAGGCCGTCTGCAAGTTCTCCGATGGCAACGGAAACTCCGCCTGCTCCGAAGTCGTTGCAGCGTCTGATCATCTTTGACGCCTCGGGATTCCTGAAGAGTCTCTGAAGCTTTCTCTCTTCAGGAGCATTGCCCTTCTGAACTTCTGCTCCGCAGGATTCCAGCGATTCCACGTTATGTGACTTGGATGAGCCTGTAGCTCCTCCGCAGCCGTCACGTCCGGTCTTGCCGCCTAAAAGGATGACAACGTCGCCCGGTTCCGGAGTTTCTCTAATAACATTCTCAGCAGGTGCTGCTGCGATAACAGCGCCTACCTCCATGCGCTTAGCGACGTATCCGGGATGATAGATCTCATCTACCTGTCCTGTTGCAAGGCCGATCTGGTTTCCGTATGAACTGTAACCTGCAGCTGCTGTTGTTACAAGCTTTCTCTGAGGGAGCTTTCCGGGGATGGTCTCTGATACCGGTTTAAGCGGATCTCCTGCGCCTGTTACACGCATTGCTGCATATACGTAGGATCTTCCCGAAAGAGGGTCGCGGATGGCTCCTCCTATACAGGTAGCAGCTCCTCCGAAAGGTTCGATCTCTGTGGGATGATTGTGAGTCTCGTTCTTGAAGAGAAGCAGCCAGTCTTCTGGCTCTTCCTCTCCCGGGATCTCCACCTTCATCCTGATGGTGCAGGCGTTGATCTCTTCGGACTCATCCAGTTTGTCCATGAGCCCCTGTGCCTTCAATGCCTTTGCGGCAAGCGTGCCGATATCCATCAGGCTCACAGGCTTGGTGCGGTTGAGCTCCTTTCTGGTCTCTATATATCTGTCATAAGCCTCCTGGATGAACTCATCCTCGAAGGTCACGTTATCGATTATAGTATTGAAAGTCGTATGTCTGCAGTGATCGGACCAGTAGGTGTCGATCATCCTGATCTCAGTGATGGTAGGATCTCTCTTCTCAGTCAGGAAGTATTCCCTGCAGAATATGAGGTCTCCCAGGTCCATTGCAAGACCCAGTTCGTCGATCATTTCCTGAAGTTCATCATCAGTCTTGAATCTGAAGTTCTTTATCTGAGCTACTTCAGTGGGGATCTCATATACGGTTTCCAGCGTTTCAGGGAGCTCCATTGAAGCCTCTCTCGCTTCAACGGGGTTTATAACGTATTTCTTTGCTTCAGCCAGTTCCTCTTCGCTGAGCTTTCCGTAGAAGGCATATACCTTGGCGGATCTTATGAGAGGTCTCTCCCCTTTGGAGATCAGCTGGATGCATTCAGATGCGGATGCCGCCCTCTGATCGAACTGTCCGGGAAGATATTCAACGGCAAAGAGATAGTCCGCTTCAGGTAATTCAGTCATGGTGTCATCCAGCTGAGGTTCACTGAAAACAGTGTTCACAGCGTAATCAAAAAGCTCCTCCTCAAGACCTTCGCAGTCATATCTGTTTAAGAGTCTTACCTTCTCAAGCCCCTTGATACCCAGCAGTTCTCTCAGATCGTTCTGAAGAGCTCTTGCTTCGTTATCCAGTCCCTTTTTCTTTTCAACGTATATTCTGTATACCATTTTTTTCACCTTTCCTCCATGGTTATACTTCAGCTTCCAAAGCACGTTTTCCTATGTCTTTTCTGTAATATGCGTTCGCAAAGGATACGGTCTTCACAGTCTCGTAGGCCTTATCTATCGCTTCCTTAAGGGTATCTCCGGTTTCGGTCACTCCAAGCACCCTTCCTCCGTTTGTAAGGAGTTTTCCGTCCTCTGACAGTTTAGCACCTGCCACATAGATGTTTTTATCCTCAGGCATGGTGATCTCGAAGCCCTTTTCATACTTCTCGGGATATCCGTCAGATGCCATTACCACGCAGCATGCGTGTTTATCGGCAAACTTAACTTCTGCTTCATCCAGCTTTCCGTCGTATATCTTAAGCATTATGTCCAAAAGATCTGATTCGAGAAGCGGCAGTACCACCTGAGTCTCGGGATCGCCGAATCTGCAGTTGTATTCTATGACCTTGGGTCCCTTGGGAGTGATCATCAGTCCGAAGTAGAGGCAGCCTTTGAAGGTCCTTCCCTCTTCATTCATAGCCTTGATCGTAGGAAGGAATATCTTCTCCATGCACTCTTCAGCCACTTCAGCAGTGTAATAAGGGTTGGGAGCTACCGTTCCCATACCGCCTGTGTTAAGGCCCTTGTCTCCGTCGTGAGCTCTCTTGTGATCCATGGATGATACCATGGGGACGAGAGTCCTGCCGTCGGTGAAACTGAGAACGGAAACTTCAGGTCCTGTGAGGAATTCCTCTATTACCACTTTCTCTCCGCTCTTGCCGAAGGCCTTGTCCTCCATCATGGTGTGGACAGCCTTTATAGCGTCTTCCCTGGTCTCGCAGATAAGAACTCCCTTACCGAGAGCAAGTCCGTCAGCCTTGACTACGATGGGGATATCGCAGGTCTCAACGTATTTAAGAGCCTCGCCCATGTCGGTGAAAGTCTCATATGCCGCCGTAGGGATCCCGTATTTCTTCATGAGGTCCTTGCTGAAAGCCTTGGAGCCTTCGATGATGGCAGCCTTGCTGTCAGGTCCGAAGGTCTTTATCCCTGCCTCGTTAAGAAGGTCTACAGCCCCCATTACCAGAGGATCGTCCGGAGCTACCACGCAGAAATCAATTTTATTTTCTACAGCGAAGTCTCTGATCTTCTCTATATCCTTGGCACCGATATCAACCAGCGTAGCATCCTTTGCCATTCCGCCGTTTCCGGGTGCGGCAAATATCTCAGTTGCCTCAGGGCTCTTTTTAAGTGCTTTAATGATGGCGTGTTCTCTTCCGCCTCCGCCTACAACTAAAATCTTCATATCGTTCTCCATTTTTTCATTAGTGATGGAAAAGTCTCATGCCCGTAAAGGCCATGACCATATCGTATTTATTGCAAGTTTCTATAACATTGTCGTCTCTTACAGATCCGCCCGGCTGAGCAACGTAGGTAACGCCGCTCTTGTGAGCGCGCTCGATGTTATCACCGAAGGGGAAGAAAGCGTCGGACCCCAGGGTGACTCCCTTGAGGCTCTCGAGATATGCTCTCTGCTCTTCCCTAGTGAAAGGTTCCGGCTTCTCGGTAAATATTGCCTCCCAGTTCCCGTCTCCTATAACGTCGTTATAGTCCTCGGAGAGATAGATATCGATTGCGTTATCCCTGTCAGGACGTCTTACTGAATCCTTGAAAGGAAGATCAAGTACCCTATCAGTCTGTCTAAGATGCCACTTGTCAGCCTTCTCTCCGGCAAGTCTGGTGCAGTGGATCCTGGACTGCTGTCCTGCGCCTACACCGATGGCCTGTCCGTCCTCAGCAAAGCATACCGAATTGGACTGGGTATACTTGAGAGTGATCAGGGCGATTATCATGTCACGGACTGCTTCCTCGGGAAGTTCTTTGTTCTCAGTAACTATCTTGGTGAGCAGCTCTCTGTTTATCTTGAAGTTGTTGTGTCCCTGTTCGAACACTATGCCGTTTACCTGCTTTGTCTCGATCTCAGGGCAAACATATTCAGGATCCATCTTGATGATGGTATAGTTCCCCTTTTTCTTTGACCTGAGTATCTCAAGAGCTTCAGGATCGTAGTCAGGAGCGATGATGCCGTCTGAAACTTCTCTCTGGATGAGCTTTGCACAGGTGACGTCAACCTTGTCCGAGATCGCGATCCAGTCTCCGAAGGAACTCATCCTGTCGGTGCCTCTGGCTCTGGCGTAAGCTGTAGCTGCGGGCGACTCGTCGATACCTTCGATGTCATCCACGAAGAATGCCCTCTTCTGCCTGTCAGTCATGGGATTGGCCACAGCAGCTGATGTAGGGCTTACGTGCTTGAAGGATGTTGCCGCAGTCATACCTGTGGCTTCCTTGAGTTCCTTTACGAGCTGCCAGCTGTTCATGGCATCCAAAAGGTTGATGTAGCCTGCTCTTCCGTTCAGGATCTCGAACGGGATATCCGCATCATCCTTCATGTAGACCCTTGCGGGTTTCTGGTTGGGATTGCATCCGTATTTTAACTGATATTCCTTCATGTCAGTACCTTTCGTTATTTTTCGTTCTTGTTGATAAGGATATCTTCATATTCCCCTGTCATCAGATCAGTGTATCTGATATAGAGGGATATCTTATTGTCATCGTTAAGAGTGTTCCATATCTGCTCGCACAGTTCTTCCTTGGTGTCGGGGATCTCAACACGTCTCGGTTCTCCCTGGAAAGTGGGAAGCGGATTTCCGTTCATCTCATATGTATGGATGAAGTGTCCGAGCCCAGGTGTTCCCGGATAAGACCATGTGTATCTCGCACAGTCAGAACCGATCTCGTCGATGCTTTTCAAAATACTCATCTCGTAAGTGAAGTCTCCCTTTGACTCGATGTTGGAACCGAAGGTGAGCATGCCGGAGATCCTGGGGGTCCAGTTGGGTCCGTCAGGCTCGAAGCATCTCGTCTCAAGAGCAGCCTTGAAGGATCTTCCCTCTTTCACGAAATCTCTCACCGTATCGGTCTGGTCACCGTTGGTCACGATAAGTTTATTGTCAAGAGTCCTTACGGGTGCGTAGATAATGAGGCTGGGATCTTCAACCTTACTTTCATCAAAGGGATAGATGATAACGTCATCGTTTTCCTTTTCGAAAACTCTGTTTCTGGAGTTTTCAGATCTTCCCATGATGAAATATGCGATAGCAGCCTTTGTGCCTGAATCGGTCATTCCGATCACGATGCCGCGTCCCTGATAGTCATTTCCCTCAAGGATCTCATTCATTTTTCTCTTAGCGTAAATACTCATTATTCGTTCTCCATAATTTGCTTAGCTACCATTTCAGTCGCTTCAGGTAAAATTATCCATTCCGCCTGTTCCATGACGCGCTTCTGAAGCACTTCCGGGGTATCCCCCTCCTGAACTTCAACAGCCTTCTGCAGGATTATCTTTCCCCCGTCAGGGATCTCATTCACATAATGGACTGTGGCTCCTGTGACCTTGACTCCGTATTCGAGAGCCTTTTCGTGAACGTGAAGTCCATAGCATCCCTTACCGCAGAACGACGGTATGAGGGACGGATGCACGTTGATCATTTTGTCGCGGTATTCATTTATGAAATCCGGGCTTAAGATCGACATGAATCCTGCCAGGACTATCATGTCTATATCGGCTTCCTTAAGAACGCCGATAAGAGCGGCCTCAAAATCATGACTGTTTTCATAGTCACGTCTTAAAACCACTCTCGTTTCCACGTTATAGTTTTTTGCACGGGTAAGCGCGTAGGCATCCTTATTGTTCGACACCACGAGCCTGATGGTACCGGATTTTATTATACCTGCCCTCTCAGCGTCCATAAGGGCCTGAAGGTTGGTTCCTCCTCCGGATACAAAAACCGCGATATTTGCTTTTTTCATGGCGTCCTCCTTTTAAAGCAGAACTACCTTGTCATCTGTGTCGGTCTTGGCGATCTCGCCCATGATGTAGGCGTCCTCACCGTTCGCCCTTAAGATCTCAATAGCTTTTCCTGCCTGGGCTGCGGGAACCACAACGCTCATTCCGACTCCCATATTAAAGGTGTTGAACATGTCTCTTTCGGGAATGTTTCCGGTCTCCATTATGAGTTTGAAGATGGGAAGTATTCGAAGTGCGGACTTGTCGATCCTTGCCTGGAAGCCGTCGGGAATGGATCTCGGGATGTTCTCGTAGAAACCGCCTCCTGTGATGTGGGAAACAGCCTTGACCTGAACCTCTTCCATGAGTTTCAGCATGGGCTTCACATAGATCTTGGTGGGTGTGAGAAGAGTCTCTCCAAGGGACTTTCCGCCGAGAGCTTCAACAGGTGTCTTAAGATCGGCGTTCTCAACGTCGAAGACCTTTCTTACGAGAGAAAAGCCGTTTGAATGAACGCCTGATGAAGGAAGTGCTATAACGCAGTCCCCTTCTTCCATTGTGTTCTTGTCAAGAACCTTAGCCTTGTCAACTGCACCTACTGTGAAACCGGCGAGGTCGTATTCATCCACGGGATAGAAGCCGGGCATCTCAGCGGTCTCTCCGCCGATCAGTTCACAGCCCGACTGAACGCATCCCTCAGCCACGCCCTTAACGATATCCGCGATCTTCTCGGGATAGTTCTTGCCGCAGGCGATGTAGTCCAGGAAGAACAGAGGCTTCGCTCCTACGCAAAGTACGTCGTTCACGCACATAGCTACGCAGTCGATGCCTACCGTATCGTGCTTGTCCATCAGGAATGCGAGTTTAAGCTTGGTGCCTACCCCATCGGTTCCGGATACCAGAACGGGATGAGGCATATCAGTAATATCCAGTTCAAACAGTCCGCCGAAACCGCCGATATCTGAGGAGTGCCCGTTGAGCATGGTGCGGGCAACGTGCTCCTTCATGAGTTCTACAGCCTTATATCCTGCGGTGATATCAACACCGGATGCTGCATAGCTTTCAGATCTGGATTTATTGTTCATTGTTATTTACCTTTCCTTTTTATTCACGACCGTCCCAACAATAAGTACATAACTTGCAGGGATCGATGCCGATAGCTTCGATAACTCCTTCCAGTGACTGGAATTCAAGAGAATCGAAGTTGAATTTTTTGCATATTGTGTCTCTGAGTCTGCGGCCCCTTTCGGTCTTGCCGTCAGAGTATTCTGCGATGTGATTGAGTCCTTCCTGACCCTCGAGTTCCACGATTATCCTTCTTGCCAGAAGCTCCATTTCATTCTTTGAGGATGAGAAGTTAAGATACTTGCAGCCGTACATGATGGGAGGACAAGCCGACCTCATGTGTACTTCCTTTGCACCGTTCTCATAGAGGAAATCCACAGTCTCCTTGAGCTGGGTGCCACGTACGATGGAATCGTCCACAAACATCAGGCTCTTGCCTTCTATAAGCTCGGGAACGGGGATCTGCTTCATCCTGGCAACCTTGTTTCTCTCGCTCTGGTTTGCAGGCATGAAGGATCTGGGCCATGTAGGCGTATACTTGATGAAAGGTCTGGTGAAAGGAAGATGAGACTCGTTCGAGAATCCGATGGCGTGAGGTGTTCCTGAATCGGGCACTCCGCACACTGCGTCAAGCCTGTCCACGATACCTCTTTCGATATCGTCCCTGGCCATGATCTCACCGTTTCTGTATCTCATCTGTTCTACGTTCACGCCCTCATAGTTTGAGTTGGGATATCCGTAGTATGACCAGAGGAATGCACAGATGCGCATGTCTTCTCCGGGTTTCTTAAGGACCTTCAGCTTATCGGCTGAGATCTCCACGATCTCTCCGGGGCCAAGCTCTTTATAGTCCTCATAGCCTAATTTTTTATACGCAAAGGATTCAAAGCTGACGCAGAAACCGTCTTCATTCCTTCCGATAAGAACAGGAAGCCTTCCCAGCTTATCGCGGGCAGCGTACAGTTTACCGTTTCCGCCGAGAACCAGGATGGTCATGGTCCCTTTGATCTTTTCCTGAGCAAAGGCTATGCCGTCCTTAATGTTATCTTTCTCGTTTATAAGGGATGCCACAAGCTCCGTGGAGTTGACCTTACCGCCTGTCATGGCGTTGAAATGTCCACCTGAACGGAGAAGATACTCATCGATGAGTTCCTGTTCGTTCTGGATGAGACCTACTGAGCAGATGGCATATGAACCGAAGCCTCCTCTGATCAGAAGCGGCTGCGGATCGGAATCGGAAATAGCGCCGATAACGGCGTTTCCCTTCATCTCGTTGAAGATGTTTTCAAATTTAGTTCTGAATGGGGAGTTCTCAATATTATGGATCTCGCGCTGAAGCCCCTTGCCGTTTTTGTCATATGCAGCAAGTCCTCCGCGTCTCGTGCCGAGATGTGAATGATAATCCGTTCCGAAGAATACGTCGGACAGAGCATCATACTTTGATACTACTCCAAAAAATCCACCCATTTTTCCCTCCTGAATATTATGAGTTTATAAAGCGCATCCGGCATATAGCCGGAAGCGCCTGAAGTTTTAGCTGATGGGTGGGTATTAAGCAAAGAAGAGTTCGTTCAGTTCAAGGGGCTGGATGTATTCGCCGTCCTTGTAAACTCTCATGTTTCCGGATGCGATCTCGTCGATGAGCATAACATCGCCGTTAGCGTCATATCCGAACTCGAACTTGATGTCATAGAGGTCAAGCCCTTTTTCCTTAAGGTCGTCAGCAACGATCTGAGTGATCTTCTGAGTCATTTCCTTGATGTCGTCATACTGCTTTTCAGTCATGATTCCGAGAACTACAAGGCCGTCCTTGGTTACAAGAGGATCGCCCTTCTCGTCGTTCTTGAATGTCATTTCAACGTAAGCGGGAAGCGGTGTGCCGGGCTCGATGTATTCACCGTATCTCTTGATGAAGGAACCTACTGCTCTGTGTCTGCAGATAACTTCAAGACCGTGTCCGAACACCTTAGCGGGCTTTACTTCCATAGTGGTATCGTCAAGATTTACGGAAACGAAATGAGTCTTGATGCCCTGTTCGTTGATCTTCTTGAAGAAGTAATCTGTCATTCTGAGGTTGATGTTTCCTACTCCCTCGATGGTAAGTCCGATGGAATTCTCGCCGGGGTCAAATACTCCGTCTTTTCCGGTAACGTCATCCTTGAATTTAAGGAGATAATTTCCGTTTTCGAGTTCAAATACGTTCTTGGTTTTGCCGGTGTAAACTAATTTCATTTCCATAAGTGTTTTCTCCTTTTTTAATATTTGAAAAAAATTATTAACGATTGAATTCTGCTTCGATCCTTGCGTTCTTTTCAAGGACCTTCTGCCTGTCAGCTTCACGTCTTGCCTTGAGCTTGGAAGCAAGCTCAGGATCGGAAAGCGCGAGCATCTCTATACATAATAAAGCGGCATTTCCTGCTCCGTTTATAGCAACTGTAGCTACAGGTATGCCTGTAGGCATCATAACAGTTGACAGGAGCGCGTCCATGCCGTCAAGATTATTTGAACTTACGGGTACTCCCACTACGGGAAGTGTTGTATTGGCAGCTATGGCTCCTGCCAGGTGAGCAGCCATTCCTGCGAGTGCGATAATAGCACCGAATCCGTTGGCTTCAGCATTTACAGTGAAATCCTTAGCCTCATCAGGTGTTCTGTGTGCTGAATAAACGTGGACCTCATAAGGCACACCGAATTCCTCCAGCATATCAGCAGCTTTCTTAGCTACCTGAAGGTCACTGTCCGAACCCATTACGATACCGATCTTCTTCATAAATCCTCCTGAAAATGACTTAAAATCTGATTTAAGACCAAATTTCCACTTATACCTTAATTTAGTTTGATTTTAACAAAGTATTTATTTCAGGGGAATACTTTTTTGCCAAAAATGGCAATAATTTTTTAATCAAAAATCCGAACGTTCCAATTATGCTGAATAAAATATCTATGTATACATTTTTCATTCGTATATTTCATCATTTTAATTATAATTTTATCGCTTTATCAAAATGAAATCGTGGTAAACACGAACGATTTTATCTTTTCAATAAAAAAAGAGACCCATTTAAAAATGAGCCTCTTTTCGTTGGTATCCCGTAGGGGAATCGAACCCCTATCTACGGATTCGGAATCCGGCACTCTATCCGTTGAGCTAACGGGACATATATACGCGGTCCGATGAGGACCGCGAAACAGATTATATCATACTGAGCTGTTTGTTTTCAAGTCTCTGAAGAGCCGCATTGATGGCCACCTCGCTGTTATCGGAGCATATCCATCTCCTCCCGGTCCTCTCAGCTACAGCGGCCAGGGTGGCAGATCCGCAGAAGAAATCCGCCACCAGATCCCCTTCCTTCGATCCGGCTTTCAGGATCCTTTCAACAAGGGCTTCAGGCTTCTGAGTGGCGTAACCGTTTCTCTCCTTGGAAGTCCTTCCCACCATGTCGATGGACCAGACGTCCTTCATGTTCACCATGGTGTACCAGCCGATTTCATCCTGAAACTCCTCGACTCCCTTGAACCTGTACGGCTTGAAGTCGCGGTTATATGACTTTTCCTTGGGAATGTCGATGTAGTATTTTTTGCTCTTTCCATAGACGAGGATGGTATCGTGCTTTCTAGCAAAGTGCGACTTGGAGGAACCGCCTGACTTGTAGGTCCAGACTATCTCATTTATGAAGTTCTTCTCTCCGAAGATCTCGTCCATCAGGACCTTGACGTAGTATACTCCGTGCCAGTCCAGGTGTACCCATATGGTACCCGTTTCCGAAAGAAGATCCCTCATGAGCATGAGGCGCACTCCCATCATCTTAAGGTACTCCTCCATGCCCTCTTCCCAGATATCCTCGTAGGCGCGTTTCTTTACCTTTATCTCATCGCCGTCTGCGTTCGTCATCTTGACGGTCGCATCATAGGTCGCCTTTGAGAAGAACGGCGGATCTATGTATATCTGCTGGATCTTTCCGGCCATATCTTCTTTATTCAGGAGAAACTTCATGAAGTCCTCGTTATCTCCTAAGCAAAGCCTTGAATCCTCGCTGTAACCATCGTAGATCCTGAACTCTCCAAAACGTTTTTTGCGGTATTCCTTTTTACAGGCTGTGATAACCTTTCCGAAATTCTTTAAGAGACTCATCTTGCCGACCTCTTTCTTCTGGTGTCATTCAGCAATACGTTAATAAGGTCTTCTCTTCCGGCCTTTTTCAGCGCTCTGATCACCGTACCCCGGTTCTCAGGTTTGTTATAGTGTATAAGCGCGCGCTGCATCTTCTTCTCTTCCATGTCCCTGGCCACGTATACGGGCTTCATTGTCATGGGATCTATTCCTGTATAATACATGCAGGTCGCCATGGTTCCCGGCGTGGGATAAAAATCCTGGACCTGATCCGGTACGAAACCGTAATCCTTTAAGAACAAAGCAAGTTCCACCGCGTCTTCCAACGTTGATCCCGGATGTGACGATATGAGATAAGGTATCAGATACTGCTTAAGTCCGAGACGCTCATTCGCCTTCTTATACTTATCGACGAAACTGAGGAACACATCCTTATCCGGCTTTCTCATGTAGTAAAGGACTTTGTCCGAGATATGCTCAGGTGCTACCTTTAATGTGCCGGAGACGTGGTGCCTTACCAGTTCATCGATGAACTTATCCGCCTTAGGATCCGCCATCAGATAGTCGTAGCGGATACCGGAACGGATGAATACTTTCTTGACTTTAGGGAGGTTCCTGACTTCCCTGAGGACCTTCAGATAATCCTCGTGATCCACCTTCATAGCCTTACAGACTCCCGGATAAAGGCAGTCCTTATTGCTGCAGACTCCCCTGGTGAGCTGCTTGGAGCATGCCGGGAACCTGAAGTTGGCTGTGGGTCCCCCGACGTCGTGAATATATCCCTTGAAATCCTTTTTATCTGTGAGTGCCCTGCACTCCTTAACGATGCTGTCCTTCGACCTGGACCTAACCTGTCTTCCCTGATGATAGGTTATGGCGCAAAAACTGCAGCCTCCGAAGCATCCTCTGGAGCTGACTACCGAGAATTTGATCTCCTTGAATGCCGGAATGCCTCCCTGACTGTCGTAACTCGGATGCCACTCGTTCTCAAAAGGCAGGTCGTACACGTCATCCAGTTCTTCCCTTTCCAGCGGATATTGAGGCGGATTCTGCACTATGTATGAATTCCCTGGATACTCTTCGATAAGGGCCTTCGCAGTCACAGCGTCCATATTGTCGTGCTGGAGCCTGAAACTGTTGGCATAGGCCTTCTTAGACTCATTTATTTCCTCAAAGGACGGCAGCCTTACGCAGTCCTCTTTCACAAGATTCTCCAGGCCTTCAGAGTTGGTCCTGTAGCAGGTCCCTCTTACCCAGGTTATCTGGTTCGCCTCCAGTCCGCTGTCCAGAGCTTCCGCAAGCTCGATCACAGTCTTTTCTCCCATGCCGTAGATGAGAAGATCTGCCTTGGAATCCAGGAGTACAGAACGCCTTATCTTATCTGACCAGTAATCATAATGGCCCATTCTCCTTAAAGAGGCTTCCAGTCCGCCGATGATGACAGGCACATCTTTATACGCTTCCCTTGCCCTGTTGGCATATACGGTAAGTGCCCTGTCAGGTCTGAGACCTGCCTTGCCTCCCGGTGAATACTCGTCGACTCGCCTTCTGTGCTTGAAGACGGAATAGTTGTTCACCATGGAGTCCACCACGCCGGAGTTTATGAGGAAGCCGAGACGCGGCCTTCCGAAGCGCCTGAAGTCATCAGCAGACTTATAGTCAGGCTGAGGAAGTACCGCTACGCGGTATCCATAGCGCTCCAAAAGACGGCCTATTATGGCCGTTCCAAAGGAATGATGATCGACGTAGGCGTCCCCCGTGACTATCACGAAGTCCACCCCGTCCCATCCCCTGCTATTCACTTCTTCCATGGTGATGGGTAAAAACATTTATTTCTCCAAAACAATTCTTCGTTTATTTTAACATTTTTAAATGCCCCGCGCAACTCACGAAAAAAGGCACCCACATTGGGGTGCCTTAAATGATATTTAACTTTATCTCTGTCCTTTGTCGTACGGAATACCCTCTGCCTTAGGAACTCTGGAGCTCTTGGATGTGAATGCCAGAACTATGAGAGTAATGATGTAAGGCAGCATTCTGTATACGTAAGGGCTGATGCCCAGCTCATTAAGCATGAATACACCGTCTCCGTTGATGTCAAGCGTCGAGTATGTAGCTGCGATGCACTTGAAGAGACCGAAGAGGATCGAACCGAATGCGATGTTTAAAGGCGTCCAGTTACCGAAGATCATTACGGCCAGGGCTAAGAATCCGTAGCCTGCGACGTCTCCGTTTGAATTCATGTTGGCTGTTGTCAGCGAGAACGTGAATCCTCCGATACCTGCCAGAAATCCGGATAAGCCTACTCCCAGATATCTCATTTTGTGTACATTGATTCCGAGAGAGTCTGCAGCCTGAGGATTTTCACCGCAGGATCTGAGTCTGAGACCGGTCTTGGTCTTATACAGGAAAATCGAAACTAATACAAATATTATAATGCAGATATAGCTCGTAAGATAAACCTTATTGATAAAAATATCTATGATAGGTCCCCAGCTATATCCTTTAGGAAGTCCGAAAGTCTGAGGCTTGATCATGAACCAGCCAGCAGCTCCTCCTTCAGCCATACCCATGGTATTCTGCTGAACGATCATGTAGATGAAGAACATTACCAAAGCGGGAGCCAGCATGTTAAGAGCAGTACCGCCGATCGTCTGATCAGCCCTTAAGTTGATAGCCGAGAACGCCAGAAGCATGGAGAAAGCTATTCCGCATATTCCCGTCAGGAACAGCGAGAGGATCATTATGATCTGTCCCTGATCCTGAGTCCAGCCTGCGCCCTGAAACATCCTGACAAAGATTACTCCCATGAAGGCACCGAATATCATGATACCTTCAAGAGCCAGGTTGATTACGCCTGAACGCTCCGCGCATACGCCGGCGAGAGCAACTATCATAAGTGGAATTGCATAAAGCATTGTCTGCTGTATAAGGAATACCATTACTTCTCGCCTCCTTCCTCAGTTTCAGCTGAAACAATATCGGGACTGTCTCCTATCTTATCAATTACCTCTTCCAAAGAACTTTCAGCAGATTCAGTTTTAGTCTCTGCCTTAGCGGCAGGCTGTGAAACTGCAGCTCCTGCTGCACCCTTATTCTCAGCAGGTGTGGGTTCAGCATTTACGTTTCCTCCGGTCCCCTTCTTTATCTTCTTGGAGAGAACGGTCTTGAAGAGCATGGAGAATGCAGACAGATATACGATGATAGCTATGATGATGTCTGCGATATATTCGTTATATGCTGTCAGGTATTTCAGCTGTAATCCGGAAATATTGAGCATGGACATGAATATTCCGGAGAAGATAACTCCTATAGGATGGTTTGCTGCAAGCAGCGCTACGGGGATTCCGTTGAATCCTTCTGCAGGAAGTTTCTGGTATGTGGACCAGTAGAACTCCGTATTACCGGAAAGGTAATAGAGCGATGCTCCTGCAGCTGCAAGGGCTCCGGCTATAGCCATTGAAAGGATTATGCTCTTCTTATCGTTGATACCTGCGTATTTAGCTGCATGTCTGTTTGATCCGCAGGCTCTGAGTTCATATCCGAAGGTGGTCTTGGTCATCATGATCCACATAGCTACGGCGATGACCACTGCGATCCAAAATCCTCCGTTAGCCTGAGAACCGGGGAATAAGATGTTCATGAGCATCTTAGGCGTGACAACTCCGACATTTTTAAGAGGGATAGTGTATCCTACCTTACCGGCTTCAGCTGCATTTTTGAAAACTTCATGTGCATCGAACCACCATGTGACCAGATTAGCCGCTATCCAGTTGGTCATGATACAGGTGATTACCTCATTGATATTCAGGAAGGCCTTGAAGAGACCGGGGATAGCTCCCCAGAGTCCTCCGAGGATGACGCCTGCAAGGAATGCACAGATCCATGCGACAAATGTAGGCACTCCCGCCCAGCCGAGCCAGAGACCTACAGAAAGCGTTCCCATGGTTCCCATGAGATACTGACCGGCAGCTCCGATATTGAACAATCCTGTCTTGAAAGCAACTGCTACCGATAAACCGGTCATGATAAGAGGTGTTGCACGGAAAAGCATGTTACCCAAATTTACTCCGTTAAATCCGAAGGACAAATTCGGGCCTTCTCTTCCTGTGGAGAATACTCCCAGGAATACGAGTCTTACACCATCCCAAATTCCGCCGACGGAGATATTGGATTTAAGCATTCCGACAACTATTACGAGAATGGCACCAACCGCCATACCGATAAGGATCGAGATCAAGGCTGAATAAACTGCCACTGCCCCATCGGTCTTATACCATTTAGTCTTTCCCGTTCCGGGTTCCAGTCTTGGCATTTATTCCGCCTCCTTTCCCTGACGCTTAGCGCCGGACATGTAAAGTCCGAGTTCTTCAGGAGTAGTCTCCTTGGGATCGACTTCACCGACGATCTCACCCTCGTAAATTACCAGGATCCTGTCTGAAAGTCCCAGTACCTCATCGAGTTCAAGGGATACCAGAAGTACCGCATGACCCTTGTCGCGCTCATTTACTATCTGAGCATGGATGTGCTCGATAGCTCCTACGTCCAGACCACGGGTGGGCTGAACTGCTACAAGGAGAGGTTCATCTCTGTCAAGTTCACGGGCGATGATGGCCTTCTGCTGGTTTCCTCCGGACATCGAACGTGCGATGGTGATAGGTCCCTGACCGGAACGTATGTCGAAGTCTTTTATAAGCTTCTCGGAATACTTCCTTACTTCGTCGAATTTGATGAATCCATGATTCTGGAATCTTGGCTCTCTGTACTTCTGAAGTACCAGATTCTGCTCCAGAGTATACCCCAGGACCAGTCCGTGTTTATGTCTGTCCTCAGGTATATGTGACATTCCGGTCATGGCACGCTTTCTGATGGATGCGTTTGAGATGTCCTGACCGAGAAGAGTGATCTTGCCGGCGGAAGCCTTTTCAAGTCCTGTGAGTCCGTAGATAAGCTCTGTCTGTCCGTTTCCGTCGATACCGGCGATGCAAAGGATCTCGCCCGCATGTACCTCAAAGGACACGTTGTTTACAGCATTATTCTTGTGGATCTTGGAAGGAACCGTGAGTCCCTCCACCTTAAGGACTGTTTCCTTGGGTTCAGCAGGTTTCTTGTGGATCTCCAGCTGAACGGGACGCCCTACCATCATGTTGGATAATTCCTGTTTGTTGGTATCCTTGGTGTTTACCGTACCTACGTATTTACCCTTACGAAGTACCGTAACTCTGTCGGAAACCGCCATGATTTCGTTTAATTTATGAGTGATGAACAGGATTGATTTGCCCTCTTTGGCGAATCCCCTCATTATTTCCATAAGTTCGTCGATCTCCTGAGGAGTAAGAACAGCCGTTGGCTCGTCGAAGATGAGGATATCGTTATCCCTGTAAAGCATCTTCAGGATCTCGACACGCTGCTGCATACCTACCGTGATGTCCTCTACTTTGGCGTCAACGTCGACCTTAAGACCATACTTCTCTGAAAGAGCGATTACCTTTTCTCTCGCTTCTTTCTTCTTCAGGAAACCAAGTGCTCCTGTAGTCTCAGCTCCTAAAATGATATTATCCAGCACGGTGAAAACGTCGATGAGTTTGAAGTGCTGGTGGACCATTCCTATGCCAAGAGCCGTAGCATCGTTGGGATTGTCGATCTTTACGACCTGTCCGTCCTTCTTGATCTCGCCTGCTTCGGGCTGATACAGTCCGAAAAGCACGCTCATCAGAGTGGACTTACCTGCTCCGTTCTCTCCGAGAAGAGCATGGATCTCTCCTTTCCTGAGCTGGAGCGTTATGTCATCATTTGCCACGATCCCGGGGAATTCCTTGCGGATGTGGTTCATTTCAATTACATATTCTGACATAATTCCTGTACCTTTTCTGTATAAACGAAAAAATTTTTGAAAAAAGGGGGAATGCGAATTCCCCCTTTCAGTCATGTACTCAAAACATGAAGTGCTTTACTGCTTATTTCACGAATGTTACATTCTCTAAACCTGCTGTGCTGGGATCTGCGATCTCTGAATTGTCAACAGTTACCTCACCTGACTTAAGCTGTCCGAGAAGTGCTTCGTACTCCTCTACAGACCAGTTCTGAAGTGACCATGTATCAACAGGAAGCTCAACAGCATCATCCTTTGCACCAAGTACGAGAGCTCCGGTCTGAAGACCGTTTTCGTAGAAGTTAGCAAGAGAGATCTGTACGGAAGGAGCAAGTCCTTTGCAAGCTGATGTGATAACAGAATCGGAATCCTTTGACTGGTCAACGTCTACACCGATGATTGCAGCGTCTGCAGCTTCTGCAGCAGCAGCTCCGGATAAGAACATTGATCCGCCGGCTACGAATACTACTTCTGTTCCTGCGTTGAACCATCCGGCAAGCATAGCCTGAAGGTCATCGGATGCGGAGAATGTTGCACCATATTCCCAGCTGTATCTCATTTCTACGTTCTCGCCCTTTACTGCAGCAGCGTCATTTGCGCCCTGAGCATAGCCATAACCGTATCTGATACAAGCAGGGTTGGAACCGCCGCCACCGCCGGCATAACCGAGCTTGGTGTAGCCTTCCATAACTGCAGCATAACCAGCAAGATATCCGGCCTGTTCTTCCTGATATGATACGCCGAGTACGTTAGCCTGTCCCATATCCCATCCATCGATGAAGATGAACTGTACATCAGGATATTCAGGAGCTACAGCAGCGATAGGATCGCCCTGCATAAATCCGGGAGCTACAACTACTTCTGCGCCGCCCTCGCAAGCTTCCTGCATAGCCTTGATTCTGTCTTCTACAGTTGCCTGTGATCCGTTAGCGGGCTGATAGTACTTATAAGTCTTACCGTTCTCATAAGCGTACATCTTAACGCCGTTCCATGTGAACTGGTTGAAGGATCCGTCCTTTAACTGACCTACGTCAGTAACCATGGCGATCTGATATGTGCCGTCTGCAGATTCGCAGTTGTCATCGATATCGTCGAAAGATACTTCTGCGGGTTCACTTTCGCCTTCGCCCTCAGAGGATCCACTGTTGCCGCCGCAAGCAGCAAATGTGAATACCATAGCGAGGCATAAGAGTAAAGCTAATAACTTTTTCATCTTTTTCCTCCTATTTCGAGTTTTTAACTTACGAAAAATATTATAATACAAAACACAGTAAGAGAAAAGAAATTTTTTCACCTAATCTACATATTTTATGCATTTTTTTGCGCATTATTTTGCTGTAAGTTTACTGTAATAAAACTTCTGTCATCCATTCCACTATCGCAGCCGTAAGTCCCCAGATAGTATGGCCTTCCCAATGCCAGAAAAAGATATCCTGCCAGGCGTCTCTCCACCTGTAATTCGGATCGATTCCATGCTCTTCATACGGGAAGCCTTCGGTATCCTGGATTATCCTTCCCTTATAGTAGTCAGGCTTATTTTCCATGAAGAAGCTTACCGGAACGGTGAATATCTCAGCGACTTCCTCATCCGGGCTTAGCTTTTCTTCCCAGCCGTCCCTGAGCATGCCGACTGTGGTATGCATCCTGATGCGGTTCACCTCAAGCACCGAGTCGAAACGTCCGAAGACATCGATCATATCCTCGCCTATTCCCGTCTCTTCCCTGGTCTCCCTTAAAGCTGCCTGGATCTCGGTCTCCCCTTCCTCGATCTTACCTCCCGGGAAGCATACGTCTCCCGGTTGTCTGATATCTTTTGACCTTACCTCAAAAAGAATCCTGAGTTCTCCGTCTTTTTCAACGAGAGGAATAAGGACAGCGAATTCTTTTCTCTTCCCTACTACCCCGACAGTTCTTCCGTCAAGTCTCTTCTTTATGTCTTCAGCTGATATTGTCATAGTCTGCAACCTTTCTTTATCTGTGCAAAAAATAAAAGAGCGGAATATCCGCTCTTTCAAATACTTTTTAGTTCAGGATAGCGCATCCGTCGAAGTTGACGCCTTCCATCTCTTCCTTTTCGGCACTGATGGAAACAACGAAATCCATGCCGTAATTCTTGGAGATGTCCTTAAGTCTGTCGATGTACTCAGGAAGGTTCTCCATCTTAAAGTCAGCATGCTTAAGGATGCTGTCTATGAAAATAGTTTCTATGTCATGGTCAGCACTGATGATTCCGTAAAGAAAACCAATATATTCATCGGAGTTTGTAACGTGCTCATAATCATCCATGCAGATGACTCTGATACGATACTTGAGATCGTACATCAGTCTCTGATTCTTGTTGATAAAGATAATGCTTCCTTTGGCATGTTCTACGGCTTCATTGGCCATATCGATCATTTTCTTGGTCTTGCCGGCTCCTTCATGCCCTATAAGTAATGTAACCATGACGATTTACCTCCAAAATTCAATTATTATGTTTAAGTAAAGTTATTATACAATATGCATACCCTTTTTTCAACTGAAGAAATTGGTTTTTCAGGTCAATTTTTAAGTCTCAGCTGACCGCAGGCTGCGTCTATATCCGACCCCAGTTCTCTCCTTACAGTAGCAGGTATCCCCCTCTTTTCAAGGGCATCTCTGAACTCCTCGGCCCTTTCCCGGGTGCTGGGTGTGAAACCTTTCTCCTTCACCGCATTGAGCGGTATCAGATTGACGTGACACAGCATCCCGTGAAGGAGTGAAACCAGCTTATCAAGATGTTTCCTGTCGTCGTTCACGCCGTGTATAAGCGTGTACTCAAAGGTTATCCTTCTTCCTGTCTTTTCCGTATATCTCCTGCAGGCTCCTATAAGTTCACCGAGAGGATATGCCTTGTTAACAGGCATTATCTCAGAACGCTCATCGGTATCCGCTGCGTGAAGAGATATCGCCAGATTAACCTGCGGGAAGTCGTCACCGAATCTGTCTATAACGGGAACAAGTCCGCAGGTGCTTACTGTCATGTTTCTCATTCCCAGGTTCTTTCCGGAAGGGTCGTTCATTATCCTGATGAACTTCGACAGATTTTCATAATTGTCGAAGGGCTCCCCTGTTCCCATGACAACAAGATGAGATATCTTCTCTCCTGTCGCCTTTTCCATTGCCAGGATCTCGCCGTACATCTCGCCCGCGGTAAGGTCTCTCTCGAGGCCGTTCATGCCCGAAGCGCAGAAAGCACAGCCCATCCTGCAGCCTGCCTGAGAAGATATGCATACGGAATTTCCGTATTTATACTTCATGAATACGGCTTCAACAGCTTTTCCGTCCTTCATCCTTAAGAGACACTTCACAGTGCCGTCATTTGATCTCTGGGTCTGTTCGGTCTCAGGCAGTTCAGCCCTGAGTTCGGGAAGACTCTCCCAAAAACTTTTAGGGACGTTTCTCATGCTTTCAGGTTCCGTATCTCCCTTGGCGACCCAGCCGAAGATCTGTTTTGCACGGAATCCCGGCTGCCCTGCTTCCTTTATGATCTTTTCAAGTTCTTTGAGTTCAAGATCGAGAATGTTCATATCAGAGTTCTATTTCATCTCCGGGTTTTACTATCATGGCATCCGGTGCGACTGCAGCAAATGCCAGAGCGTTCTTCAGGCTGTAGTCCTTTTCAGGGCTTGAGTGAACGGGTACGTTATGCTTGGCTCCTATGATCTCAGCGCAATGAGCTGCCGCCTTATAATCCATGTTGTAGTAGCCGTCACAGGGAAGGAATGCATATTCAAGATGCTTGTCCGGGAAAGTCTTCATTTCCTCTGTCTCGTCCGTATCTCCTGCGAAGTACAGGTCGATACCCTCAACGGTCACGATGAAGCCGACACAGTCAGTCTTGGGATGATTCTTATTGTCCGCTTCCACAGACTGTACGTATATACCCTTATAATCAAAGTTATTATGCACTCCGCCTTCCAGAGCCTCAAAGTTCTGGATCACCAGGCATTCGCTCTTTTTGGCAACTTTTTCGATCATATTGTGATCGTGATGCTGATGTGTCACAAGGATAAGGTCAGCAGGTATATCGTAGTCGTCCCCTGCAAAGGGATCCACGTAGATCACCGTACCTTTGGCGCCTATGATCCTGAAGCTGTTTCGTCCCATATATAGTAATTTGGCCATAATGACACCTCCTTTTTTCATTTTAATAATTTATTATATCACAAATAGTGTTTTATCTCAAATAAAACTGCGTACGCCTTGAAGACGCACGCAGCATGATATCATGAGATTATCTGTCTTTACAGACCCAGAGTCGCAAGGATCTGTTCCTTCTGAGCAAATCCCGTGAACTTGGCAGCTTCCTTACCGTCCTTGAAAAGGATCATGGTAGGGATAGCCATGATGCCGTACTGTCTTGCGATCTCCATCTCGTCATCTACGTTGAGTTTTCCGACTTTAAGTGTGTCTGCCTTCTCTTCTGCGATCTGAGAAACGATGGGACCTACCATCTTGCAGGGTCCGCACCATGTAGCCCAGAAATCTACGAGAACCGGCTTATCAGACTTAAGTACTTCTTCTTCAAAATTTGCTGATGTCAATGTGATCTCTGCCATGTCTTCCTCCTAGTATAGTTTATTCTGTCGTAATATTTACCACAACTTTATCGTTTTAAACATCAGATCTTATATACCTTGATGCCTGACTTGTGTCCGTTAAGATCGTATCCGTCAAGTTCTGCATCGCAGAACTCAAGGTTCTGTGCAAGGGTCTCGCTCTTGATATAGTCCATGTGCTTCTCAACAGCAGCCTTTACTTCGTCATCTGCGTTCACGTAGATGTTGATGTTGTCCATCATCTCGAAGTTCTCCGCCTTTCTCATCTGCTGTACCTTGGAGATGAGCTCTCTTGCAAGTCCTTCATCGATCAGATCCTGATCGAGAGTCGTGTCGAGGATAGCGAATACATTGTTCTCCATGGCCACTGCGAAACCTTCCTTGGCTTCGATACGGATATCCAGGAGATCCTTGGTGATCCTGTAGTCTTCAAGGTTAAGCTCTACAACTACTGACTCCTTCTGCTCGATCTCAGCTACGAATTCCTTGGGATCAACGGAAGCGATATACGCTCCGAAGGCTTTGACGTTCTTTCCGAGCGCAGGGCCTGCAGCTCTGAAGTTGGGCTTCAGCTGGAAGTTCATGTACTGGTCGAGGTCGTTCTCGAATACCACCCTCTTCACGTTGAGTTCCTCGGTGATAAGAGGAGTGAGGTCTGAGATGATCTCTTCATACTTGCCGTCTACCAGGACTTCATTGAGAGGCTGACGAACCTTGATCCTCTCCTTCTCACGGATACCTCTTCCAAGGGATACCAGCGTCCTTACGATGTCCATTCTTTCTTCGACGTTCTTATCGATAAGGGATTCATCTGCTTTAGGGAAGAACGCTACGTGGACCGTCTCCTCTCCTGTGAGAGCTGTATAGATCTCATCAGAGATGAAAGGTGCGATAGGAGCGATCATTCTGGCTGTTCCCTCAAGGATCTCATATGTGGTGGAATATGCAGCCTTCTTGTCGTCTGTCATTTCCTCCGCAAAGAATCTTCTTCTGGCTCTTCTGATGTACCAGTTGGAAAGGTCTTCAGCTACGAAATTGGTGATTGCTCTTACGGTCTTCATGTGATCGTATTCGTCCATGTATTCCGTAACGTCCTTGATCAGCTGGTTGTACTTGGAAAGTATCCATCTGTCAAGCTCCGGTCTTTCAGCGTAAGGAACGTCGAACTTTCTGGGATCGATATCGTCCATGTTAGCGTAGAGAACGAAGAAGTTGTAAATGTTCTTCAGAGTTCCGAAGAACTTGGATACTACGTCGATAAGACCGTCTTCGTCGAACTTGGTGGGAGTCCATGCGGGAGATACGCTTAAGAGATACCATCTGGTGGCATCTGCACCGTATTTATCCAGCATCTCGAAAGGAGAAACGGTATTTCCCTTATGCTTGGACATCTTCTTTCCTTCTTTATCAAGGATAAGGTCGTTTACCAGTACGTTCTTATAGGGTGCCACACCCTTAACGATGGTTGATACAGCCATAAGGGAATAGAACCATCCTCTGGTCTGGTCTATACCCTCGCAGATAAAGTCTGCAGGGAAAAGCTTATCGAAGTCATCCTTATGCTCAAACGGATAGTGCCACTGAGCGAAAGGCATCGAACCTGAGTCGAACCAGCAGTCCATAACGTCGGGAACTCTGTGCATCACCTTGCCGCATTCGGGGCATGTGAGAGTGACTTCGTCAACATAAGGTCTGTGGAGTTCGATGGTCTCATCGATCTTTTCGTTTGCCTTCTCTACCAGTTCAGCGCGGGATCCCATGCATTCAAGGTGTCCGCATTCGCACTGCCAGATGGGAAGCGGAGTTCCCCAGTATCTGGATCTGGATATAGCCCAGTCCTTCACCTCTTCAAGCCAGTTTCCGAAACGCTTTTCTCCTACGTATGAAGGATACCAGTTTACTGTGGCATTGTTCTCTACGAGGAGATCCTTCAGTTTGGACATTCCGATGTACCAGGATTTCTTTGCGTAGTAAACCAGAGGCGTGTCGCATCTCCAGCAGTGAGGATAATTATGTTCTAACTTCTCTTTCTTGTAGATCTTGTCACCGAGCCACTTGATGATCTCGACATCGAGTCCTTCTTCCATTACGAAGTGGCCTGCCCAGGGAGTGCAGGTGAATTCACCCTTTTCATCTACGGGCTGGAATACGGGAAGATCGTATTTGACTCCGCACTGATAGTCGTCTTCACCGAATGCAGGAGCTGTATGTACGATACCGGTACCATCCTCGATGGAAACGTAGTCCATGCAGGTAACGAAGAAAGCTTTCTTGTTTGCGGGCTTCTCTACGAAAGGCATAAGCTGTTCGTATTCCCAGTACTCCATGTCCTTGCCCTTGAGTTCTTCAAGTACTTCGAACTCCTCTTTTCCAAGAACCTTGGATGCGAGGTTCTTAGCGAGATAGAAGATATTTCCCTCGTTGGATCCGGACTTCATGAGTACCTTGACATAATCGATGTCAGGGCCTACTGTAAGCACGGTATTTGAAATGAGGGTCCAGGGTGTGGTCGTCCAGGCGAGGAAGTACTCGTTTTCAGTTCCAACCTTCTTGAACTTGCAGGTAAGAGTATTGACCTTCACCATCTTATACCCCTGAGCTACCTCGTGGGAAGCGAGACCTGTCCCGCATCTGGGGCAGTAAGGCAGGATCTTGTATCCTTCATAAACCAGGCCCTTATTGAAGGCCTGCTTCATGATCCACCAGCCTGTCTCGATATAGTTGTTGTCAAGCGTGATATAGGGGTTGTCCATGTCAGCCATGTAAGCCATGCGGTCTGACATCTCGGTCCACTGCTCCAAATAGTTGAATACGGACTGACGGCACTTCTCGTTGAACTCCCTGATACCGTACTCTTCGATATCCTGCTTGCCGTTGAATCCAAGCTGCTTCTCGACTTCGATCTCCACGGGAAGTCCGTGGGTATCCCAGCCGCCTTTACGCTTTACCTGGAAACCCTGCATGGTCTTATAACGGTTTACGGAGTCCTTGAGGGTCCTTGCCATCATGTGATGGATGCCCGGCTTTCCGTTAGCTGTGGGAGGTCCTTCATAGAAAATGAAGGGAGTGCTTCCCTCTCTGGCGTTCTCGCACTTATGGAGAAGGTCTATCTTCTTCCACTTGGCTACCTGTTCATTCTGCACGTCCTTTACCGGTGCATCATTCAGATTTCTGAACATAGATTTTTTCCTTTCTGCTTTCCTTTGGTGTGTTATCTTATTACCTCAGGGGTAGATTTTTACAACAATAAAAACGCCCCTAGACTTAGGGACGATCTTTAACCGCGGTACCACCCTACTTGCGAGCCTCTATCAAGGCCGCCTCTCATTAGAATGTCAGGCTCCGGAGTGATATTCACTTAAGATTCACCACCGCTCTCTCAGCCTGCGAAATATCGCGGAGCGGCTCTCTGTAAGGGTCTTAGGCCTAAGCTACTGGTTCCTTCACTGCCTGTATATTAAATTCACCAGGCCATTATATCAATAACGGCCTGATTTGTAAAGACTTAGTTTTCTTCTCTCTTATAAGTGATCAGATCCTCAGCGATCTCATGAGCTGCGATGGATACGGGTCTGTCGATCTCGCAGTCCGAAAGGATGGGCTTGTGATCGATGATATCCCTTGCACGCTTGGCTGCAAGGATGCAGAGAGTGTATCTGGAATCTGCTTTCTTTCTTAACTCGTTAATGGATGGATATAACATTATTCTTCCTCTCCTTCTGTATATTCTCTGACTAATTCTTCGGGGGTCATTGTGACCTTGGAGTGCTCTGCAATGATGATGGCCTTGACTCTGTTGACTGCCTCATCCAGCTCTCCGTTAACTACAAGATAGTCATATTTGTCAACGTATTCGATCTCCGAAAGAGTCTTAGAGAGTCTCAGCTCGATAGCTTCAGCTGTTTCAGTTCCCCTTCCAGTGAGCCTCTTTCTCAGCTCTGCCATCGAAGGCGGAAGGATGAAGATGAAGACTCCGTCAGGATAGTTCTCCTTTATCTGAAGAGCTCCCTGCATCTCGATATCGAGAAGTACGTCTATGCCCTTCTCAAGTCTTTCAAGTATGGGTCCCTTGGGGGTACCGTACCTGTTTCCGTAGACCTGAGCGTGCTCGAGGAATCCGCCGGCTTCGATGTTCTTCACAAAAGCCTCTTCATCCACAAAATAGTAATGTACTCCGTCTATCTCTCCTTCCCTGGGGCTTCTGGTAGTCATGGACACCGAAAACTCCAGCTCCGTCTCCTCCAGTATGCGCTTGGCTATAGTTCCCTTGCCTGCGCCGGAAGGTCCTGAAATGATGAATAATTTACCGGGATGTTTATTGAGATTCATTTAAATACTCCTTCACAGATCTCGATTCTGTTCAGCAAAATATTTTATCACAAAATCCTCTGCTGTTCAAGGATTCCTTGCCTTTTTTATCAGAAAAATCCCACGGGATTCCTCCTGTCGATAACGTACTGCGGGATGGGTTTTTTGTTCCTGGTCCTGACGGCCCACCATACCCTGTTGAATATTATACCTATGAGCAGCACCCAGCCTATAGCCCAGAACCAGATGATGATGGCCACCGCATTCGCAAAAGATCCGTACAGCAGGTCATAATCCGTGCTGAGGCTTACGTAGATGTTGAACGCTATCGAGACCACGATAAGCCCCACAGACGTGAAAAGGCTTCCGGGCAGTATATCTGTATAGTGCAGGCGCTTCGAAGGCAGGAAATAGAATATCAGGGAAATCACCAGGATATACACTCCGAGCACTACGAACCATCTCATGGTCATCCACACCGTGATCACCGCGTCCATAAAATCCGACTCCTTGAACGTTGCCCTGAGGATAATAGGAGCATATACCAGAGCTACCAGTGAAAGGGTCAGTGATACTATGGCTACGATCACGGTAACCAGAGACCTCATTCTGTCCCTCACATATCCTTTTCCCACTATCTCTCCATCATAGAAGGTATAGTTGGCAAGTCTGATCAGGTAGATATTGGCGCGGGATGCAGCCCACATGGCGACCACCAGAAGCAGCAGGTTGTTGGTGCTCGTAGCCCTGTGCTTAAGGAGCCCCTGGAGCAGTTCAAACCCGCTTCCCGAAACGTTTATCTCAGCCCATCTCAGGATCGCATCGATCGAAAGCGAGAAAAGGCCAAGCGCCTGGGACGCAAGTATCACCAGAGGCAATATGCTGAGGAACAAAAAATATGCTATCGCAGCAGATGCACCCTGATAATAGGGATCTCCCAGATGATCGTATACCAGTTTGATTATCTCTTTTAATTTTTTAAAATTGGTTTTTAAATCAAATTCCATAATATCAGCGCTCAGATAACTTTCTTTCAAGTTCTTCCAGAGCTTTAGCCCTGTGGCTCACCCCGTTCTTTATCTCCGGTCCCAGTTCCGCGAAGGTCTTGTCGAAACCATCTGCGATGAATACCGGATCATATCCGAATCCCATATCCCCCCTGGGCTCTTCCGTAATGTGTCCGTGGCATTCACCCTTGGACACTATGGTCTCTCCGTCGGGATAGATGAGAGTTATCACAGTAGTGAAGTGCGCCTTCCTCTCATCCCATTCGAGTCCCTCCATCATATTGAGAAGCTTGGTGTAATTTCTGACTGCATCCCCCTCTACTCCGCCGAATCTCGAGGAGTATACCCCCGGCTGGCCGTCGAGAGCGTCCACCATGAGCCCGGAATCATCAGCCATGGTGGGAAGTCCGCACATCTTCATCACTTCATAGGCCTTTTTATATGAATTTTCTTCGAATGTGGTACCGTCCTCCACAACGTCGAAATCGTGAGGGATACCGGCTTCGTCTCTTGTTATGAGCTTAAAACCGAGCCTTTTGGCAAGTCCTTCGAATTCTGCGAGTTTACCTTTGTTATGTGTTGAAAGAACTATAGTCTTATCCATGTTTTCACCTATACTATCCTGTTAAGGTCTCCTCCTTCAAGGAAACTCCTGAGATTATTCGCTGACGTATTGATTATCTGCATCCTGGCTTCTCTGTCAGACCATGCAAGGTGCGGTGTGACGTAGAGATTTTTGGCTCCGATAAGAGGGCTGTCGGCTGACTGAGGCTCGCCGTTCACGACATCCACGGCAGCTGCGCTGAGCTTGCCGGAATCAAGCGCCTCCCTGAGATCCTTCTCATTTACAAGAGCTCCTCTCGCCGTATTTATAAGGATCGCTCCGTCCTTCATTTCCTTAAAGAACTCCCTGTTCACGAATCCTTTGTTTTCAGGTGTAGCGGGACAGTGAAGCGTCACTATATCGGATTTCACTGCAGCCTCTTTATCACGGGAATATACGTTTACCTTCATGCCGAAGGCCTCCGCAAGTTCAGCCACCCTGTGACCGATGGCTCCGTATCCGATTATTCCAAGGCTCATGCCGTTAAGTCTTATCAAAGGTCTGTCTATAAAAGTGAAATCCTTTGATCTCACCCAGGCTCCGTCGTGTATCTCACGGGTATAGTAGCCCACGTTATTCGTTATCTCCAGAATAAGCGCCATGGTGTGCTGAGCCACCGGCTCAGTCGCATACGCAGGAACGTTGCATACGGCCACCCCATGAGACTTGGCTGATATAACGTTGGCATTGTCATATCCCGTAGCCAGTTCTCCCACGAATCTCAGGTTCGGACAGGCGTCATATATCTCATCCGTCATCTTTATCTTATTGATGAAGACCGCTTCGCAGTCCCCTATCCTTTTGATCACGTCTTCGGGATCCGTCCTGTCATACACTTCAAGATCGCAGATCTCATCCAGAGGACTCCAGTCCAGATCTTTTAATGTAACAGTATATCCGTCTAGAACAGTGCCTTTCATACAGACTCTTCCTTTCATATAGAATGACATATTATTATACCATAAATGCCTCTTATATTGCAAAAAAATTAAAAAGCCCGCCGTAAACCGACAGGCTTTTGATTCTTATATGCAGCAGATGAGCGGCATTCCGTATCCTCCTCCGCAGCACATGCTCATGCACAGGAACGCCATGGCAGTTCTTGCGCAGTAGTTGGGCATCTGCATAGTGGGATTGCCGCCGTACTGACCCGAGCGCTGCTGATAGCGGGTCTCTCCTCCCGTTATGATCGAAAGGAGCTGACGGAACTGGAAGTTGTTCGGTTCGAACTCGCAGGCGATCTTGGCGTGCTCCAGAGCAGTCGCGTTGTTTCCCGCCCTGTAGTTCGCAAAGGCACTGTAGTAGTACCATGTACCTCTTCTCTTTTCCTTCGGGATCTGTTCGAGGACGTTGAGTCCCTCTCTGAAGTATCCACTCTGGATATACTGTGCGGCGGAACGGAGATACTGTTCTTCCTGTGAGGCTTCCTGCTGATATGCCTGACCCTGGCCGCCGAAACCGCCAAAGCCGAAGGGATCGAATCCCTGGCCTCCGCCATAGCCATATCCGCCGTAACCGGTCTGAGCCTGAGCCTTCCCGGAACGGATGTCCATTATAGTTTTATACGCCTGCTGGACGTCTTTGAACTTTTCTTCATATTCAGCCTGGTGCGGACTTCCCACGTTAGCATCTGGATGATACTTTCGGCTCAATGTCCTGTAGGCCTTTTTTATCTCTTCTTCACTTGCGTCAGGGCTGACCCCCAATACTCTATACGGATCCATTCTCAGCCTTGTTCCTTTCCTTAAGCCGTTCTTCTCTGCAGTTGGTATAACGTACCCATACCCCGGAATAAAGGATATTCCTCATTATCTCAGCATTCTCTATCAAAGGCAGCCTTTCGAAGGCATCGGTGCACTCTCCTATCATCAGCATGAGGAAGCTCAGCACCTGTTCATCGAATTCATCGAAGGATTCCTTCTCCTTAGCCGCAGCATACATCTCGCTGAAAGGATTATAGTTGCCCTTTTCCGTATCCTTTTCGATGTCTTCATAGGCATCCAGAAGATAAATGTATTTCCCAAGATAAAATCCGAGTTTATACATGTCGTCCTTCCAGATATCGTCCTGATATACGAAGATCTCGCCCATGATCTCTCCGAAGGTCTTAGCCGCCTTATCTATAGGGGCCTTGCCTTCTTTTTCAAGAGCTGAAAGAACTTCAAGCTGTTTCTCGATTTTCGCGGTCTTTTCGGGATATTTCTCCCTGACCCTCATGGCCTTTCCCCTGAGAGCGGTTCCTGCAAGCCAGCCTTTGAAGGACTTCTCGTCATTCCGGTCGTCTTCGCCCTTATAGTAGCTCAGGAACACGCACATATCAGCGCAGTAGTCGCTGAATTCGTTTCTCTTTTCAGGATGCTTCTGGGCCGGATGTGCTATGCATCTGGCTTCAAAATCGCAGTTCTCCTTGTCGTAAAGGTCCGAAAGCAGCATGGCGAGAAACGTCATGTCGTAGTTCAGGGTCATCCTTCCGCTGAATCCGTAGTTCTCCTTTAAAGAATGGCAGATACCGCAGTAGTAACTCCTGTAAAGATCGAATTCCTTTATTTTCAGTTCCGGCTTGTTGACAAGCACATATCCAAACATCTGATACTCCTTAAAGTTTTTTACGAAATATACTTTAAGACTGCTTTTTTCCGTTTTTGTGAATTAATTGTGTTGATTCGAAAAAATTACTGTCTGGAACCGCAGCCTTCTACTCCGCAGCTGGAGCAGTCGTGAGTACAGTTCTCCGGTGTCTGAGGGTATCCGTCGTGTTTGTCCGGATTGTCTGCGTTGAGACATTCCACGACGAGTGAATCCAGTTCAGGACGGTCAACGAACTCGATATTTCCTTCGTCCATGGCTTTCGCTACAGCCATATCGATGGGAAGTTCAGCCACTTCTGTGATGCCATACTGGGAAGCGATCTCCTTAACGTGTGATTCGCCGAAGATGTGATGCTTCTTGCCGCAGTCAGGGCATGTGAATACTGACATGTTCTCTACGATACCGACGATGGGAATGTTCATCATCTGAGCCATCTTGACTGCCTTCTGAACGATCATTGAAACCAGTTCCTGAGGGCTGGTAACGATTACGATACCGTCCAGAGGAAGGCTCTGGAAAACCGTAAGAGCTACGTCACCTGTTCCGGGGGGCATATCCACATACATGATGTCGATATCTTCCCAGATAACGTTATTCCAGAACTGATCTATAACCCCTGCAAGAAGAGGTCCTCTCCAGATAACGGGATCCGTAACGTCTTCAAGAACAGAGTTGATGCTGATGACCTTGATGCCGCCCTTGGAAACTACAGGCCAGATCTCTTCTTCTGTACCGTATGCCTTGTCATCGATACCGAAGGCCTGGGGAATCGAAGGTCCTGTAAGGTCAGCGTCCAGGATAGCTACCTTGTATCCCTGCTTTTTTGAAGCAGCTGCCAGCATTGAAGTTACGGATGACTTCCCTACTCCGCCCTTGCCGCTGATTACACCGATCAGTTTTTTTACGTTTGACTGTTTGTTCATTTTCACACACATGACCCGCAAAGAATCGCGGGCCGTCCCTTTCATTTTTTATATTATTTTATTATTGACTTATTTATCGACTGCGCCGGACCGCTTAAAGTATCTTTCCTGTCCGCTCCTTGGTGACCCTGTCAAGATACTGCACCCATTTTACCGCGGCGCGTCTGTCAGGTTCCGGGCACATGTAATATAATACCCGTTTTGAGTAGAGTGAAACGTGGTCGCCCACGCTTGCAGGGAATGCGCTGACTATCGTGGTCTTCTCGCTGAATTCCAGAGGCTCTCCGAAGACGGTACCCTTAAAGTCTATGGAATCTCTGTCCACTTTAAATGTTCCGTGACCCGCATCCTTTACAAGGAAGCCATCAGGTCCCGGACTCATGACAGTCACTTCGCTCTCAATAGGCACCGAAGTATCTATCTGCTCCTCCTGCCAGTCATACCATGCGTTTATATGATCGAACACAGGTCCTGTCAGCACGTACTTCTCATTCAGTCTCCATTCAGCACCGCAGTCGCTGCACCAGAGTCTGTCGCCTTCGGACTGAGTCCTGAATTCCGATCCGCATACGGGGCATTTGTAAAGGATCCCGTCAAGGCCTTTGGCAGGTTCCTTTGACTTATATGCCACATCGGTGAAAAGCTTGTCTTCATCGTGGCTTATGGCCTTCTCAAGGCCGGCCTTGATCTCGTCGACCGACAGATCCTTTATCTCATCCTTATCGAAGAGCTTACCTCCGTGTACCAGGACCTTGCCCTTTCTGAACTTGAGTCCTCCCCATTTAGGGCACGACTTATACGCTCCGTCCTGTGTTATCCAGTACACATCGATGCCGAGCTTCTTAACGAGTTCCGCGGTTCCCTCCGTCACCTGTACGGAGTGGCCTGAGCAGGTGAGCCTTCCCTCCGGATAGATCACTATGATCTTTCCCGCGTCTCTCGCTCTCATTATGCTTATGATGGTGCCCACGTCCGCGCAGAACATCTTCTTGGTTATGGCATGACTCACCTTTATGAAGAAGTTGGTTATCTTGTTCGTGGTGAAGTGATGGCTTCCCACGAATGCCGGGATGTTCGGCCAGAGGGCTACTCCTGCGAATATGAAATCAAGGTTCGAAGTATGGGGGCTTACCACCAGAGCCGGTCCGCCGTGATCGATAAGCTCCTGAAGTCCCGACCTGTCATATTTCGTGTTAAGTCTGAACTTCAGAAGCGGTCTTCCTATCAGGTTCGCCAGGATCCAGTATATGAATCTGTTAGCTCCCACATATTGCTTTTTTGAGGCCTTAGCGGCTGGTTTCTTAGTTTCTTCTGCCATGTCACTCGCAGTTTACCTGCTTGAATTCCGGTTTTTTATTGGCTTCTATCTGCTGCTGTTCAAGAGGCGTCCTCTCGAGCTCCGTCCTTAAGCGCACCAGTCTTCTGGTGAGCTTGTTAACGTCGTATATCCTCTGGGTAACGGTGAAGGTATTCTCTTCCTTGAACATGAACACAGACTTGATGGTATGCTCCAGTTCTTCAAAGATATCGTTGACGGCTTTTATAAAGTCGTCTCTGAGGTCTCTCTTTCCCTCATCATCCACCTTACCGCCTCTGTAGAAGTCCACTGAAGTGATATCGTAATAGTAATCTATCCTGAAGAGCCTCGATACTTCATCTGAAAGACTGTTTCTTATATCGTTCAGTTTAGCCTCAAGCATCCTGGGGTTGGAACGGAAATGCTCAACATACTCCTTCGCATCATCTCTGAGCTCATCGAAGGTCTTCTCAAGCTCATCAAATGTATATTCAAACTGCTTCTGAGTCATCTGTAGAGTGGTCCTGTACAGCATGATCTGGCTTAAGGCTGAAGCACCGATATCCTTCATCTTCAGTCCGGCAGATGTCTCAATGATCTCTCTTACCGTAGTCTCGCAGTCATGTCTGATCACAGTCTTGAGTTCCTCCACGCCGATACCCTTCTTGGCGCTTACGGTGAAGAGCTGTATCTCATCAACTTCCATGAGTTTTTTGATGAGATCCCTACAGTAGTTGACGTAGTCCTTCAGGTCATCCTCGTCTATGGTATCTATCTTGTTAACCACGAAATAGAACTTGGAAGCGTATTCCCTGGCATTCTTCAGGAATTCTACCTCTATCTGGTTTATGGGGCTGTCCACCGAAAGCATGAAGATGACGGCATCCGATTCCTTTACAAAGGCATAGGCCTCGTCGGTGTTCTTCTGATGTACGGAGCCTACGCCCGGAGTGTCCACCAGGGTGATCCCTCCCTCCAGGAATTCCGAAGGGCTGTATACGGATACCTGTCTCACTCCAAGGTGATTGTCCGAGTTAGACTGCTCATTTATGTACTCAGCCATATCCTCAAAAGGTATTTCCTTTATGATGCCGTTATCGAACCTGACCGTTGCAGCCTTCTCACCGTATTCTATGGTAGTCACTACTGCCGTCACGGGAACTATACCGATCGGAAGGATCCTGTCTCCCAGGATCGAGTTCACCAGCATGCTCTTGCCGCGCTTGAACTGTCCGATAACGGAGATGGTTATCTTCTGATTTTCTATTTTATCTATGAGTTCCTCAGTCCTGTGGAGCTCCTTCTTGGTAAGCTCATACTGACTGAAGACATCTCGCATTTCCTTGGTTATCTCTATGATAGGTCTTATCATCTGATCAATTTACCGCCTGTTTTATTAATAAAAGATGCACTCCCCGCAGCAAGGCTCGCTCTCCTGCTTTTCCTTGGTGCAGAGAAGCGGCTTAAGGATAAGATTCTGAGGGATCTTGTCTCCGTTAAGGGACTTGAGAGCCGCAATCTGGCAAAGCGTTCCAACAAACTCAGTGTGCTGGCCGGCTCTGGCCTTTCTCATGGTCTCACGATAGAGCTTAGGCATTTCCCTGTCTTCAAATGCAGGATCGAATTCGTACCATTCGTCAAAATCCGGAAGTTCAACGGGATTGAAAATAGGACAGAAAAGAACGCAGGCGTTGCATCTGTCGCAGGCGCCTTCGTTGACTATGCCGACCTTCTTTGATCCTGTGGGATGATTCTTTTCCGGGAACTGAGCCAGGATATCTTTGGCCTCATCTGAATCTCTATCAAAAAGTTTTACTGCGTTATGCTTGCATGGTACCACACAGGCTCCGCAGCCGTTACAGTGTTTTACTCTCTCGAGAAGCTGCATTTATTATGCCTCCTAATATCATTATTCAGCCCAAAAGCTGTTTCATCACATACAAAGTTAGTTTATCACACCCCACAGGTTTATTCAAGTATCAGGATAAGTGCACCGTGCCCGTGTCATATAAAAGGACGTCTGAAAAGACGTCCTTTGGCATTATTCAAATATCTCCAGTTTTCCGCCCGGAACATCCATCAGTTCGTTCCTGAATCCTGTCCTAAGCAAAAGATCTTTTGCTTCTTTAAATCCGAAATCCAGAAGTTCCGCTCTGTGGCAGTCCGAGTTTATGAGAAAGCTTCCTCCCATATCCCGGATGATCTTCACGGTCTCCTCCGAAGGATAAGGGTCTGTCCTGTAGCTCTTGGCCATGGCTCCTGTGTTCACCTCGAAAAGCGGCCTCCTGCCCTTGATCCTGAAATCTTCGAATATGCTTTCGAGTGCCGCATCTCTGACCTTTTTATAGCGCGGATCCTGTTCATCGAACATTCTCACGCTCTCATTGAACTTAAGAAGAAGGTCGAAGTGCCCCACAATGTCGCAGTCAGTCTTTGAGACTACAAGAGCCTCGTCCTTGAAATACGTTTCCGCCAGAGCCATCAGGTCGCCTTTGTAAACATTGTCCAAAGCCCATTTTAAAGCCCCGGGACTGTAATCAACGTAAACATATATCCCATGTTCTGAAAACACTATGCCGTCGACATGTATCTTCTCCGGATCCCCGACAGCAAACAGTCTGTCTTCCAATTCATCCCGTTTTATGAAAAAGGCATGTGTGGAACCGATGACATAGTCATAGGTCCCGTACCTGAAACCCGGATTCAGCAGTCCCTGCTGCTTTCTTAATGAAGGTCTTTCCGAATATATATCCTGCTCTATTCCCAGATACAGTCTCAGATCTCCTGCATTCACTATCTCAGGCGCAAAATAATATTTAGCCGCCTCAGGATCTTCTTCTAAAAACCTTTTGGCCTCTGTTATTTCATCAAGATAGTCTATAAGGCCCTCTTGTGACATGCAGTAGCTGGTGTCGAATTCAGTGAAGCTGTGGCCTGAGATCCCCAGTACATCGAAGTCTCTTAAAAAAGCGGAATGGATAAGTTCCTTTATTGAGTTGTTACCATCACAGTATGTGGTATGTGTGTGCAGATTCTGTTTCATAGATACATATTACACCATCAGCGCAAAGTATTCAAGAAAGTAAAAGCCCGGCTTTCAACGCCGGGCACGGATCTTCTTATTCTATTCCCTTTACTGTGTAGTCCTTGTCCTCGATGGCCTTGGTGAGAACTGCATCGTCAACGTCCTTTGAAAGCTGTACTACAGCTGTTCCTGCTTCGTGGGATGCTACAGCTGACTCAACTCCGTCGATAGCTTCAAGAGCCTTCTTTACAGTTGCTTCGCAGTGCATGCACATCATGCCTTCTACTTTGATGGTCTTTTCCATATTGTTTTCCTCCGTTTGATCTATTTGATTTGGTATTTCTGACTCATTGTTATCCATTTCAGCATCCAGCTTCGCGATATCAGGTGTCTTGCCCTGTTTGTCGTGTGAATCGTCGTAAATCTTCACAAGATTCAGCCTGAGAGCGTTCATGCAGACGCAGAAACTGGAAAGGCTCATGGCAAGCGCCCCGTACATGGGTTTCATGGCGAAACCGAAGAGGCCTATGGCCATGGGAATGCAGATGGCGTTATAGAAGAATGCCCAGAACAGGTTCTCATGGATATTCCTGATAGTCGCTCTGCTCATCCTGATGGCAGCAGCCACGTCTGTGAGCCTGCTCTTCATTACCACCACATCCGCTGCGTCTATAGCTACGTCAGCCCCTGCACCAATGGCGATACCTGTGTCAGCTGCCGTAAGAGCCGGAGCGTCGTTTATGCCGTCTCCCACCATGGCAACCTTGCCTGCAGCCTTCAGCTTATCTATTACCTTGGCCTTTTCATCGGGAAGTACTCCCGCGAATACCCTGTCCACACCGGTCTGACCGGAAATCGCTGACGCTGTCTTGGCGTTATCGCCTGTGATCATCACAGTGTGGATACCCATCTTCTTAAGCTGGGCTATCGCTTCGACCGAATCTTCCTTTATGGTATCAGCTACTGCGATGATACCCATGAGTTTTTTGTCTTTGGAGAAGAACAGCGGCGTCTTTCCCTGAAGAGCAAGCTCGTCCGATTTGGCAAGAACTTCGTCTGATATCTTCACGTGCCTTAATATGAACTTAAGGTTACCTGCAAGCAGTTCCTCCCCTTCAGGCCCGTAAGCCCTGACTCCGCTTCCGGGAAGAGCCGTGAAGTCTTTTACCTCTTCGATGGAATCTCCCGTCACAGCTCTCACCACAGCCTTGGCAAGCGGGTGTTCACTCCTGCTTTCGAGAGCTGCCGCAAGGCTCAGGAATGACTTTTCATCCATTCCGTCAAGCGGCATCACATCAGTTACTTCAGGTTCGCCCTCGGTGATGGTTCCCGTCTTGTCCAGAGCTATTATCTGTGTCCTTCCGAGAGACTCAAGAGACGCTGCTGTCTTATACAGCACGCCGTTCTTCGCACCAACGCCGTTTCCGACCATGATGGCTACGGGAGTCGCAAGTCCCAAAGCGCACGGACAGCTGATTACCAGAACTGATATCGCCCTTGCTATTGAAAAACCGAATTCCTTACCGGCAATCAGCCAGCCGGCAAGGGTTATCAGTGCGATCCCTATTACTACAGGCACGAATATACCTGCAACCTTATCGGCTATCCTTGCGATAGGTGCCTTGGTGGCTGCAGCATCGGACACGGTCTTAATTATCTGAGACAGTGTAGTGTCCTCACCTACACGGGACGCTCTCACTCTGATATAGCCGGACTGATTCATTGTAGCCTGTGAAACGCTGTCTCCCTCTTCTTTGTCCACGGGGATGCTCTCCCCTGTGAGCGCGGATTCATTCACGGCGGTAGTTCCTTCTATGATCACACCGTCAACCGGAATGCTTTCACCGGGCTTAACCGCAACTATATCTCCGGCGTTCACTTCATCTATCGCGACTTCTCTCTCGGCACCGTCAGATCCCACAAGTACCGCTGTCTGAGGAGCCATTCTTATAAGTCCTTTAAGAGCGTCAGTTGTACGGCCTTTGGACATGGCTTCAAGCATCTTGCCTATGGTGATCAGCGTAGGAATCATAGCGGCTGATTCGAAGTAGAGATCCATTCCGTACTTCATAACGGTCTCATGATCGCCCTTACCCATGGCATCAGCCATTATAAAGAGCTCGACCAGTGAATACCCGAAGGACGCTGCCGATCCCAGAGCTACCAGGGTATCCATATTCGGAGCACCATGCCTTAATGACCCGAAGCCCGATGTGAAGAACTTCCCGTTTATCACCATTATGATGAGAGCCAGAAGCATCTCAAGCATGCCGAGGCATACGTGGTTCTCAAAGATCTCAGGCACAGGCCAGCCCCACATCATGTGTCCCATGCTGAAGTACATGAGGACTATGAGAAAGACCACAGTGATTATAAGCCTCTTCTTAAGCTTGGGAGTCTCAGTGTCCTTAAGGGCTTCTTCCTCAGCCTTGAGCTTTTCGGATGCGCTTACGGTCTTTTTGGATCCGTCTCCCTTGACCGAAGCTCCGTAACCTGCGTCCGTCACAGCTTTAATGATATCCGCAGGCGATGCAGTTCCTTCGACTCCCATGGAGTTGGTAAGAAGGCTCACAGAGCATGACGTCACGCCTTCAACTTTTGATACTGCTTTTTCAACGCGGGCACTGCATGCTGCGCAGCTCATGCCCGTTACGTTATACTGTTCCATACTACCTCATTACTTTCTTAAGGGTCTCAGTGAGTTCGTCTATGGTGTCCTCTCTTCCGGCTTTGATATCATCCACCACGCATGTCCTGAGATGCTCGTTGAGAAGCACCTTGTTGAAACTGTTCAGTGCGCTGTTTATAGCGGATACCTGGACCATGATATCGGGACAGTACGCATCTTCTTCAAGCATCTTCTGGACGCCCTTGACCTGCCCTTCTATCCTCTTGAGGCGGTTCATGAGATCCTTATATTCCTTTTCGCTGCGCTTCTTGGTCCTGCAGCAGCAATTGTTTTCTGTCATTTCTTACCTCGCTGTCATTATTTCAAACACACACTTATGCAGATACCCCCGGGGGGTATACCGCAGTACATATAATATACCCCCGGGGGGTATTTGTCAACAAGAAAAAAAGTGCCGGCAATTACCGACACTTGGTTTTGTATTAATTTGCTTTTCTGAAAGTGATAACAAACGCTCCTCTTGCCTGGAGTGACGTGGCCATGTAATCGTAGGTCACAAGTTCCCAGCCTTCCGCTGCTCTTTCGTTTAAAAGTTCGTCAAGCTCAGCCAGATCTTTTTCATTTGCCTTGTCGCTGAACCACTTGCTGCTAACCCATAAGATCTCAGATTTGTAAGTATACATTTTCATTCCTCCTTTATATTTCCATATCATCTTCCGGCTCTTCCTCAAGAGCTTCGGTTTTCTTTTTATATGCTCTCATCGAAATTGTGAGCGCGATGAAGCAGAGCGCGAACACAAATATCGCTGTAAACACTCCGGCTGATATTGATCCGATCGGCTTATCAGGAAAATTCCTGAAAACTCTGAGGAACATCACGATTCCCATCGCAGCTCCTGCTATGAGCGAAGCTATAAGGTTAGTCTTCGAATTCGCCTTCAGCCTTCTGTCCCAGATGCCTGCCTTCAAGCATGCTATGGCGATATAGAGAGATATAACGAGAAGAATAATACTTTCTCCCATAGCCATCATAGTATTTCCCGCAAATACCATCTGTACAAGCAACGCTGCTACAAGAAGCCAGAATGCCAGCCAGAATCCGTTTCTCTCTATTCTTAACAGTTCCTGCTCCTGTCTCTCATCAAGATTACTTTTCTTCATTTTCCTCATCCTCCCAAAACAGATCGTTAAGCGTAACTCCCAACGCCTTACATATCGCTATACAAAGATTTATCGATGGATTGAACTCCCCGGCTTCTATGAGGCCGATTGTCTGACGGGTCACCCCTGCTTTCTTCGCAAGTTCCGTCTGAGACATTTCCAGTTCGATTCGTCGGAATTTCATTTTAAGGTTTCTCATGTGATCGCCTCCTTACAATGCAAAGTATATATTACATTTATACCGATGTCAAGTATATATTGCATATATTTTTTATATTTTGCAAAAAGCTTTTATTCTTTACAAAAAAACAAGGCCCGAAAGCCTTGCTCATGTTTTTACTGTTCGTTTATTATCCTGTACACCAGATCCATATCCATGTTCTCTCTCATGTGTTTTGCGAGAAGATCGTACTGCTGATCTTTGTAGGCCATCCTGTCAAAGGTTCCAAGTTCAGCCGGGTCCACTCCCTTTTTCATGCAAAGGACCCTTACCACGGTATCCGCTATTCCCGGAGCGTCGAAGATCCCGTGAATATAGCTTCCGTATACGTTGCAGTCTTCAGAATCCGACATGCTCACGATCTGAGGAAGGTCGTTTCCGCTTCTTCCCATATGGATCTCATAGCCTTCGAAACCCAGACCGCTTAGTTCGCTGAGCTCTCCGGGTATCTCAGGAAGTGTGCCTGAAGTCTGAGTCTGACGCTTTTCTCCAACAAAGACTGTCTCTATCGGAAGAAGTCCCATTCCCTTGATGGTCTCAGGAGTCTCTGCTTCCGTCATCTCAGGGTCAGCCACGGATCTTCCCAGCATCTGATAACCTCCGCAGATACCGAATATCAGCTTGCCGTGATCTGCCGCCTGAAGGATCTTGGCCTCCATGCCGCTCTCCCTGAGCCACTTGAGATCTGCTATTGTGGATTTGGTTCCGGGAATGATTATCATATCTGGATCTCCAAGGTCCGCTACCCTGTCCACATAGCGCACTGAAAGATTCTCATAACCGTCGAAGGCCGCAAAGTCTGTGAAGTTGGATATCTTCGGTATGCGGATGACCGCTATGTCTATAAGCCTGCGCTCTGTGCGGTTGTCGAACCTCTCTGTCAGGCTGTCTTCGTCATCTATATCCAGGTGAAGGTAAGGAATGACTCCTGCCACGGGAACTCCGCAGAGCTCTTCAAGCTGTCTGAGTCCGGGTTCAAGGATAGCCTTGTCTCCCCTGAACTTGTTGACTATCGTTCCTTTAATGAGCTTCTTTTCTTCAGGCTCCAGCAGTTCCACGGTTCCGTAGAGCTGTGCGAATACTCCGCCTCTGTCGATGTCTCCTGCAAGAAGCACAGGAGCGTTCACCATCCTGGCGAAGCCCATGTTCACGATGTCCTCTTCCTTGAGGTTTATCTCAGCGGGGGACCCTGCTCCTTCGATCACGATGATGTCGTTCTCTGCTGCGAGTTCGTTATATGCCTTCATTACGTAAGGCACCAGCTCCTTCTTATGCTTATAGTATTCCACGGCCTTCATGTTTCCCATGACCTGCCCGAGGACGATGACCTGTGAGCCAACGTCTGTGGTGGGCTTGAGGAGTATGGGATTCATGCGGACATCAGGTTCTATACCTGCAGCCTCAGCCTGAACGACCTGCGCTCTTCCCATCTCGGAGCCGTCTTTTGTTATGAAAGAATTCAGGGCCATGTTCTGGGATTTGAATGGAGCCACCTTATAGCCGTCCTGTCTGAATATCCTGCAGAGTCCGGCAGCAAGCAGGCTCTTTCCCACGTTTGACATGGTTCCCTGTATCATTATCTTCTTTGCCATTTTCATTCCTTTCCAAGGACTTCTTCCATAGTCCTCAAAAGTTCAGTATTCTCGTCGGGAAGTTTCACAGCTATGCGATACCAGCCCGTTCCGAGGCCTTCATAGTTATCACAGTTCCTGATCAGTATCCCCTGCTCTTTCATCCTGTCATAGAGATCGTCAGGACCTTTGAAGAGGATGAAGTTCACGTCAGAATCAACAGACTTTAGTCCCAAGTCCTTCAGTCCTTTCTGAAGCCTGATCCTCTCTCTTTTTATAAGTTCAATGCTTTCAGACAGGAAGTCTTTCTCCTTAAGGGCAGCAACTCCTGCAGCCTGTGCAGGCGTCGATATGTTCCATGGCTGCACCCTTTCGGACATTCCCTTTAAATATTCGCTGTCGGAACTCAGCACGTATCCGAGCCTCAGACCCGCCATGCCGTAGTTCTTGGTGAAAGCCCTCAGTATCGTGAGGTTTGAACAGCTTCCGAGAAACTCCGTAAGGCTTCTGCCTCTCGCAAGTTCCACAAAGCATTCGTCCACGAAAAGCCTTGCTCCCAGATCTTCGGTCACGCCGATGATCTCAAGCATAAGTTCGTGATCTGCAAGTTTACCCGTCGGGTTGTTAGGATTACAGATGAAAACTGCATCCGGCCCGGCTTCCCTTATATGCGAAATGATACCATCATCCAGGGTGAATCCATCATCTTCCTTAAGGTAATGCCAGATGATCTCACATCCCGTCGTCTCAAGCGCCAGTCCGTATTCCGAGAACGTGGGCGCTGTCATAAGGGCTTTTTTGAAACCTCCCTCCTGACAGTAGGAATAGATCATTTCCGCAGCTCCTGCTCCTGCCAGAACGTAATCTTCAGGTACACCGTGGTAAGTGCTTATAGCAGAAATCAGTTCCCTTGCATAGGGGTCGGGATAGCGGTCAGCGTATTCAAGCGAGCTTACAGCTGCCTGCTTTACGCTTTCGGGCATGCCCATCGGGTTTGTATTTGCGGAGAAATCCAGCCGGATCCCTCCCTCGTATATGTCTCCTCCGTGAGGATTCTTAGCTTTATAGAGCATTGAGTCTCCTTTTTATACCAATGCTATCAATATCATGACCCTGAGCCAGCAGCAAACCAAAAGGGATAAAGCTGCCATGACATACATCACCTTGCATGAAAGCGGTATGTCGTTAAGGGCCACAGGCCTGATGTCGTCTCCGATAAATTGTTTTTTGTGCAGTTCTCCGTGATACCAGGCGTCCCCCGCAAGCTGCACTCCAAGGAGTCCTGCCAGGCAGCTCTCAGTCTGCGCTGAATTCGGACTTGCGTGCTTCATGCGGTCGCGCTTGAATATCTTCCAGCCGTTTTTAACATCCAGCCCCATAAACCAGCCTGCCACCAGCATGATAAGGGCTGAAAGCCTTGCCGGTATGAAGTTGAAAACGTCGTCCATCTTGGCGGGAACGAGCCCTATATTCTTATACGGTTCCTCCACGTATCCCAGCATGGAATCCATGGTGTTTACGGCCTTATACAGCATTCCGAGGGGAGCTCCCCCGATCGCAGCAAAAAACATCGGTGCCACTACTCCGTCTGAGGAATTCTCCGCCACCGTTTCCACGCAGGCTTTGATGACCCCTTCTCTTGAGAGCCTTTCTGTGTCTCTTCCCACTATCATGGATACGGCGCGTCTTCCGGCTTCCGTTCCCTCGTGCAGAAGTGCCCTGTATACCTTCATGCTCTCGTCCTTAAGAGACTTGGTAGCAAGGATCTGCCAGCACATTATGGAAGAAAGTATAAGTTCCAGCCACCAGCCTACTCTTCTCGATAAGAGTATGAGCGCAAAAGGAACTCCGAAGGAAAGTATGCACATGATGATCCAAAGCACCAGTCCCGCAATGTTCTCACCCTTTACAGTCTTCGGGAAGATCCTTCTCAGTATCTTTTCGAGAAGCGAAATGAGCTTGCCCATTATGACCACGGGATGCGGTATGGCTCTCGGATCACCCAGCACCAGGTCCATGCCGAAACCAATTATTATAGCTACTATCGATATCAGCATTTCCCCTCCGCTGTATCTCCTGCTGATGTGCAGGGAGTTTTTTGCATCGTAAATATGTAGATGGGATTCTGACCCATCATAAGATTGTATTTACCGATCTCGCGGGCCCTGGCAACGCTCAGGCACACCACTTCACGGTCTTCAAAATCAAATTTCTTAACTATTTCAGAAAGCTCGGCTATGGTCTCGAGGGAAACCGCTGCTGCGACTATTCTCGCTTCAGGGTTCTTATCGAGGACCAGGCGGATTATCTCCTCCATGTTTCCGGAACTTCCTCCGATAAATACCTTATCGGGTGCAGGAAGATCCGTAAGCGTTTCAGGCGCGGAGCCGGGAACGGCTATGCAGTTGGAAGCGCCGAATTTAGCTATGTTCTCATTGAGAAGTTCCAGAGCCTTCTCTTTCTTTTCAACGGCGTAGGTCGTGCCATAAGGAGCGTTTAATGCAAGTTCGATCGATACGGATCCCGTGCCTGCTCCTATATCCCAGCAAAGGTCATCCTGACAGGGCTGAAGCTTGGAAAGGACTGCTGCCCTTACCTCGCTCTTGGTCATGGGTACCACGCCTTCGGAGTCCCCACCTCTCGTGAACGCGCTGTCAGGGAAGCCGAATCTTAGGCTCTGTCCTGCCTCTTCATTTATAATGAGGACTGCGCTGAGACTGTCGAAGCTTCTTCCTGTCAGTTTTTCTGCGGGGCCGGTGGTCACCATTTCATCCGTATATCCAAGCCTCTCGCCAACGCAGACCGTTACCTTGCCGAGGCCTGCTGATACCAGAGTTTCTATGAGTTCAGAAGCACCGTCCTGCCCTCCTACGAGGCAGAATACTTTACGGTTGTTCCTCACGTCAGCTGCTATGTTTCTGGATCTTCCGTGCATGCTTACCATCTTACAGTCGTCATACGACTCTCCTGCACGGGAAGCAAGATATGACATAGAGCTTATACCCGGAAGCACGCTTACAAGCGCACCTGCCTCCTTAAGCATGGGAAGGAGTTTCTTTGTTCCGCTGAAGAATCCGGTATCTCCGCTCATCAGCACACAGAATCTATGATACTCCGGATGATCCATCATTGCCTTCTTTATCATCTCGGGAGCGATTGCTTTGACAGAAGGCTTATCCATTCCGGTGATCTTTTTAGCCGCATCCAGCATCCTTTCGGCGCCGATCAGGCATTCGGCTTCTTCTATCGCCTTTTTTACTTCAAAAGTCATGGTGCTTTCCATGCCCATGCCTATGCCTGCTATCGAAACGCAGGGGATGTTGGTCACGTCGAACCTGTATTCAGTTATGCTCTTATCTGCATTTTTTACCGTGCAGCCTGTCTTTATTTCCACTTTTTCATCCTTTTCTCTGGTGCCGCATCCCAGAGCCTCTGCCATCTCGCTGAAGCTCATGCCCTCCTCTTCAGGAGGCCTTCCTATGACTACTGCGGTTATCCCGCATTCGAGGGCGGCATCCATCTTTTCTCCGAAACCGCCGATCTTTCCGGACTGCTTCGTTACCATGAACTCCGCTCCGGTCATGTTCAGCATGGCGATGTTCATCTCCTTAGTGAAAGGTCCCTGCATGGCGATTATCCTTCCTGTGGGAAGCCCTGCCTCTTCAGCCTGTTTAAGGGAGCTTTCAAGAGGAAGGACTCTTGCCCAGACTCTTTCACCGAAACCGGGTATATTGGAATACTTCACTAATTCCTTGCTTCCGGTGGTAAGAAGTATCTGTCCTGACGTTTCTGAAAGGTATCTTACCGCTTCCTCAGTATCTTCCAGATATACGGCGTTGCCGGGTACGTCCTCCTGTGCCCTCAGGAGCCTCAGATAATCGATATCAGCCGCTTTTGACGCGTTTCTGATATTCTCTGTGACTATTTGCGCATAGGGATGCGTAGCGTCGATAACAAGATCAAAGCCGCCGTCTTTTAAGAAGACTTCCATCTCTTCTTCATCCATCCTGCCGGTCCTGACCTTGAGATCTCCCCCTGCCTCAAGGAGTTCTCCTCCGTATTCAGTTGCAGCGCAGGCTGTGACGTCCAGTCCGTGTCCCGCCAGAAGCCCGGCCATTTCCCTTCCGTCCTTTGTACCCGCGAATATGCAGATCTTATCTGCCATCACTTACCTCTCTGTATCCTCTTGGTGTGACCATTCTGTCACTTATTATCTTTGTCATCTCGTTTCCGATGAAGACCGTACAGAACATATCGCACTCAGCGTCCTTAAGTTCTCCCAGGGTCATTATCCTGATGCTTTCACCTTCGCGGCCGATGTTCCTTGCTATGCCGCATATCCTGTCTGAAGGAAGGTTCTCCAGCATTATGTCGCAAGCCTTTTTAAGATGGTCCGGTCTTCCCTTGCTCACGGGATTGTACAGTACGATGCTGAGATCGGCTTTGGAAGCGTTTCTCAGTCTCTCCTCGATCTTTTCCCACTTGGTGAGCCTGTCGGATAAGCTTATTACCGCGAAATCATGAGTAAGGGGTGCTCCCAGAATGGACGCTCCCGATGCAGCTGCGGTAAGTCCGGGGATAACGTCGATCTCGGGATCCGTATCCTCGCCTCTCAGTTCATAGCAAAGAGCCGCCATTCCGTAGATCCCGGAATCTCCGGAACAGATCATTGCTGTTGTCTTTCCGCTCTTCGCGCAGTCAAGAGCCATCTGGCATCTCGCTGCTTCCTTTGTCATGGGAGTCGTCATGAACTCCTTACCGGGATACTGCTCCTTAACTAGGTCCACATATACCGTGTATCCGATTATTACGTCTGAATCCTGAAGAGCTCTGTCAGCTCTGATCGTCATATTCTCATAATTTCCGGGGCCTATCCCCACAACATAAAGTTTATTCAAAACTTACCTCCATATCCTTGACTGCAACGGCGACAGTAACGCCGTTCACAGCTGTTTTTCTTACTATAAGGGTACCGCCTTTTATAAGCGCCGAGCGCTCGCAGACGTTGTCCGCTCCGGTCACGCTCTTCACGAATTCCGAAGGAGTGAAATCCCCCTCGACTGCCATCAGCTCATCAGCAGCAAAAAACTCAGGTGTGATGCCCATATCCTTTGCGAAACCGAGGAGGCCCTCTTCTTCGCTCTTGATATCTATGGACGCTATGCTTTCAACCGCTCTGAGGTCGATTTCATGATCCTCTGCCACCTGATGCACAGCCTGCTTTACAGCCTCTTCAGATATGCCCTTCCTGCAGCCTATCCCGAGGTGCAGGCATTTGGGTATAAGCCTGAGAGTCTCTTTAAAAGGCTGATCATTGGTATATGTGATATAAAGACCTATCTCTCCATCTTCACCCGGTACAATTCCTCCGGGAAGCTTTCCCTTTACAGGGAAGTCGGACTTTAAAGGAAGCTCTCTTTCAAGAATGGCTGCAGCAAAGTCCTTTGCGGTCTTCATGCTTGAGATGGCCATGTTATTCCTGGCTGCCCACTCGTCCACAGCGAACTTCCCGTTTATATCAGTGGCCGTGGTGATAACCGCTTCCCCGCCGAGTTCTTCAGCGATCAGCGCTGCGATCCTGTTTGCGCCGCCGATGTGTCCCGAAAGTACCGGAATCACGTGTTTACCAAGTTCATCGATAACGATGACAGCAGGATCGGTCACCTTGGACTTTACGTATGGCGCGATGTGACGTACGCAAATGCCGACGGATCCTACGGATATGAACAGTTCCTTATCTCTGAAATGTCCTCCGTAGAAGTCTCCGCTGGGTCTGGGGATCGGACCGAAATTCCCGTCCGCCATCCTTTCGGGGCTGAAGCACTCTATGTCGGCATCGTATTCTTTTTTAATTATTTCCGCTATCTTAGAGGCTGTTTCCTTGCCCTTCAGGCTGTAGCAGAAAATACCGGTCTTCATATTTTTCATCATTTATTCTCATAAGTAGGTCCGTCTGTACCTTCTCTGAATTCCGTTGTGAAATGAGGATGATACAGAAGTGATCTCATGTATTCGTCTCCCATGCATCCTCCGACTATGATGAGTGAAGTCTTGGTAAGACCGTTTCCCGTCACCGTCTCGTGAAGGTCCTTAAGCTGGCATCTGAAGATCCTCTCCTCAGGCCAGGTAGCCTTGTACACGATGGCTGCAGGAGTATCCTCGGGATAGCCTCCCTCGATCAGATCCTTCTGGAGTTTCTCTGTAAGAGACGTGCTCAGGAAAAGTACCATTGTGGCTCTGTGAGCTGCAAGGGACTTTATGCTTTCCTTTTCGGGGACCGGGGTCCTTCCTTCAGCTCTCGTGATGATCACGGTCTGGCTCACTCCGGGAAGAGTATATTCAGCCTTGAGAGAACTTGCAGCTCCGCAGAAAGCTGAAACGCCGGGCGTAACGTCGTATTCGAATCCGAGTTCATCCAGTTCATCGAACTGTTCCCTTACAGCACCATAGATGCTGGAGTCTCCGGTGTGAAGACGAACAGTCATCTTGCCTTCAGCCTCGGCTTCCTTGATGGCGTCTATAACTTCCTCAAGTGTCATCTCGGCTGAGTTATATATTTTGCAGTCCTCTTTGGCGTATTTAAGAAGTTCGGGATTTACCAGGGAACCTGCGTAAATGATTACGTCAGCTTCTCCGAGGTATTTGGCTCCTCTTACGGTTATAAGGTCTGTCGCGCCGGATCCGGCTCCTACGAAATGAATCATACTCTTTCCTCCTGATTAACATTTAGGCTCAAAATGCGTTTTTAGCATTTCTTAGCCTAAAGTTTCAACAATTTTATCTTATTAAATGAATTATTTTAGACTCAAAACAGCAAAATATGCAAACTGAGCCTAATATTTCTATTAGTATCAGCCTTTTTAAGCCTATTTTTTAGGCTCAAAACGAATTATTTCTCATTTTTAGCCCAATCCGATCAAATGCATCCAAGGATCTTTTGCAAAAGATCGTCTGCGCCGCGAGTCTTCCCAAGCACGCCGTATTCCTTGGAGAACATGATCGCACCTGTCTCGAAGGTCTGTCCTATGGCACAGGCCTTGAATGCGCGGTTTGCCAGGTTATGGTCTATCCTTTCGGATACCAGTTCAAGCGTGGGAACGTCTATTCCCTCTTCTCTTAAGACTCTCACGGCTTCATCGCAGGCAGCACAGCCCAGGATGTACTTTGCAGTCTCAGGCTTCACCCCGTAAACAGCTGCCGCAGATCCCAGGATCTCCATCCTGCAGTCTCCGTACTTGGAGTGGGTGTTCATCATGTTTCCCGCGATCTTCACAAGCTTTCCTATGTGGCCGATCAGAAGCGCGCCCTTGAAACCGAGCTCCACGCAGTAGTCCAGGCTGTCACCGATGAAGTTCGAAGTCTGCACTGCCGTCTCAGGGTCTATACCCAGGCCGTCTCTTATGAAATCCGAGCCGTAGTTTCCCGGTGTGAGCAAAACATACTCGCACCCCAGTTCCTTCTTCTGCCTGAGCTCCACCCTTATGGTTTCTATTAGAGCTGCCTCGCTCATGGGTTCCACTATACCGGTGGTTCCGATAACGGATATACCTCCCTCGATTCCAAGCCTCGGGTTGAAGGTCTTTCTGGCAAGTTCCTCACCGAGTGGGATGCTGATCACCGCCTTAAGGCCTCCGTCATAGCCAGTCATCTCCATGACTTCCAGAAGGTTCTCACGTATCATGCGCCTAGGTGTGGAGTTGATTGCTGCGTTTCCCACAGGCTGATCAAGTCCGGGCTTGGTCACGCGGCCTACTCCGAACCCACCATCTATCTCAACGGTCCCTTCTTCGTCTGTCAGAGTCACCTCTGAATAAATGAGAGCGCCGTTTGTAACGTCCGGATCATCTCCGCTGTCCTTTCTGATGGCGCAGGACACTTTACCCTTTTCAATTGTAATGTCCTCAACAGTAAGGTCCAGCTCTATACCCTTGGGAGTGAGGAGCTTGATATTGTCCACTCTTTTCCCTGTGAGAAGCATTATAGCCGCTGCTTTTGACGCGGCAGCCGAACAACTTCCGGTGGTATAGCCGAGCCTCAGTTTCTTACTGTCGACATTCACGTATTTTTCCATTTTTTATCTCTTGATCTTATAGAGAAGAGCGTTGATTATGGCGGCTGCCACGTTTGATCCGCCCTTTCTTCCCTGGGCTACGATATACGGTATATCGTCAACCATTATCAGTTCCTTGGATTCGACTACGTTTACGAAGCCTACGGGCACTCCGACAACCAGTGCCGGCTTAAGTTCTCCCGTTCCGATCATCTCATGGATCCTGATAAGGGCTGTGGGAGCGTTTCCAATGGCGAAGATCACGGGCTTTTCAAGCTTTGCAGCCTTCTCCATGGAGACAATAGCCCTGGTGACACCCCTCTCCTTCGCTTCCTTAGCTACATCGGGATCTGCCATGAAGCAGTGTACCTCTCCTCCCAATGATCCAAGTATGGTCTTGTTTATTCCTGCCTTAGCCATGTTGGTATCAGTTACGATATCGCAGCCAGATCTAAGGGCTTCCAGAGCCTTCTCAACAGCGTCCGGACTGAATTTAAGGTTATCAGCATAATCAAAGTCAGCCGAAGTATGGATTACCCTCTTTATGATGGATTCCTGCTCTTCGGGGAACTTTCTGTCTCCCAGGATCTCCGTTATGATCTCGAAGCTCCTCTTTTCTATATCCATGGGTTTGATGTTTTCGATCATTTCTTATTCTCCTTATATCTGATACAGGCCTCGATAAAATTCTCTGCCAGACTCGGATCGGCCCAAAAGTTGAAGTGCGGGAAACCCGCATAAAGATTATCGTTTGCGAATGCCGCCTTCCAGCTGCGGCCGTTCTTCTTGGTTGCGGTGAAGTCAGATCCCGTCTCAGTGCAGTCCCAGTGATGGAATTCGTGAGCAGGTATCTCGTGTCCTGCCTTCATAAGCATATTGTCCTTCTCTGCCCTTAAGGTGATGTATCCGAAGCGCATGAGCTTTTTCTGATCAGAACAATCTCCCGGAAGCACTCCCACCATGGGGCTGTCTCCTATTCCTTCCGTAAGATACATGAAACCTCCGCACTCCGCTATAGTCGGCATCCCTGAGTTAACCGTCCTTAAGACCGCTCCCCTCATGGACACCTTGCTTGCAAGCTGCTCCTGATAGAGTTCGGGATAGCCGCCTCCCAGATAAAGACCGTCAAGATCCGCCGGCAGGAAGTCATCTTCCATCGGGCTGAAATTCACCAGCTCTGCTCCCATCTTCTCAAGAAGTTTAAGGCTGTCCTCGTAATAGAAGCAGAAGGCCTTGTCCCTGGCTACTCCTATCCTGACATTTTTATCGAAGCGCCTGATCTCAGGCTCATCGAATTCCAGTTCAGGCGCGTCACCCGCCAGTTCCATGATGCCGTCGAGATCAATGCACTTAAGAGCCTGCTCCCTGAGCTTCATGAGCTTCACGTTAAGGTCCTCAACTTCCTGTGCGGTCACAAGTCCCAGATGTCTGCTCTCAAGGCTGCAGTCAGCCATTTTCGGCATGAAGCCCAGAGGCTTCACCTCACCGTTGAATTCACGCTCTATGACGCCCTTAAGCGCCTTATATGTGGATTCAGTGCAGTTATTGAGGATAACTCCCCTGATATTGCTGTCAGGCCTGAACTCCCTGAATCCCTTGATGGAGGCCACAACTGAAAGCGCCATCCCTCTTGAATTCACGATGAGTACCACCGGAGTCTCTGTGACCTGAGCCAGATGGTAGCTGCTGGACTCGGTGGAATCTATCCCGAGACCGTCATAGTATCCCATGACCCCCTCTATAACCGTTATATCTCCTCTGGAGCCGTTCTCTGCCAGAAGGTATCTTGCCGTATTATCGTCAAAAAAGAACAGGTCCAGATTGGTTGAAGGCGCACCAAGCACGCTTGTATGGAACATGGTATCTATATAGTCCGGACCGCACTTCGCAGATGTGGGCCTCCTTCCCTTCGCCTTCAGGGCTTCAAGAAGCGCGCATGTTATGGTAGTCTTTCCCGAACCGCTTCCCGCAGCCGCTATCATTATTCTTTGGATCTGCTTTTTCATATCTTTCTCCCTTAACGGAAGTACCGTGATCTTAATAAAACCGTATCTTATATTATATCTTAAAAACCGCCGCTATGCAATCTTTTGCCAATCAAATAGCCGCACACATGGTGCGGCCGTTTCTTGCACTTTATATATCAGCCCGAATATGACCGTCATCGGACAGCTAAGAATGAGCAGGTCTCCTGGCTCGTGGATCATCAGCTCACCGCCGCCTTCTCGGAAATCTCTTTCCAATGGCTTACTGCAGCGAACCTACCCACATACAGTGGCGGCTCCGCTCCGGCTTTTACCGGATTCCCTATTCTCCTCTGCAAAACACCTGCAGAGGCACTCATTCTGTATATACTTTGTATAAATTTAACTTGTTGTAAGCTACTCCCTGGCGTGCTCCCTTTCCTTCTGAGCGCGCTTGTTGGTATTCATGGTGTTCCTGAATACGAAGAACCTGTCATAGAGGAACTCCGTGGTGAGGTTCACCGCCATGGTTCCGAAGAGAACGATATACTTGTTCCATCCGGCATTTGTGAGAGCCGTTCCCCACCATGTGGAAAGCGGAGTGAATACCAGATAGAAGCAGGCTACCTTGAACATGGCCTTAGGCACGTTGTTCGCCGACTTAAAGGTGAACTCACGGTTAAGGGTGAAGTTCCAGAGTACCGAAAGTATCAGCGCCACCAGATAGCTCGGCCAGTACGGCAGCTTGAAGAGTTCGCTGAGTACCGTAAAAGCCACGGTCTCGATGATACCCGCCGATAATGAAAACAAAGCGAATTTGATTACCTGTACAGCGTTTTCCTTTCCTGTGAGCTGCTGAGTGTTTTTGACTTCTTCCTTCACGTGATACTCCTTCCGGCCAACGCGCGGCCAAAACAAAATACAGTATAATTATCTAACTCTTTTAACATTTAGTCAACAAAAAACTGCTATTTGATCGTTTTCATGATATAATACTTCTATCATCCGAGGAGGTGCAATATGTGGACTAAAGAAACCATTCATGAACTGGTTACCAGACAGAAACAATATTTCAGAACAAATGAAACTCTCGATATAGACTGGCGTATCCGTCAGCTGAAGCGTCTCAAGACTGCTTTAAGCCTTTATGAGGATGATCTGATCGCTGCCCTCATGTCTGACCTGGGCCGTTCAGAGACCGAAGCATACCTTGCTGACATAGGAAGTGTCATCATGGAGATAAATGAGACCATTCAGGGCCTTAAGCGCTGGGCACGCCCGGAACTCCACTTAAGCGGCCCCGCATGCTTCCCCAGCATCTTCACCAGAGTGTACAAGATGCCTTACGGAACATCCCTTATCATAAGCCCTTTCAACTTCCCGGTAATGCTTTCCATCGGCCCTCTTGCCGCTGCCATCGCAGGCGGAAACACCGCAGTGATCAAGGCAAGCTCCAAGTCCCCCGCCACCACCAAAGCCCTCCAGAAGATCCTTTCGGATATCTTCCCTAAAGAATATGTGGCGGTTGTTGACGGAGGCCATGACATAGCCGACCTCTGCCTCGAAGAAAGGTTCGACAAGATCTTCTATACAGGCTCTCCCAAGGTTGGCTCACACGTTATGGAGATGGCATCACATAACCTCACTCCCGTTGCCCTGGAGCTGGGCGGTGAGACCGGAAACTGGGCGATAGTAAGAAAGGATGCGGAGATCTTTGACGCTGCAAGAAAGATCGCCTTCTTCAAGATCATGAACAGCGGACAGATCTGCATAAACGTGAACCAGGTGGCGGTCGAGGAAAGCATAGCTGATGAATTCATCGACTGTCTTAAATCAGAGATCGGGCGCCAGATAGGAACTGATCCTCTGACGAACCCCGAATACCCTCACCTGATAAACCGCGATGCCTATGATAAATGTGCTGCACAGGCAGCTGAATATGCAGACCGCATATACTGCGGAGGTCACGGAGACCCCGATACCTTAAGGTTCGAGCCAACTGTCATTTATCCCGTCGGTACTGACGAAGAGATCGTCAAACATGAGCTCTTCAGTCCCCTCCTTCCCGTAGTTCCGTATAAGGAAGATGAGGAAGATGCTTTACTGGATATTATCGCATCCCGTGAGCATGGGCTTGCTTTCTACCTGTTCACCACAGACAAGGCCCGTGCAAAAGAGATCATGACCACACAGCAGTACGGCGGCGGATGCATCAATGAAGTCTGCCTGCACCTCATGGTAAAAGGCGTACCCTTTAACGGTACGGGCCACTCCGGTATGGGAGCCTATCACGGAGAATGGGGCTTCAGGGAATTCACCCACCCGCAGACAGTACTCACCGGATCCACAAGATTCAACCTGCCTCTGAGGGAACATCCCTATTCGGGGCTTGAAGGCGACTGGAAGCTGAAAGCGCTGAAGATATTCCAAAGATAACAAGCATAAATATCATGTCAAAAAATAAGAAGCGGCCATTAAGCTTAATGGCCGTTTTTTGATGCTTTATCATATTAAATATTATAAAATACAATCCTGCTTCTGTGAAGAATAAATAATAAAAAACCTGCCATAAAAAAACTGCCTTAAACTACAGGCAGTTTTATCTGTATTTTATCTTTCGTAACATATTTCCCCATCACATATGGTATGGGAAAAACCGATATCCCTTATGGATCCGGTGTCTTTCAGATCCATCTCAGTTATGTTGCAGTCTGATATGGCTATGTCGGCATATTTTCCGGGACTGAGGCTTCCCCTCTTACCTTCTTCGAAAGTCAGATATGCGGCGTCGGATGTGAACATCCTGACTGCATCCCAAAAGCTCATCCGTTCATCCGGGTTATAGTGCTCCATGGCACACGCTATGCCGTGGAAAGGATCGATAGGTGTGATAGGCGCATCAGATCCGCCTCCTATCTTAATTCCCATATCCATAAGAGTCTTCATATTGAGGCTGCGTTTAAGCCTTTCCTCCCCCAGCCTGCTAAGCATCATATCAGCCCCCGGGATGTATGATGGCTGCATAGCAAGGCAGCACCCGAGAGCACGTGCCCTTACGGCCTGATCCACGGTGGAAACGCTGAAATGCTCGAAGCGGTGCCTGTGATTGGATCTGGGCACCTTGCTGATAGCTCTTTCGTAAGCTGTAAGCAGTCTCTCTATCGCCCTGTCTCCTATACAGTGCATGGATACCTGAAGGCCTTTGACATGAGCCTCCAGAACGAAATCATCGATCTCTTTCTGCGAATAGTATAATTCTCCTCTGCAGCCGGGTTTGTCGCTGTAATCGTAAAACAGGGCTGCTGTGTGGGATCCCAGTGATCCGTCCAGAACTATACATCCTCCTATCTGATCCAGGCCTTCTGAAATGACTTTGTTAACGTCCATGGTCTGGTGATAGACCTTGATATTAACGGGCAGGCTGTCTTTGATATCGAGAAGGACGTCCATGTCTCTGTCGCTGAAAAGAGATCCTCCTTCGAGGGCACTTATGGATGTGGTCCCCATACTGAGAGCCTGGTCACATGCCTTCCTGATGAACATTTTTCTCATGTCATCCGTGATCAGCTCATCAGAAAATCTGCTGTGTGCTTTTCCGTTAGCCGGATCCTTTACTATACCGGTAGGCTCACCGCTTAAGGGATCTGTTTCTACGCCCTGCTCGCCCACATTAAGCCCCAGTTCAGTGAAAGCTGCGCTGTTAACGGTTATCTGATGTGCGTCTATCCTTTCAAGCAGGACCGGTCTCGATCCGAAAGCTTCATCCAGTTCCTTCATGGTAAGCATGGACCTCCCCGGGTAAACCGTTTCATCATATCCGGTCCCATGGAGCCACATACCCGGGGACATCTCTTTTTCAGCATCTTTCAGTATATCGGTCAGTTCTTCCTTTGACCTGGCCTTTTCCAGCTTTACGCTTGTCATGTTGAGACCCGCAAAGGTAAGATGAACGTGGGTATCAAAAAATCCCGGGAAAACAGAATTTCCCTTTGCATCTATCACTTCTGCACCGAAAGGCATGGCTCTCTTTACGTCTTCATTGGAACCGACTGTGATTATTTTTCCGTCTTTCACCGCCAGAGCTTCCGCGTAAGGGATCCTTTGATCCATGGTATTTATTTGTCCGTTGAATATAACAAGATCTTTCATTGTTCTGAAATACCTTCATCTGCTTCTTTCAAAATATTATTTATTGTGATCCTTATCGCTTCCGGAAGAGCGTCTTCGTGAGGTCCCGAAAGAATATTTTTTACTATACCAAGGGCCACCTCGCGGTCCACACTTCTCTCATCGGTCTGCGCTCTCCTGTCTAGAGGAAATGTCATATTGTGGTATATCTCATCGTTGTTTCTGAAATTCTTCATTGTGGACCGGTGCAGCAGATAATTACCGCCTGGTCCTTCTTTGAATATATCCTCCGTAAGGTCTCCTTCCCCTCTGGCATTTATGCCCTTTCTGATCCTCATGCAGCGCTTGCCTATCTCTTCATCAACCAGTATCATGGGCAGGTCCACTGCCATGCCGCACTCTATGCAGCCGATGCCGTCTATGAGATCCGGACCTCCGAGATACGCCGGCATGGTCTCAAAGCTTCCACCGCCGATGACCTGACATGGCAATCCGTAAAAGCGTGCCATCTCAGTCCAGGCAAGGCTTATCAGAGGGGCTTCTCCGCCTCTCACATATTCACCTGTCATGGGATTAGTTGCTCCTGATGCGGTTCCGTAAATCAAAGGCCATCCGGGATGTGCTGTTTCGAATATGACCATGGCGGACAAAACTTCAGCGTTATTCTGACATAGAGTCGAAAACAGTGACGCCGGTGATGTCAGTCCTATCATGGGCATGGGATATATGCTTACAGGTATTTCATAATCTGCCAGAGCCAGATAGGCTTCCAGCATTTTGCGGTCCTGTGTCAGCGGCGATACCGGGCAGTAAAGGAAGGACGCTATTTTATCCTCTTTCACCTTTTCCCTGCTGCCGCAGACGGCTTCAAGTATGCGTGCTGCGTATGGTGATTCGTAAGTACTTGAAAGTTCCACCTGCACGTGCTTTGAGGTGCCGCTTATGATGGCTGCCATCTCATGGAGATTATGGGTCTTCTGGGGTACGTCCGATGCCGTTACTCCTGTCCAGCAAACAGCTCCCGTTTCAGCCTTCTGGAACACCCTTCCGATGTCCACTATGTCGCTGATGACTGCATCCCTCTTCACTCCTGTCCCGATGTCGTATATAGCTGTGGCAATGCCGCTCATGATGTGATGGCTGTTTTCCGAAGGAACCACAAGGTCATGATCGTGGTTCCTTCCGCCGAGTTTGAATGATTTAGGTGCCTTTTCCAATGCATCCTTCACCATTTCCTCAGTGAAATAAACTATCTGTCTTTCATCGTCCGTGCGCGCTCCCGCTTTTTTGAGCATATCAAAGGCCACAGGGCTCTTTACCCATATCCCTGTAGTCTCGAGTATCTCCATCGTTTTATTATGGACCAGCTTCTTTTCCTCATCTGAAAGAACGCTTATCTTTAATTCCATGGTTCCTCCAATATCACTCTCATAGTCTGCCAGGGCTTCCGGTATCTTTTTCACTTTTGCCTGTAACTGCCAGCATTACAGCAAAGAAAATCAGCGCGCAGCCGAAGTATTCTCTCTTGCTTAAGGATTCATCCAGTATGATCATCCCTGCAAAAAGAGAGAACAGAGATTCCATACTCAGAAGCACGGTTGCCCTTTCTGCAGGCACATATTTCTGTCCGGTCATCTGCAATGTATAGCCAACGGCATGTATGACTATTCCCGCATAAAGCACCGGCACTATTGCCTCCTTCAGCATTACGTATGTGCAGTCCTCAAATACTATGGCACATGGCAGGCACATAAGCCCGGTGAAAAAGGTAGTGAGCAATGTAAATGACAACGGATCCGAGTCTTTTGCGTAGTGCTCCATCTGATACATATAGGCTACATAACTGAATGAAGTTATGAGCAGAAGCACGTCTCCGCTGTTAACTTTTTCTATTCCATCCGTAATGCTGACAAAGTACAGCCCGGTCATCGAGATCGCAGCAGCTACCCATATTCTCCACGACAGTCTGCGTTTAAAAAGGAACAGTCCTGCTATAGGGACCTCTATAACATAAAGACTTGTAATAAAACCCGCTTTGCCTACTGATGTATAGATCAGTCCGTACTGCTGCGTTATAACGCAGATCACAAGGACCGCTGCCACTGCAAGAGCACCCGGCACCATCTCTCTGATACTGCGGTCTTTCGCTCTTTCTACCGTACTTTTCTTTATTCTGTGATACAGCACCAAAGGAAACAGTGCTGCGGCTCCCAGAAGGAAACCGGCAGAAGTAAAGCTCCACGGTCCCATGGAGTTTCCTGCGGACTGCGCCACCAGACCGGTGCCGTAGACCAGTGCTGCTCTTAAAATTATAGCATCTCCCCTGATATCATTTCTCATAATGTTTCAATCATCGTTATCCATAATCTTTTATTATTTGATCCCGCAGAACTCCACTGCGGTCAATGCGTACATCAGTGATGCCTTTGGCAGATGATCCACAGGTACGTACTCGTGAAGGGCGTGACAGCATTCCATGAGTCCAGGGCCGCAGATGATGACAGGAGTCTTCTGATATGTCGAGATGAGCCCCGCGTCGGTCCATGCCTTGATGAATACCACGTCGTAGTCCTCGCCTATGGCGTCCACGCTGTATTTCTTTGTTATCTTTACTATGTCGCTGTCAAGCGGTGTATAGGCAGGCTCGTGCACGTATCCTTCCTTCATGACGCTGACGTCCAGGACCTCCATCTCGCATTTGAACTTGGGGTCCTTAGCTGAGAGTTCGCCCAGAAGATCGGTGAACTCCTTATACATGCTCTCATAAGTCTCATCAGCGGTGTATCTTCTGTCAACCAGAAGTTCGCATTCACCGGCCACTGTTGAAAGCTGGGTACCTCCGTGAATAACGCCGTAGTTCACGGTGCCTCCTCTCGCAAAAACATCCGGTATGAGCTTTTCCTCCATGGCGTTTATGAAATCCACAGCCTTCTTGATGGCATTGATTCCCTTGGCCTGTTCTCCGCCGTGGACGGTCTTTCCGATGAAATGGAACCTGAACCATTCAAGACCGCGGTTGCCGTTGTTCACTTTGAGCTCAGTGGGCTCGCAGACGATGACGGCGTCTCCCTTTATCCCGTCTTCTATTATGTCGATGGTTCCGATGCTGTTCTGCTCCTCATCGGCCACTCCGGTAAAGATCACCTTCCCTTCCTTCAGCGCTCCGGTGTCCTTCAGGGCTTTCATTGCTACCATGATGGATGCCAGAGGCCCTTTCATATCGGAAGTGCCCCTTCCGTAAAGTTTGCCGTCCTCGATCCATGGATTGAATGCATCCACCATTCCGTCAGCCCTGACGGTATCCGTATGACCATTGAAGATAAGAGTTCTGCCGGGCTTGCCGCTGTCCAGTGTGGCAACTACGTTGGACCGTCCGTCCTTCACTTCCTTCACGTAGCAGGGAATCCCCTCTTTATCAAAGAATTCTTTGATATATACACAGGCTGCGGTTTCCTGACCCGGAATAAGCGGATGGGTCTCGATTGATACCAGGTCCTTGGTAAGCTTGACCAGAAGATCTTCATCAATATGCTGTTTCAATAATACCTTTAAGTCTTTCATTTTCCGATCCTCCTTTTTCAGGCCAGTTCGCCTGCCAGATACTGTGCGTAAAGCTCGGCGCTCAGAATATAGTGTTCAAGGCTTTGTCCTTCGTTATCCATGTGAGCGCAGTCATGGTCTCCTTCGAATACCGGTCCGAAGCAGACCGTATTGGGAATGCTCTTGGCATATGTGCAGCCCGGTGCGAATCTGCATTCTCCCGGCTGGCCGTTATCCTCCAGCACCTTTTTCATTCTCTTTATCCAGGGAAGATCCTCATCCACCCAGATGGAGTCAAGTATCTCCACGATGTGTATATCATAGTTCCCCTCGGATCTTTTGCCCTCCAGAGCATCAAGTACGGACCTGCTCGAAAGCTTGAAATCGTTCCTTACGTTGATGCTTACGGTTATTTTCTGCCCTTCCTGCCTTATGATAGTAGGCACAATGGTTGTATTTTCATCGTTCTTCAGGCTTCCGTCCTTCATCCTGAACTCCAGATTTGAATGATAAACTTTCTCTGGAAAATACTTTGCCACGAACTTCGCAAAGCCGTAATCTGTTTTATCAGCCAGATCCCCGCACATGAGGGCAATAGCATTTACACCCATTTCGGGAACTGAACTATGGGCGTTTTTGCCTTTGTATTTCAGCAATTCTCCGTTGATTTTTGCACTTGCCTCTGCAGGAATGCTGTTGGTGGCAGAACCTCCTCTGATATCCTCATCGCCTTTAAGCAAAGGTTCAGTAAATATAAGTTCGACGTCCATATATCCGTTTTCCCTGTTATATATGGGGAAGGCCCCGTCAGGAGAAAAGCCGTAGTCCGGCAGTTGGAATTCTTCCTTAAAATGATCCATGTCCTCCCAGACGATCTCTTCTCTGGTTCCGACAATGAGCATGATCTTTTTATCAGGCTGTACTCCGCTGTCCTTAAGATACTTCATGGCATAGAGACTGGCTATGACAGGCCCTTTATCGTCCACCACTCCTCTTCCGTAGAGGTGTCCGTTCTTAAGCACAAGTTCAAAAGGATCTGTATTCCATTTCTCACGGTCTCCTTCCGGAACCACGTCCACGTGGACCAGGATCCCCAAAGTCTCATCGCCTTCTCCGAATTCCACAGTCCCTACGTCTCTGTATTTGCCCATCCGTGTGGCAAAACCCATTTCCTCAGCCCTGTTCAGAACAAAACACAAGGCTTCCTCACAAGCCTCCCTTTCAACGCTCCTGCTTTTTATGGAGACCAGTTTTGACAGATCATCAAGAATGTCCGGTGTCGCCTTTTCAAAATATTCTTTTATCTCTGAATGATCACTCATCCTCTGTCTCCTCCTTCATTCTGTGGCAATACACCTGGTGTCCCGGACTCACTTCGATGTATTCCGGCTCGGTCTCCTTACATAAATCCATTACATAAGGACATCTTCCGCAGAATTTACATCCCCTGATCTCGGAACTTGCATTAGGTGTCTCGCCTTCAAGTATCTTTCTCTTTCCAGTCAGGGTCTTTCCGGGTATAGGCATGATGTCCAGGAGAGCCTTGGTATAAGGATGCTTTGCATTCTTTACTATCTCCGCGGCACTTCCTATCTCCATTATCTTTCCCAGGTACATGATCGCTATCTTATCAGATATCAACCACGCCAGGGAAAGGTCGTGTGTAATGAAGAGATAAGCCACGCCCTTCAGGTCGCGTTCTTTAAGCATGAAATCTATGATTCCGGTCCTGATTGATGCATCCAGCATAGATACAGGCTCATCCGCAGCTACCAGATCCGGCTTCATGATGAGTGATCCGGCGATTGCCGCCCTCTGTCTCTGTCCACCGGAAAGTTCAAAAGGTCTTCTGAACCAGTAGTCCTCAGGCGGCACCAGAGCTGCCTCTTCCAAGGCTTCTCTGATTCTTTCGTCCCTTTCCTCTATGGTAGAAACAAGTCCGTTGACCATCAGCGGTTCTCCGACTATGTCGGATATGTACTGTCTGGGATTCAGGGACTGGTATGGATCCTGATATATCATCTGGGCTTTTTTGCGGAACTCGGAGAGGTCTTTCTTTCCCACGATCTCTTCGCCGTTGAACACAACGCTTCCTCCGGTAACCGGTACCAGCTGAAGGATCGCCTTGGCCGTCGTGGTCTTGCCGGAACCCGATTCTCCAACCAGTGACAGTATCTCACCCTTATCCAGACTGAAACTGACCCCATCCACTGCTTTAAGGACTTCGGGCTTTCCGAAAAGGCTCTGGGCGAAGCCTTTTTTCATTTCAAAATATACTTTCAGATCTTTTACTTCAAGCAGTTTTTCAGACATCAGTTCCGCCCTCCTTTCCAGCAAAATGACATGCCGCGAAATGACCCGGTTCTATCTCCATGAATTCAGGTTCTTCTGATGAACATATACTTTCGGCCAGGCTGCATCTCGGGCAGAACCTGCATCCTTCAGGCGGATCTATCAGATTAGGAGGATATCCCGGTATGCCTTCCGGGATTTTCCTGTCTTCACTTTCTATGTTGGGGAAGCAGGCTATGAGGCTTCTGGTATATGGATGTACCGGACGGTTGAAAATATGATCCACAGTACCCATCTCCACGATCTTACCTGCATACATAACCGCAATCTTATCACAGGTCTCTCCGAGTATGGAAAGGTCATGAGTGATAAGTATCATGCCCATGTTCAGCTTCTTTCTTAGCTCTTCCAGGAGTTCCAGTATCTGCGCCTGGATCATTACATCCAGAGCTGTTGTCGGCTCATCTCCTATGATGAGCTTCGGATCGCAGGCCAGTGCCATTGCGATCATAGCTCTCTGCTTCATTCCTCCGGAGAATTCATGAGGATACTGGGTAACTCGCTCTGCCGGTATTCCCACCAGTTCGAAGAGTTCACCAGCCCTCTTCCATGCTTCCTGTTTAGTGACGCCTTTATGCCTTATAATGGCCTCGGCTATCTGCCAGCCTACTTTTTTGACCGGATTAAAGGCGTTCATGGCGCCCTGGAAAATGATGGAAACATCCTCCCACCTATGATCCTCGATTTCCTTCTCTGTAAGGGTCGCATAGTCTACCCCTTCCAGGAAGATCTTGCCGCCCATAACTTCCCCGCCTTTTGGCAGGAGTCTTGTTATGGAGAGCGCCGTCGTGGTCTTACCGCAGCCGGATTCTCCCACCAAACCCAGGCATTCGCCATGGTCAAGGCTGAATGTCACGCCGTCAACAGCTTTGACATAGCCTTTCGTAGTTTTGAAATATGTCCTGAGGTCTTTTACTTCCAATAACTTCATTTCAAGACCTCCTTTTTAACGTTCTTTGAGCTTGGGATTCAGTATCTCATCAAAGGCATAGCCCATGAGAGTGAAGCCCAAAGCTACAAGTATTACACAAACGCCCGGGGTGATGAAGAACCACCAGGCTCCGATCGTCATGGCATCCGTATCAAAGGCATCGTTCAGCATGGTGCCCCAGCTGGGATTCGTAGGATCTCCAAGTCCCAGGAAAGCCAGGGACGTCTCAGTCAGGATCGAGGATGATACGATCAGAATTGCCTCAGAGAACACCAGTGGGAATACGTTCGGAATGATGTGTTTCCACATTATGTGACCTTTTTTTGCTCCTACAGAGACCATTCTCTCAATGTACTGCTGTTCCTTTACGGAAAGTGTCTGGGCGCGGATAACACGCGCTGTCCCGGACCAGCCCGTAAGTCCTATAACCAGAATGATGTTCCAGATGCTGTTTCCCAGGATAGCGGCCAGCACCATACAGAAAGGAAGCCACGGAAGCACCAGGAAGAAATCGGTTATCCTCATCAGTATATTGTCCACCCATCCTCCGATATATCCGGATGATACTCCTATAAGAGTTCCCAGAACGATGGTTATTATAGTAGCCGAAAGGCCAACGATCAGGGAATTTCTGGAACCGTTTACCAGATAAGCCAGAACGTCTCTTCCAAGGTTATCCGTCCCAAGTAAGTGTTCCAGTGATGGCGGGTTGAAGATGAACTCTCTGGAAGCAGCCATGGTCGTTGTCCTGAATGGCATGACTATTGGTCCGAAAATCGCCATCAAAGTAAAGAATGCCACTATGATCACGCCTACACGTGCCATTTTGTTTGCCCAGACCTGCTTCATGAAATCCTTTGTCTTCATAACCGCCAGTTTGCGTTTCAGGGCATCAGTGTCGCTGTATCTTTGTTTCATCACTGTCACCCCCTACTCTCTTATTCTGGGGTCAATGAAACCGTAAAGAACGTCCGTAAGGAAGTTCGCCAGTATCATTGCCACCGCAGATATGAAGAAACAGCCCTGAAGCATCGGGTAATCCCGTCGGTTAAGGGCATCGTACATCAGCTGTCCCAGGCCTTGCCAGCTGAACAAGGTCTCCAGCTGTATAGCTCCTCCAAGTATGGCTGCCATGTTTAGAGCTATGATGGTCGCCATTGGTATCATGGCATTAGGGATAGCGTGATGGAATAAAATATATCTTGTCGAAAAACCTTTCGCTTTAGCCGTGTTTATATAGTCTTCCGTCAGGATGTTTATCATGGTGCTCCTCATGGTTATGGCATAACATCCCATCATAAGAATCCCCATGCAAAGCATCGGCAAGATCATGTGCTTCAGATAGTCCAGTATCTTTGCCATTCCGTAATAATGCCTTCCCGGTGTGAAAATACCGCCTGTAGGGAAAATATGCAGGGTTGCGCAGAACAGGAAGATCAGAAGCATGGCAAACCAGAAGGTCGGCATGGAATAAAGCACAAGAGACCCTGACAGAAGCCCGGTATCCAGTTTGGTTGTCCTCTTCTGTGCACAGATCACGCCTATGATCAGACCGGCAATGATCGCAAATAATTCAGCGCAGAAAAGAAGTATTACAGTATTTGGTATGCGGCCCATAATGACAGTCAGTACATTTGAACTGCCGTCATATGAGTTGAATGCTTCTCCGAAATCTCCGGTAAGCAGATCCTTCATATAGATCCAGAACTGTTCCAGTAGCGGTCGGTGCAGGCCTGCCTTCTCGATGAGACGCTGCTTGACAGCTTCCGTTGTGGTTGCTCTTGCTATGATGGTCTCCACATTACCCGGCATGATCCTGAACAGGAAGAAGTTAAATGCAACGACAAATACTATCGTAACACAGGAGAAGAAAAATTTCTTTAATATCCTTTTGCCCATTTTTCTTATCTCTCTTTCGTTTAAGATCTTTGCTGTTTAAAAGCGGCGGAGGACATAGGTCCCCCGCCGGATCTTAATTCTTATGCCTTGGGCTCAATGTGAGTATAGTTATATGCACTTAAGTTACCGAAGAAGCCATTTGAGTAAGGCTTGTATCCGGTCCACTTGTCGGAATTGATGCACTGAAGAGTCTTATCATAGCAGAGGTATGTATAAGGGCAGTCCTCATAAAGGATAGCCTGAGCCTCTTCGATGTATTTAGCTCTCTCATCTGTATCTGTCGCAGCGAATACTTCACCGTATACCTTATCAAATTCAGGGTTCGAATAAGCTACGGTCGCATAGCCGCCGTTCTCCCAGTCGAGGAAGAGCTGAAGTATATATCCGGGATCCATGGTTCCGCCCCAGCCGTCCAGATTGAGCTGCCAATCGGGATTTCCGTCATAGCAGGTATCCCACATGGTCGCTACTTCCATGGCGTTCCACTTGATCTCGATTCCTGCCTTCGCGCAGTTTTCGATCAGCGAGTTTACGGTAGCCTGCTGCCATGAACTTCTGTGGGATGCTGTGATCAGTTCAAAGCTCAGAGGTTTTCCATCCTTCTCACGTATACCGTCTCCGTCACTGTCCTTGTAACCTGCAGTGTCCAGTATCTCGTTAGCCTTGTCGATATTGAATCCTCTCTTTACGTCTGCAGGAGGATCGTATTCATATCCTGCGTTATTTACAGGGCCGTAAGCTACGTCAGCAATGCCGCCGTAGCTCATTTCAATGATATACTCCACATCTGTGCAGTAATCGATGGCATGTCTGATGACTTTATCTGCCAGAAGTTCATCCATCATGTTATATCCCAGATATTCGAAGCCCCAGGCGTCGAAGGTACCAACTTCTATTCCTTCGGTATTAGCCAGATCATCGTACTGAGTCTTTTCAAGTGAATAGCATGCGTCGACTTCGCCGATCTTCATTGCCTGTGCCATAGCTCCGGCATTATCATATTCTGTGAATACAAGAGTATCCACTTTAGGCTGTTCACCCCAGTAGTCAGGGTTCTTTACGAAGCATGTAACTCCGTTTCCGCTGGCGGAAGGGTCATATATGAACGGTCCGGAACCTACGATCTCTTCAGGTTCCCAGGCGATGGGATCTTCCTGAGCTTCCCAGATGTGCTTCGGAATAATGGGCATGCTCTGATAGAGCATATCCGGCTTGGCATCAGCGCAGTGGAACACCACAGTGGTCTCATCAGGGCACTCGATGGATTCTATTCTTTCCGTATAGATCGAATAGAGATAGCTGTCCACACCTACCTCATAGGTATACTTGACGTCTTCTGAAGTCAGCTTTTCGCCATCAGAGAAAAATACGTCATCCCTGAGATGGAAGGTCCAGTCGTTCCCTTCATTTTCCCAAGACTCAGCCACATGAGGAACAGCGTTATAGTTTTCGTCGAATTCAAGAAGAGAATCATACATCAGATGCATCCAGTCCTCAACTTTAGCGCTCTCTGCGTTAAAGAAACTCAGAGAGTCTTCTCCGTTAGTGGTAGCGATGTTGAAGATGACTTCCTCATCTGCTCCGCCGCCACCGCCCCCGCAGGCTGTGAAGGTAAATACCATCATCATAGCGAGGATCACAATTAATAACTTTTTGCCTTTCATTTTGTTTCCTCCTAAACAACTCCGCTTTCCAATACAGTAAAAGTCTTTCTATCAGCGTCCAGTCTCGTCATGACTCCCAGCGGCAGCGTGGCGAGATCATCGCTGTGCCCCATGGGAAGACCGTATAGTACAGGCTTGCCCAGAGGCTTGAGATAATATTCAAAAACATCTTCGATGGAAAGATCTGTAAAATATCCGGGGTCGTTCTTTCTGGGTACGCAGTCGGTGCATTCCCCGATGACGAATCCTGCAGCATCATCCAGTTTCCCTGCGTTTCTGAGGTGGGAGAGCATGTGATCCATGACCCATGGCTCCGCTTCCACATCTTCAAAGAACAGGATCTTTCCCTTTGTATCGATCTCCCATGGAGTTCCCAGACTTGCACAGATAAGAGTCAGGTTGCCTCCTATTACAGGTGCTTCGCAAGTCCCTCCGTTTATCCTTACAAGCCATTTCTTCGGGTTCGCTTTCTTTATCTCACCGGGAGGGTCCGGGCTCGTGAGATTTCTGAAGAAGCTCTCTTTGGTATATTCAGTCAGTTCTTCATCGTTGAATCTTGCCATGCCCGGCGCATGGAAAGTCACCATGTCGCAGACCTTGTTTATAGCCAGATGCAAAGCCGTGATATCGCTGAAACCCGTCAGGATCTTAGGATGTTCTTTTATAAGATCAAAATCCAGATTTCTTAAAAGCTGTGCACAGCCGTAACCTCCCTGAGTCACGAAAACAGCGTCTACATCATCCCGCCTGAACATCTCGTGGATGTCATACAGTCTGTCCTCTTCTGAAGCTGCGGTGATCCCTCTCGTCTTGTTGACATTTTTGCCAATCACCACATTGTATCCCATGGCTTCTATATATTCCTTTGCCCTGAATACCTCGCTCCTGTTTTCTGAAGGGCTGGCCGGCGAGATGACGCCTATGGTGTCTCCCGGAGACAGTCTTTTAGGTTTGATCATATGCTCTTTCCTCCCTTCCTGTTTTCATATGCGGCAAATGCAGGCCTTCTTTTTTTGTTCAGTCTCATTACCCCCAGAGAAATGCAAATCCCGAGAACGAAAAATATCACAGCAATAAGCACATATGCTCCGGCTTCACGGGAAAGCAGGAAGGCTCCGTAAGTGGAGCTTACCAGATCTGTTCCGGAAAAGTCAGCCGCACCGTAAAATACCACCGCAATTATTGCCGCCGTTATTCCCGAAAGAGTTCCGAAGATACATGCGGATCTCCTGTGCTTTTTCCTGGACAGGTTTTCTCCTCTCTTTAAGATTTCCCCGAGGGATCTGTCAATATCGTATTTCAAGTCCATCACTGCCTTTCATTAATTATCATGCTTTTATCCTTTAGTACCATAAAGCAGTTTTTTTACTCACCAAAAAAAAATAAAAACCGTCCGGAAAGGACGGTTTTATTACTATTTCTTGTCTCTGGATCTTTTGAACGGGAAGTACATGATCACCGCGGTGAGTATTGGAAGCACGTATCCTATATAAGAAGTGAATCCAGGTTCAGAAACCAGAAGATTGTACAGTCCATGATAAGTCATGGAAAGCGACAGCGCTCCCAGAACAGCAGGTGCAGACAATACTTTGTAACGTCTGGATATGCAGATGGCCATGCTGAGCGCCATAATGCTTACGATATGCATAACTCCTACAGCCATACCTCTTATCATTATATATCCCAGGCTATCCGCTCCCTGAGACAGAATGTAGCAGCAATTCTCAAAAGTGGCAAATCCTGTACCCATTCCCAGGGCACAGAGATGGAGGCTGTCATCCGTCGGATTGAACATCATCAGATAGAAGAGCAGCGGAAGAAGTTTCATTACCTCTTCAACTACGGGAGAGATAAAAATAGCAGTGTCTTCGTCTCCCATTTGAGATGCCAGATCTATGAATCCGCTGATGTATGCCGCTATCAGGCATACAGCCATGCCGATAATAAAGGAAGCTACAAATTTTCCAGTATTTCCTCTTACAAAAATGAGTGAGATCAGCAGCGGCACTGAAATGCAGATCAGAATGTTTTCAGCATAGATCATTCTTTCATCACCACCCTTCCCACGGACAAAGTCAACATAACAAGCATGATGATCATGAAGAGCTCTGCTGCAAAATACATTGGCTCTGCGCTCATATACATAGCATTTAAACCGTAAAGGTATCCGAAGAAGGAAAGGCTCATGATCTGTTCGTTATTATAACCCTTTTTCACCGCTTTTCTGACTATGTATGCATAATAAGCGCAGATGGCGAATATCAGAACATAGCATACCGTATCCACCGGCTTCACCATTTCTTTTGGCACAGCAAAAGTAAGTCCCTGGAGCAGCACCAGCAGAAGCATTGAACCTCCCAGCATTCTCCATTCTGTTTTTGACAGGGCATCGGACACTTTCAGAGACTTAATCGTCACATACACGAAATAAAACATGACAAAGCCTGCGATTATGTCCTGGATCCATTCTCCTGACCATCCGATCCACAGACCCACGCATGCTGCCTGAAGAATAATCGCATACACAGTTTCCTTTACCGAGGACATCGTTCTTCCGTTTAATACAGTCTGAACAGTTGATGCAATCAGCAGTATGCATGCGTTCTCCCCCACCTCATTCGGTGCAAAGGGCATCCTTGTGTCCGGCCTTATAAGACTGTATGCCAGCCAGTAAAAATAGCTCAGAAGAAGGCTTATCAGTCCGAAGGTATAAAACACAGCCGTTACAGATCTCTCATTCTTTCCTATAAGTCTTATGCAAAACCTAATAAGAAAGATCAGAAGAACGGAAAATATTAAGTTGGTTGCTATAGCCAGCTGATTACCGATCATTGATCTTTCTCGTCATTTTTATTCAGTTCTCTTATATGAAAACAGAATACCGTAATTAGTATTCCCAATATAAATGCCAGTAAAGCTATGATAACGTATCTCACTTTTCAAAACCCATCCTTTCCAGAATACCCTTCAGGGCTGCTTTACCTCTGGAAGTCAGATTATAGAACTGCTTCCTGTTCTTACCCATGACCTTTGCAGCGCTCTCGTTGTCCATATCCTCAAAATAGATCAGATACAGAGCCTGTCTGTATTCCGGACTGAGCTGTTCCAATGCGCGGTAAAGCGCTGCGTAACGTTCTTCTTTGAATAAATCAAATCCAAGCTCATGCTGATAAGCTTCAGTCATTATCTCTTCGTTAAGTGGCACAGCGTCGATCCTGTTCTTTCTCAGATGCTTCATGGCGAGATTCCTGCCTATGGCGAAGAGCCATGTCTTGAAGCTGCTCTTCATGCTGAAACGTGAAGTTCCTGATGCAGCCACCGCAAAAGCATCCAGCATAAGCTCTTCAGCGTCACCCATATCCTTTACAAAGCCATAGAGGAACAGGGTAAGACTTTCGTTATATCTCTCAAGCAATACCCTGAGGTCATCGCTGTCACGTTTTTCAAGGAAGCGTATATACAGTTTTTCATCAGAATCAGATATAGCCATGAGCAACTTTCAACTTTCCGGTCTATGATCCTTATCAGTGTCTGTTAAACAGTTCCGCAGAACTCTATTGCCGTAAGTGCATATATCAACGCAGCCTTCGGAAGATGATCCACGGGGATCCTTTCGTCCAGTGCATGGCAGCACTCTATGAATCCGGGCCCCATGATGATGGTAGGCGTATCCAGATAGGTCGAGAACAGACCTGCGTCTGCCCAGGCCGGGAATGCTTCAACAGGAGCATCGATACCGGTGATCTCATCAGCGTACTTCTTCGTGATAGTAACTATAGGATGCGACGGATCCGTGTATGAAGGTCCGTGTACATAACCTTCCTTCATCTCCGCCCTTCCCATGGGCTCAACCTCGCATACGAATTCCGGATCGTCTTTTCTGATCTCTTCAACCAGATCGATGAATTCTTTGCTCAGGCTGTCGTATGTTTCCTTGGTCGTGTATCTTTTATCGATATAGAGTTCGCACTCTCCCGGAACGGTCGAAGGCTTGGTACCTCCGTTGATTACTCCGATGTTAAGGATGCCGCCGGCTGCTTCATCCGCGGGGATCAGTTTCTTCTCAACGCCGTCGATAAACTTCACAGCCTTGAGGATAGCGTTAACGCCCTTATGCATCTCGCCTCCGTGTACAGCCTTGCCCTTAAAGGTAAACCTGAACCACTCGAGGCCGCGGTTGGCGTTTCTTACAGTAAGGCAGGTGGGTTCGCAGATGATGGCGGCGTCCACAGACCCTGCCACACCGCTCTCGATAAGGTCTATAGCTCCCCAGCTGTTCCATTCTTCATCAGCCACTCCCGCAAAGATAACTTTGCCGGACTTAAGCAGCCCCGTCTCCTTGAGAGCCACCATGGAAACCATAGCAGAAGCCAGAGGCCCCTTCATGTCTGAAGTTCCTCTTCCCCAAAGCTCGCCGTCGATGATTTTGGGATCGAAGGCATCCTCCATTCCTGATGCCAGAACCGTATCCATATGGCCGTTCAGCATAAGTGTCTTCCCCGGAACTCCGGAATCCAGTGCAGCTACCACGTTATAGTGGCGGTCCTCTTCAACAACTATGACCTCACAGGGTATCCTGTGCTTGTCAAAATATGCCTTGATGTACTCGGCAACTTCCTTTTCCTGTTTCTGTATCTTATAGTGAGACTCCATGCGTACCATGTCGATCGTGAGTTTCACAAGTTCTTCCTGATCGATGTGTACTTTAAGCAGTGCTCTGATGTCTTCCATAGTTGTCCTCTTCAAATAATACAAATAATACTTACTGTATAATTTTACATCACAATACCATAATAATGCAACAAAAAACCCTGCGCAGATACGCAGGGTCTTTATCCATATTAATTTGTAGGCGACTAGAGATCAGCCTTCCAAAGTCCGTGCAGGTTGCAATATTCGTAAACTGTTACGGCCTTCTCTCCGGGAGCAACGATGAACTCGGCTTCCGGCTTATCTGTGGGCCTCATGTACTTGACCTGCAGGCTTCTGTCTGTCTCGAGCATGATCGCTGCGATATAATGGGCTTCCATCATGGGGTGCTCTACCGAGCCTACCTTTACGGAGATCTTGTCTCCATCTACGCTAACTGCGGGAACGTGTTTCTCGAAAGCACCTTCCTGAGTGTTGGGAGTAAGCAGGACCATCTCTTCGCCGCAGCAGCGAGGTGTGCACGCCCCCTTATATCCTACGATAAAAATATTACCGCACTTTTCACATCTGTAAATCTGAAGCATTAACCTGTTTAGCCTCCTTTCTTTACTTTAGTTAAGTATATCACAAAACCTTGTAATTGTAAACAACAAAACACCGATATATTGAGGTATTTTCACTATTATTCGAAATAGATTTACAATCCATTTTTATTAAGTTAAAATGATGTCATAAACGTTTGATCAATGTTTTATCGGAAAGGATAAGCTATGAGTTTTGAAAAAGAATTTGAAATAATGAGAAGGATGGAACAGGCCTCCGTCGCCTTCCATCACGCCATGGGCGTAATGTTCTACGATGCTGAGACTGTGGCTCCCGAGAAGTCAGTCGAAGGCAGAGGCCGCACCCTCTCCTTCCTGGGAGATATCGAGTACGGCATGATGACGGATCCCGAACTCATGAAGGCTCTCGATACTTTAAAGGCTCACTCATCCGAGTTCGGACCGGACGAACAACGCGAGATAGAACTCTCAGTCAAGCACGTGGATTCAGTTGCCAAAGTCCCTAAGGACGAATACCTGGCAGCCATCGTCCTTCAGGATGAAGCCACTTACGCCTGGAAAAAGGCCAAGGCCGCATCCGACTACTCCATCTTCGAACCCTATCTCGAAAAGATCGTTGACTACAACAGGAAGCTGGCAGGATGGCTTGCTCCCGATAAGAAGCCCTATGATGCCCTTCTCGACATGTATGAGGAAGGTCTCGATATGGAGTTCTGCGACAAGTTCTTCTCTGACTTAAGAGAAGGCCTCGTTCCCCTCATCAAACGCGTATCCGCTGCCCCTCAGGTTGACAGATCTGTTATCGAAGGCACCTTCCCTGTTAAGGCTCAGCGCGAGTTCACAGAAGAGATCTGCCACATGATGGGTCTCGACATGGATAAGGTTACTCTCGGAGAAGTTGAACATCCTTTCACCGAGAACTTCAATAACAGCGACATCCGTCTCACCACTCACTACTACGAGAACGACTTCGTGGATAACATGTTCTCCATCCTCCACGAAGGCGGTCACTCCATGTATGAGATGAACTGCGACGATAAGTATAATTTCACCATCTTCCAGGGCGGAGTCTCCATGGGTATCCATGAGTCCCAGTCCAGATTCTATGAGAATATCGTGGGAAGATCCTTTGCATTCACAGGGCCGCTTCTGGAAGCTGCGAAAAAGTACTTCCCCGAGCAGCTCGAGGGCGTGACTCACGAGCAGTTCTGGAAAGCCGTTAACCGCGCTCAGGCAGGTACCGTCCGTCTGGAAGCGGATGAACTCACCTATGCCCTTCACATCCTGGTAAGGTATGAAATGGAAAAGAAACTTATCTCAGGAGAGCTTTCAGTTCACGATGCTCCCGCTGAATGGAACCGCATGTATGAGGAGTATCTGGGTGTAACTCCTGAGAACGACGCCAGAGGCATCCTTCAGGATTCACACTGGGCGGGCACTTCCATCGGCTACTTCCCCACCTATGCTCTCGGCTCAGCCTACGGCGCTCAGATGCTGGACAAGATGCTTCAGGACAAGCCCGATCTCTGGGACGTGGTTGCGGGAGGCGATCTCAGTCCGGTTACAGAATGGCTTAAGGAGCACATCCATAAATACGCCTGTTACTACAAACCGAAGGATCTCTTCGAGAATGCCTGCGGCAAGTTCGATACGAAGTATTTCATCGACTACCTTACAAAGAAATATACCGAAGTTTACGGACTTTAAAAAAGATACCCGGCTGATCAACCAGCCGGGTTTTTGTTCTATATTTTTATCTTACGAAATTCGTGAACACCGCTTTTTCTCTTTCCGGGAGTCCGTATTTTTCCTTGCCGAGAGCTATGCTCTTCATGAGAAAAGTCATATTCTTAGCCAGGTTTCTGGCGGTCTGGAGTCCTTCCGGATCCTGTGAGGCCTCTCCGGGAGCAGCGCCGTGCACGCTGTTCCAGTAATAGCTGGATGCCACCGGCATTCCGCAGATAGTGAAGTACTTGTTCATTTCATCGAAGGTAGCGCTGAGTCCTCCTCGTCTTGCCACCGTTACAGCTCCACCGACTTTCATGGTCTTATCGAAACCGGTGCTGTAGAACAGCCTGTCAAGGCATGACACGAGAGTTCCGTTAGCAGATGCGTAGTATACAGGCGTGGCGACAACCAGTCCATCGGATTTTTCAAACTTCTCCGCGATCTCGTTCACCACGTCGTCGAATACGCACTTTCCTGTCTTCGCGCATGAATTGCATGCCATACAGCCTCTGATATCTTTGTTCCCCACGCGGATGACTTCAGTTTCCACTCCTTCAGCATCGAATACCTTTACCATCTCCTCCACAGCTAAGGTGGTGTTTCCGTTCATTCTGGGACTTCCGTTCAATATAAGTACTTTCATTTTTTCTCCTTTATCTGTTATCTCTGTTATTTATGATATGCTTCGTGTCTGTTTATCTTGAAACTCCTGTAGATCTGTTCCAGAAGGATCACCCTCATCATCTGGTGCGGGAAGGTCATCTTTGAAAAGCTCAGTTTGAAGTCTGACCTTGCGCTCACCTCGGGACTGAGTCCAAGGCTTCCTCCGATAACGAAGGCTATGTTGCTCCTTCCCATGAGTCCCAGGTCATCTATCTTAGCCGCAAGTTCCTCAGATGTAAGAGCCTTTCCCTTTATCTCCAGGGTTATGACATAGGTGCCGTCTTTTATTGCTTTAAGTATCTCCTTACCTTCCTCCGTCTTTACCTTTTCCTCATCAGCCGGTGAGGCATTTGCGGGAAGCAAGGATTCCTTCAATTCCGTTATCTCCAAAGTACAGAACCTCGAAAGCCTCTTGGAATATTCCTTTATGGCGTCGGTCCAGTACTTTTCCTTTAGTTTTCCGATGCAGATTATCTGAATGTTCATTTAATATCTCCTACATGATTCGTCTCAAGGATTATATCATTAAAGTGCACCTTTTCTCAAGATGTGATATAATTAAACAAGTGATAAATCGAAAGGATACCGAATGAAAAAGATACTCTTCGTCTGCCACGGCAACATCTGCCGTTCCACCATGGCGGAATACGTTATGAAAGATATGGTGCATAAACAAGGACTCAATGATTTGTTCGAGATAGATTCCGCTGCTACCTCCAGGGAGGAGATCGGGAATCCCATCTATCCTCCTGCCCGTAAGAAGCTTCTGGAAGAAGGCGTTGCCATCGGTACCCACAGAGCCCGTCAGGTCACCAAAGCCGACTATAAGTACTTTGACAAGATCTATATAATGGATCACTGGAACCTTCGCAACATAAGCCGCGTCCTGGGTCTCACCGAAAAGCAGATCGAGTTTGAAGGCAAGATCGAGATGCTCCTTCCCTATGACGTGGCAGATCCCTGGTACACAGGAGATTTCGATGCCACCTATCAGGATGTGGTCAAAGGCTGCGAGAATATACTTAATGAATACCAAAAAAGCGGTCCCGTATCCGGGACCGCCTGAATCCTTCAATGTAAATATCAATCACAGATGTGATAATTATACACATTTTTCAGAATATTTCAATTATTAATACTCATCATCCGTAAACTTTTTCTTCCGTGAATACCTTTTCCATTGGCATATCCCATTCCTGGGCCATTACGGAATCGGCTTTCTGGCATTCGAAAGCAACAGCCACGATGTGAGCTTTTTTGCAGGCTGTGAGGAACCTGTCATAATAGCCTGCTCCCATTCCCATCCTGCCGAGCTTTTCATCAAAGGCCGTGCAGGGGCAGATGACCAGATCAAAATCTTCGGGTTTGATCTCCTCACAGGTCTCCTTCTTAGGCTCCATTATACCGTGGAAGCCCTCAGTCCAGTCCTCTTCAGACTTCGGAACCAGTGCTATCATCTCTTTAGCGGAGATCACAAGAGGATAAGCCAGGACCTTGCCGTCCTTTTCAGCCGGTTCCCTGAGTCCTTCAAGCGATACCTCTCCCCTTATCGCGCTGTATATGAGGATATTCTTTGCGTTTTTATATTCTTCAGAACCGATGATCGAATCGACTATGCTGAGAGACTTGACAGTCCTGTCCTCATCGCTCAGCGCCTCGCGGGCTGCCTTCTTCGCTTTTCTCAGTTCTTTTCTCTTCTCTTTCAGGTCATCGGTTGACGTAGCTTTTTCAGCCATCATCTGAGGTGCCTTTATTCTTTCCATCACTTTTATCATGAGGAATATTACGACGATCTCCACCACAAACAGTATGCCTATCTGCGGCAGTCTGGATATTATAAGCGGCCAGTATGGCGAACCGTATAGTATCGAGATCCAAATGGGTGTTATCCACATGGATATACCCGCTTCGTTTATGGCCGCTGTAAGCACCACTCTTAAAGGTGTCTGCTTCTTATAGAGAAGAAGCCCCATCACAACTCCAGTCAGAGCGCAGTTAAGCGTAAATCCGGGGAAGTACGCGCCTATCGGAAACAGTATGGCTCCCAGAAAATCTCCGAGGCCACCAACCGCCGCTCCTGCGATCGGACCGTAAAGATACGCTCCTACGAAGACCGCGACGAAGGCGAATCCAATCTTGATGTTCCAGGCGTTTATGGATAAAAACCTGGAGAGGATGATATGCATTGCAACCAGAAGTGCAATGGTCACCAACATCTGTGTGCTTTTCTTTTTCATGATAACTCCTTAGGCAATTTCTCGGGCTCAGGTCCTGCCGGCGTTTAAGACGCCTTAACAGTCCTGCGCAATTTCTCGGGCCAGGAGAAAAGATATTGTCGTTTTTCCTTTCTTTGATTATTTATAGCCGACGCCCTGAGGGCGCTTCGTGTCAGATCCTTTTAGCTGCCTCTATTACATGTGAGATCAGAATGGTGGATGTAACTCCGCCCACTCCGCCGGGAACAGGTGTGATAGCCTTTACCACAGGCTCCACGTTATTGAAGTCACAGTCTCCTGCGATCTTTCCTGCCTCTTCATCCCAGTTGATACCAACGTCGATTATTACTTGACCGGGATTGGTATACTCAGGGCCTACAGACCTTAACTTACCTGACGCGCAGATAAGTATATCTGCTTCACGTGCGATCGATGCGGGATTGACAGTTCTCGTATGACAGTTTACTACAGTCGCATTCTCATGCATCAGCATCATTGCAACGGGACGTCCGATAACCAGAGATCTTCCGATAACACAGGCCTTAGCTCCTTTGATGGGAACGTTATAGAATTTCAATATCTCCATGGCTGCCTGAGCCGTGCAAGGCGGGAAACCTGTCTCGGTATTGGTGAAAACACCTGCGAGACTTCCGTCGGTCATACCGTCTATATCCTTTTCGGGAGCAAGCATCTTTCTGGCCTTCTCATTATCCAGCTGCGAAGGAAGCGGCCTGAACATGAGGATGCCGTGAACCAGGCTGTCCTCGTTCAGATCTGTAAGCGTCTTATCGAAATCCTCCTGGGAAACGTCCCCGGGTAGGATAACCTTTCTGACCTTGACCCCTACTGCCTCCGCCTTCTTGACAGCGCCCTTTTCATAGGCGATATCGTCGGGTCTTTCGCCCACTCTCAATATTGCCAGGCAGGGCTCGATGCCCTTAGCCTTAAGTTCTTCCACTTCTTTCTTTGATTTCTCTGTGAGAGCTTCCGTAACCGGAGCCCCTTTCAGGATCTCTGCCATTTTTTACCCTCCACCATCGGCCGGCATATCCGGTCCAAAAATACAGCGGAGCCATTTCGACTCCGCCATATATTTTACAGTTTATTGTATATCATGTCAAATATCTCATCAGCAATTGATGAATATTTACTGAGTTTCTCCTCGACATTTACGTCCATAGCCTCAGCATATTCGCGGTCTTTCATGAGCCTGGTGTTGACCTTGACGTTAACAGCTGCTCCCTTAAGAGCCGCTCTCAGCATTTCCGCACCTGTGGCAGCATCTGAAAGCATGAGTTTCGAACCCTTCATGCCGAATTCATGGGTAACATCTATGGCTTCACAGCAGAGATCAAAGATCTCCATTGGTACTGAAGCTGCATCCCTTAAGCATTTCTCCAGAGTCTCATCTCTTCCGGGCTCATCCTTCGGGATGGAATATGCCTTTGAGAGAGGCTCGAAGGCCACAGCATCCTTATCGACGCATTCCACAAGCCTTGCTCTCAGGTCCTGAGCCCGGATCATTAATGCCCTGAGTTCCTCTTCAACTTCAGCATATTTCTTCTTTCCTACGGTGTGTTCCCCCACCATGTCGCCCAGAGCGATTCCAATGGCTCCAACCAATGATGAGGCTCCGCCTCCTCCGGGAACAGATGACGGGGATGCCAGAAGCTCCGTAAATTCTTTTATTGTAGTGTTTTCAAACATAGTCATACCTCGCTGCCCTTAGCTAAAACACTTCCGTGACGGTCTTTAGAACAGTCCGCTGATGACACCGTTTTCGTCGATATCGATCTTCTCTGCTGAAGGTACCTTGGGAAGTCCAGGCATAGTCATTATATCACCTGCGTAGGCAACAATAAAGCCTGCTCCTGCACAAACTTTGACGTTTGTGATCTGAACGGTGAAGTCCTGAGGTGCTCCGAGAAGTTTCGGGTTATCTGAGAATGAGTACTGAGTCTTGGCCATGCAAATAGGAAGGTTCCTGTATCCGAGAGCTTCGATCTCCTTGGCCTTTGCTCTTGCGTTGGCCAGGATGAACATGTGCTTGGCGTGATATACGTCATGGCAAATTTTTGAGATCTTCTTCTCGATGGACATGTCAAGGTCATATGTGAACTTGAAGTTGTTGGGTTCTTCGCAGAGACGGACTACTTCTTCAGCGAGAGCTACGCCGCCTTCGCCGCCTTTAGCCCATACTTCGGAAAGAGCAACGTTAACGCCAAGCTCCTTGCACTTCTCTTCAACGAGTTTGAGTTCTGCCTCAGTATCTGTAGGGAATGCGTTGATGGCAACTACGCAGGGAAGTCCGTATACGTTCTTTACGTTTGATACGTGCTGAAGGAGGTTGGGTAGTCCTGCTTCGAGAGCTTCGAGGTTCTCTTCATTAAGCTGATCCTTGGGAACTCCGCCGTGATACTTGAGAGCTCTTACTGTAGCTACGATAACAGCTGCTGAGGGCTTGAGTCCTGCCATCCTGCACTTGATGTCGACGAACTTCTCAGCTCCCAGGTCTGCAGCGAAACCTGCTTCTGTTACTGCATAGTCGGCGAGCTTAAGTGCCATCTTGGTCGCTGTCACGGAGTTGCAGCCGTGAGCGATGTTAGCAAAGGGACCGCCGTGGATGAAGGCAGGTGTTCCTTCGAGAGTCTGTACGAGGTTTGGCTTGAGTGCGTCCTTAAGGAGGGCTGCCATAGCGCCTTCAGCCTTGAGGTCATGAGCGGTCACAGGCTGGCCGTCATAGGTGTAGCCTACGATGATCTTGGCAAGTCTTGACTTGAGGTCTGGGATGTCCTCAGCGAGGCAAAGGATAGCCATTACTTCGGATGCTACTGTGATCTCGAAGCCGTCTTCCCTGGGAACGCCCTGGACTCTTCCGCCGAGGCCTCCTACGATGTGTCTCAGCTGTCTGTCGTTCATGTCCACTGCTCTCTTCCAGGTGATCTGCTTGGGATCGATCCTTAAGGTGTTGCCCTGCTGGATGTGGTTATCGAGCATGGCCGCAAGAAGGTTGTTGGCTGCTCCTACTGCGTGGAAGTCTCCCGTGAAGTGAAGGTTGATATCCTCCATAGGAACTACCTGAGCGTATCCGCCTCCTGCAGCACCGCCCTTGATACCGAATACAGGGCCAAGAGATGGTTCACGGAGTGCAACCATGGCATTCTTACCGATCTTTCTGAGTCCGTCTGCCAGACCTACGGATGTGGTGGTCTTACCTTCACCTGCAGGTGTAGGTGTGATAGCTGTTACCAGGATGAGCTTGCCGTCCTTCTTGTCAGCGTGGTCCTTCAGGAGCTTGTAGTCTACCTTAGCCTTGTACTTGCCGTACTGCTCCAGGTACTTTTCTTCGATTCCTGCTTCCTTAGCGATCTCTGTGATGAGTTTTTTGTTACATGCCTGTGCGATCTCAATATCGGATCTAAATTCTGCCATAATTTGCCTCCAAATGATTGATTTTTATCTTGTTTTTTTATTTTTATCCACTATAATTGTTGTGAGCGGATAAATATATGTTTTTTATCCTACAAAGGACATTATACTAGCAGGTTTCCTCATAGTAAACCTACTTTTTTAGCAGTTAAGTTGAAGTTTTCTTCAAGTTAAATGTTTATTGTTGAAAGGAGTTGCTATGTCATTATATTCCTACAAAGTCTTCCTGGAGGTCGCCGATTCCGGCAGTTTCGTCAGGGCTTCGGAAAAGCTGAATCTTTCCCCCTCGGCAGTGAGCCACGCCGTCAAGGCTCTGGAAAACGAGTTCGGCTTCAGCCTCTTTAACAGGAACCGGGCAGGCGCTGTCCTCACAGGAAGCGGTCAGAGGGTCATCCCCTACGTACGAAGCCTGATCAAGCTCCAGAACAACCTGGAGCAGGAAGTTAATATCATAAACCATTTCGATGTGGGCGCTGTCAGGATCGCCATGTTCTCCTCCGTCGCCTCAAACTGGTTCATCAGGATCCTCCACGACTTCAAGGAGAAGAACCCCGGTATCGACGTCATCTTCCAGCAGGGTGATTACGCGGATATCCTCAGATGGCTGGAAAACGGCGACGTTGACATGGCCTTCACCACAGACGAGCTCTCCAGGGATCTCAATTTCACTCCCCTTAAGAAGGACCCCTTGATCTGCGTTACAGCCGGGGACTATGTTCCCCTTAACTTCATGTCCGTGACACCTGAAGATCTTCGGAACAATCACCTCATAATAAACAAAGAATGCGAGGAATACGACGCTAAGGATTTCCTCGAGAAGAACAAGCTCCACCCCTCAGCCTACTACGAGACGGTCACTCACCAGACACTGTTTGCCATGGTGCGAGAAGGCATGGGTATCTGCCTGATACCTGAGCTCGTGGCCAATGCCGCTCCCCAGGGAGTAAGGAAGTATCCCATAGCGGGAAACCCCTCCAGGATGATAGGTCTCACCTACTCCGATCCGTCTGCGATATCCCCCGCAGCCAAACTGCTTACAGAAGAGATAAAAAACTATACAGAAAACCTCTGACGCTTGAATATCAGGCACTATTATGATATACTAATTCATTATTTTAATTATTTATAAAGGTTTGGTTTTAAATGACGGACAAGCGCAAAGGCGAACTTATGATGGTGGCCTGCGGAGTGCTCTGGAGCATGAGCGGCATCACCATGAAATACATAAACTGGAACCCCCTCCTCATAGTAGGAGGCCGCGGTATCTTCAGTGCTGTGATAATTTTCATGTCCATGAAGATGTCCGGATACAAACTGAAGGTCTCCAAAAAATCACTGGGAATAGCTTTCCTCACCTTTATGAACCTGGTGCTTTTCGTATCTGCCAATAAATATACCACGGCGGCAAACGCCATCGTGCTCCAGTATACCGCACCGGTCTTCGTCCTCATAGTGACCGCCTTCGTACTAAAAAGAAAACTCAGGAGTTTCGAGATACTGACCGTGCTTGCAGCTCTTTTCGGTATAGTCCTCTTCTTCATGGACCAGGTCTCCGGAAACGGAATGTCAGGAAACATCATGGCAGTCGGTTCCGGTTTCTTCATGGGTATCATGTATGCACTTACCGGTGAGATCAAGGATGACGGAGAGCGTATCTCAGGACTTGTTCTCGGACACACAGCCCTTGCAGTTATCTGCATACCCCTAGGAGTATATTTCACGGATCCTCAGGAGATAACTCTTCTTCCCATAATGCTGGTGGTATTCCTCGGAATCGTCCAGATGGGCATCCCATATTCACTTTACGGAAGAGCCACAGCCTTAATAAGCGGAGTTGAGGTCTCACTCATCAGTATGATCGAACCAATACTCAATCCCATCTGGGTCGCTCTCATCTACGGCGAGATTCCCGGTTTCCGCGCCCTTGTCGGAGCGGTCCTCATTATCGGCGCCGTAGCCGCATATACTGTAATAGACGCTAAACATTCGGCCCCTCAGGCTATAGACGATACAGATAATAGTTACATCAAGGAGGAAAACATATGAAACAGGATACCCTTTGCCTTCACGCAGGCTACGAAGCAAAAAACGCTCAGGCAAGACAGCTTCCAATCTATCAGAGCACCACATTCAAATACGACACTTCTGAAGATATGGCCAAGCTCTTCGAACTGGATTCCAATGACTATATGTATTCACGCCTTGCCAATCCCACGAATGATTTCGTCGCTCAGAAGATCGCTGCCCTTGAGGGCGGTACAGCTGCCATACTCACATCGTCGGGACAGGCCGCTACATTCTTTGCGGTATTCAACATCGCGGGCTGCGGAGATCACGTGATCGCTTCATCCACGATCTACGGAGGATCCTTCAATCTCTTCAACGTGACCATGGCCAGGATGGGAGTGGAATTCACCTTCGTGGATCCCCTCTGTTCAGACGAGGAACTTGAAGCAGCTTTCAGACCGAACACCAAGGCGGTATTCGGTGAGACAATAGCAAACCCCGCTCTCACTGTATTCGACATCGAGCGTTTCGCTAAAGCTGCTCACTCTCATGGGGTTCCCCTCATCGTGGACAATACCTTTGCGACACCCATAAACTGCAGACCTTTCGAGTGGGGCGCAGACATCGTCACCCACTCCACCACCAAATACATGCAGGGAACCGCTTCCATTATCGGCGGCTGCGTGGTCGACTCCGGCAAGTTCAACTGGGACGAGCACAAGGATAAATTCCCCGGTCTTACCACACCGGACGAAAGTTATCACGGAGTTATCTACACCGAGAAGTTCGGACTCGGCGGAGCCTTCATAACCAAGATAATGGCTCAGCTAATGCGTGACTTCGGTTCCACCCCTTCTCCTCATGATTCATATCTTCTGGAGCTCGGACTTGAGAGCCTTCACGTAAGAGTACAGCGTCATACGGAGAACGCTCTTAAGATCGCACGGTTCCTTCAGGATCATCCGAAGGTATCCTGGATAAACTATCCCGACCTTCCCGGAAATCCCTACCATGACATAGTTAAGAAGTACCTGCCGAACGGCACCTGCGGAGTTCTTTGCTTCGGAGTAAAAGGCGGACGCAAAAAAGCAGAAGAGTTCATGAGCTACCTGAAACTTGCGACCATCGAGACTCACGTTGCCGATTCTCACACCTGCTGTCTCCACCCCGCATCATCGACACACCGTCAGATGACAGATGAACAGCTTCAGGCTGCAGGAGTTCCCGCAGACATGATAAGGCTTTCCGTCGGCCTCGAAGATGCCGGTGATCTCATCGATGATATCAGCCAGGCCCTTGACAGAATTTAAAGACAAAAGTAAAGATATTTACATTTTTCAACAATATTAGCGAGGAAAAGTAAAGATATGCCCATAGTTATACCCAATAATTTACCTGCAACCGAGGTTCTTAAAAGTGAAAACATCTTCGTGATGGACGAATCAAGAGCTACTACACAGCAGATCCGTCCCCTTCACATCCTTTTGCTCAACCTCATGCCTAAAAAGATCGAAACTGAGACACAGATAGCGCGCCTTATAGGAAACACTCCCATACAGGTGCAGCTCGATCTTCTCATACCCACATCCCACCATCCCAAGAATACCCCGATGGAACATCTCATAGCTTTCTATAAGACCTTCGAGGAAATAAAGGACAACAAGTACGACGGTATGATCATTACAGGTGCTCCCGTGGAGCTCCTTGATTTCGAAGAAGTCGAATACTGGGAAGAGCTTTGCGAGATGATGGAATGGTCAAAGACACACGTTACCTCCACAATGCATATCTGCTGGGGTGCACAGGCAGGACTCTACTATCACTATGGCATACCTAAGGTCGAACTTCCGAGTAAACTGTTCGGCGTATTCCATCACAGGCTTGAATCCAGATTCTCCCCTCTCTTCAGGGGTTTTGACGACGTATTCTCCGTCCCTCACTCCAGATATACTACTGTGCTCCGCGAGGATCTCGAGAAGGTGCCTGAACTGGAGATACTGGTAAGTTCCAAAGACGCGGGAGTTTACGCCTGCGCTACGAAGGAAATGGATCAGGTATTCCTGATGGGCCATGCGGAATACGATGAAGGAACTCTGGATGCTGAATTTCACAGAGATCTCGACAAGGGCCTTGATATCAACATCCCCAAGAATTACTACGAGAACGATGATCCGAGGAACAACACCTACGTTACCTGGAGATCCTGTGCAACCCTTCTCTTCGCAAACTGGATCAACCACGTATATCAGGATACGCCTTTCGATATCAGCGAAGTCAAAAAAGAAGACAGACCCAGGTTCACCTATTGATTTTTGGCAAACAAAAACTGCCGTTTCACACGGCAGTTTATTTTTTTACTCTGCTTATCTTACCACCTTGGGGACTATTCCTTCAGGAAGCGGACAGTCATAGTACGGAGCGTTAACAGCATGCTCCTTTTTTATTTCCTCAATAGCTGAGGGATCATCCACGACCTTGGCTGCAGTAAGCGACATCACCTTGGCTGCATAGATCATGCCTTCGTGTGCGATGGGGCTCTTTCCCTGGGAAACTGCCTGCCAGCTGTGAAGCTGGGTGCCAAAGGTCTCCGTGCATGCCTTGCACTGCACCGTGGGAACCACATATGAGACGTCGCCCACGTCGGTTGAAGCCATCTCACGGCTCACGTTTTCAGAATACGGAAGCGGCATATCCTGAAGATGAAGTTCCGCCCTTCTGCTTCCCTCTTCATTACCGAGATAGGCTTTAAGATTTACCGCGGAATTCCTCTTATCCGTCTCGGGTATGGTTTCCGTCATCTTATCCGCAAAATCATTTGCTTCCTTACTGAAACCCACAGGTCCGATCTCTTCCATGGCTTCACCCATGATCCTGGCTAAGGTCAGGTTGGGCACGTAGTCCGACATGGCGCTGGTCACTTCCCACTCGACTTCCGTCTCAGTCATATGAGCTGCTCCTTCAGCGACCCTGACTATCCTCGGCATGAGCTCCCTTGCCATATCGTTATTGAGAGCCCTGTAGTCATAATAGAGCGAAGCGCTGTTCTGCACTACGTTGGGAGCCTGTCCTCCCACATCGAGATATGCATACTGGATCCTGCAGCCGTCAGGGATGTGCTCCCTTAAGAACTGTATCCCCACATTAAAGAGTTCCGCAGCGTCCAGAGCGCTCCTTCCGAGATGCGGCGCGGCGGATGCATGCGAAGACTTCCCTTTGAATCTGAACACCATCATGGCGTCTGTAAGGCAGGTCTCTGTGACCACCCTGCTGTTGTCCGCAGGATGCCAGGTAATAGCTATATCCAGCCCATCGAAAACTCCGTCTCTTGACATTGGAGTCTTGCAGCTTGCTGTCTCCTCAGCGGGACAGCCGAAGTACACCACCGTACCTGTCCTGCCGTTTTCCCCGATGTAATCTTTAAGAGCGACTGCAGCTGAAAGAGCACCGGCTCCCAGAAGATTGTGTCCGCAGCCATGTCCGGGGCAGCCCTCTTTCTCCGGTATCTGTTCGATCGACATCGATCTCTGGCTCATTCCTGCCAGAGCGTCATACTCGCCTAAGAAGCCGATAACCGGATGGCCGGAACCCCAGGTGCCCTTAAAGGCAGTTCCTATACCTGCGAGCCCCGTCTCAGTTTCAAAGCCCTCTTTTTTCAGTACTTCCAGGATCGCTTCTGAAGAATAGATCTCTTCAAGACCTGTTTCAGGATGATCCCAGATGCGGTCGCTGAGGTCTGTGAATATGTCTTTTTTTCTGTTTACCAGTTCAACGATCTTTTCCTTTGTCATAACTTCTCCTGTCCTGTCGGTTTAACAATTACCTCACCACCTCCTGTACCTGTTTCAGCCAGGATCACGGCAGCAAATATCAGTGCACAGCCTATATATTCTCTTAAACTCAGAGCTTCATTCAGAAGTACCATTCCTGAAAACAGTGAGAACAGCGATTCAGTGCTGAGAAGTATGGTCGCCCTCTCTGAAGGGACATACTTCTGCCCTATCATCTGAAGTGTATATCCTGCGGCACAGATCCCTATTCCGGCATAGAGCACCGGTGCCCAGGCTGCCTTGATCATTTCGAAAGACGGCTCCTCGAATATCATAGCTCCCGGAAGACAGAACAGCCCCGTAAAAAGGAACTGCAGACAGGTAAAGGTACATGCATCGGCTCTTTTTGCAAAATACTCCATCAGATATACGAAGACTACACAGGTGCAGGCCCCTATGAGAAGAAGGATATCCCCTTTGCTCAGCGCCTCGAAGCCGCCTGTCAGACTTATGAAGTAGAAACCTACAACAGAGATAACTGCAGCGATCCATACGCGTTTTCTGATCTTTCTTCTGAGGAAGACAAGGCCCGCGATCGGAACGCCTATTACGTAGAGGCTCGTGATAAAGCCCGCCTTGCCAACGGTGGTATATATCAGACCGTACTGCTGGCAGATCACCATAAGCACGAGATCGGCTGCAACTATCAGCACCCCGGGAAGCATTTCCCTTACGGTCATCTCGTTTTCCCTTTCCTCAGGGGATTTTTTGTTTCTCACGAAAACAACTATGGGAAACAGAACAGCTGCCCCTATAAGGAATCTAGTAGCAGAAAAGGTCCACGGTCCGAGGTTATTTCCTTCAGACTGGGCTACAAGTCCGCTTCCATATACAAATGCAGCGATTATCAGTAATATATCGCCTTTGAAACGACTCAGCATAAATTCTCCTGTTCATTTTTAAGCGTTACGGTAATTCTATCATATTTTGATAAAAGTTCAAATATAACCGCAAAAAACTTAATTTCGCTATTGCATTATTTATCACGCAGATGTATAATTATGAAAATTTATATTCCGGAGGTGACAAAATGAGTACAGGTTATGATCTGATTTTCGGAAAAAATCTGCGTTCTGTCAGAATGTCATGTAAGATGACACAAAACGAATTATCAGAAAAGCTTAAGGCAAAAGGATATGAACTGAGCGTTCACGATATAAATGAGATCGAAATGGGAAAGCGATATGTTTATCCTCATGAGCTCAAGGCTTTCCATCTTGCCCTCAACGTATCCTATGATGTTCTTCTGCCCTGATCCGGAAGATGAATAAATAATACTTGCTGGATAAAACAAAAAACCCCGGTCTGAACCGGGGCATTTTTGATTATTAGATTAAAGAGCAGCTGTTACGATAGCCATCTTGTAAACTTCGTCTGCGTCGCATCCTCTGGACAGGTCGTTGATAGGAGCGTTGAGTCCGAGAAGGATAGGACCGTAAGCAGCGTATCCGCCAAGACGCTGAGCGATCTTGTAGCCGATGTTTCCTGCTTCGATGTTAGGGAAGATGAATGTGGTAGCGTGTCCTGCTACAGGTGAGCCGGGGAACTTCAGCTGGCCGACTGTCTCGGATACAGCTGCGTCGAACTGCATTTCGCCGTCGCAGGAGATCTCGGGATGAGTTTCCTTAACGATCTTGGCAGCTTCCTGTGAAAGAGCAACTGTGCCGCCCTTGCCGGATCCCTTGGTGGAGAAGCTGAGTACAGCTACCTTAGGATCGATACCGAATGTAGCAGCGCATCCTGCTGCTTCAACAGCAACCTCTGCAAGCTTCTGAGCTGCGGAGAACTTAACGTTTCCTTCCTTGTCAAGGTCATCCTTGTAGTCGATGTTTACAGCGCAGTCGCCGAAGCAGATGGTCTTCAGGAAATCAGGACCCATTCCTTCCGGACGGTCCAGAATGAAGACTGAGGATACCAGATGTGCACCGGGCTTGGTCTTTACAAGCTGAAGTGCAGGACGAATGGTGTCTGCTGTGGAATATGTAGCACCGCCAAGAAGGCAGTCTGCCTTACCCATCTTAACGAGCATTGTTCCGAAGTAGTTACCCTTGAGAAGGTTTGCCTTGCACTCATCGGGTGTCATCTTGCCCTTTCTGAGTTCAACCATGGTGTTTACCATTTCTTCCATTCCTTCATAGGTTGCAGGATCAATGATCTGAGCCTTCTCTACATCGAATCCGCCAGCCTGTGCAGCAGCCTTAACTTCATCAACGTTTCCTACGAGAACTACGCTCATAAGTTCTTCCTTGAGAAGTCTGTCAGTAGCACTGAGTATACGAGCATCTGTACCCTCAGTAAATACAATTGTCTTGGGTTCCGCCTTTACTTTAGCGATAAGTTTGTCAAACATTTTTATTTCCTCCGTTTATATTAAAAACAGTTTTAAACTAAATTACAGTTTACCACCAGACTCCCATCATTTCAAGAGTTAATGGCACGGTCTTTCCAAAAAATCAGGTCATGGCATCTTGGTCACGTAGAAGGCCACTATGCTGTAATCCTTCCCGAAAATCTCGTAAGTGCCTTCCAGCTCATACCTTCTTTCAGGGTCGAATTTAGCGGTAAGATACCACAGTTTATCTTCCATGGATTCTTTGAAGAAAGCTGTGAACAGCCCGGATGGAGCCGTATGATCCGTCATGCACTCCTCTTCCGTATCCACCGCATACACCTCTATGAAGTCCGCTTCCCTTTCATCCTTCAGAAGCCGTATGTACATATGACCGAAATCGTAGTCGCTCCTCTCGTCGATATACGCTTCGTCATATGATCTCCTCGGGACGCTCCCTCCGGAGACAGCCTTGAACTCACCCTTTCTGAAAGCGTTGGTAACGATATCGATGTATTTCTGCTTCATCATCAGATCCACCTTCTCTTTCCGTTCTCTTTTCCATTATCTTTTTTGCGGTTCTTTCGGACATGTGCCTGACAAGTTCATTGTCATTCATGAACATTTCTTGTAAAGCATCCATGTCGATCCTGTCAAAGCTTATCTTATATCTGCTGAGTATCCTGTAATACGTATCCTCGTCAGCATTCGTAATCTGAGGTATATCCACTGCCTCGGGCTTATGCTCAACTGACATGTCGGATATATCGCTGTATCCTTCATAGATGGCTCTTCTTGTAAGATCCACCGTGATCGGCATTTCAGAGCAGTCTTCAAGCCATCTGAGATCATCCTGTGTATTCTCAAAGATCTCGGGTTCAACGATATACCCTATCTTCTGTGTGCCGAAGGCCCTGTCGCGGACCTCTTCTATCGTTCTGCAGTCACTGTAAAGCACCGCCAGAGCCAGAGCTTCAATAAAGAGATCTCTTGAATACCAGTTTCTGTAATATCCTATATCGGCGATCTTTCCGCCGATCACCACTGAAACAGTCGGTCTGAATGACATTTTTTTCACCTCCAATATAACATATATTCATCAATATGCAAGAAATTTATATATAATACTGCCTTGGCACGCTCGCTGCCCTTTTAAGGCAGGTCCTGGCTGTACTTCCCCGGCTTTTGTCCGGTCATGTTATTCAGTTTTAGAAGGTTCAGTCAATGCACGAAAAAAACCGGCATATGGATGCAAATGGATACAGTTATCCCGTATCAATCGTCATTTACATTCATATGCCGGCCATGTACCGACTTTTGTCAGGAAGAATATTAACAGAAACGGAGTTTTGTGTCAATATTTTTTTGCATAAACATCCGCGCTGCCATTGATTCCGCCCTTCCTTTATTTTATAATCATTTTAGTTTATTGAAACGGAGGAAACGACATGACTATCAGACTTGGAATACTCGGTTACGGAAACATGGGTTCAGCTATCGCTGAGGGCGCACTTCTTAAAGGCGTGGTAAAAGCCGGAGACGTTTACGTATATAACAGATCGCTTCCCAAGATGCAGAGAGCTGAAGAGCTGGGCTTTAACACCGCAGGATCTGAGGATGAACTCTGGAAGTCTTCGGATATGGTCCTTCTGGCTGTCAAACCGCAGTTTATGGCTGAAGCCCTGAGAAACATCAATAAAACAGACGAAGCTAAAGCAGTGGTCTCTGTGGCAGCAGGTCTCACAACGGAACGTTTAAGAGATATGATGCCCGGACCCGTAAGGATCCTTCGTACAATGCCCAACACTCCCGTTATGGTTGGCGAAGGCGTAACAGCCTTCTGTGAGGGTACTGACCTTACTGAAGACGAGCTTGACTTCGCAGAAGACATATTCAAAAGCATAGGAATGATCCAGTGGATAAGAGAAGAAGACATTAACGCAGTCGGATCGCTTTCCGGCGGAGCTCCTGCCTATGCCGCCATGTTCATAGAAGCACTCGCTGACGGCGGAGTCAAATGCGGACTGAAACGCGATGTTTCATACAAGCTGGCAGCCCAGACCCTTCTCGGTGCAGCCAAGATGATACTGGATAAGGACATGCATCCCGCGGAACTCAAGGACATGGTCACCTCCCCTAAGGGAACCACCATCGAAGCAGTCGAAGCCCTGGAGAAAGGCGGCTTCCGCTACGCGGTAATGGATGCCGTAGTAAAAGCCACCGAAAAAGGAGGCAAGATGTAAGAGAAAGACAAAAACAGCGTACGCCTGACGCACGCTGTTTTTTATTGCCATTTGTTATTCCGACGCTTACATTATTATCTGAATGCTGGCTGTGACTTCAGTCTTTACCAGCACACGGTCTCCTCCGGGCATCCTGAAAAAGTCCTCCCTGACGTCGAAATCGGTTTTCAGTTCTCCCTCCGGAGTCTGCATCCTGGCTCTTTCCTCTGCCTTTGACCTTGCTAATTCTTTAGCGTCATCCAAAGCTCTGTCGTAAGAACCGTAGACGCCCATAACGTCACCGCCTGTCAGGTAATAGTCACCATTCTTCGACATCTGGATCACAGCGGTATACTCGGTTATTATATCACCTGCAGCTGCACCGATGGCGTTTGCCACCTTGGAGAATTCGGAGACTCTGCTCTTTGTTTCAAGGAGAGCTGCCGTATCACCGATAAAGATACCGGTAGGAGCGCCTACCCCCGTCAGCATGTATTTTGATACAGTCCTGAAAGCGACATAGTCATGACCCTTTCCTTCTCTGTAATGTTTCATTATGTTCGCAGCCAGTTTCTCTACGGTCGCTTTGTCCTCATCCTGATAATCTCTTCCCATCTCATACCGGAGTTCCAGATGAAGGAGATTCTTGTAAAGTCTGAAGATGACCATGTCATATATCTTCTGAACGATCCTGTCCCTGCCCATCCTGGTCTGCATGGTGAGATACCTTACTCCGAGCTCTGCTGCCTCAGTAGAGTATTCCGTATAGTCTCCCCTGAGATGCATCGCATCAGTCGGAGTCACCCCCGATCTCATTATGATGCCCTCATCCTCAAGTCTTCTCACGTTCAGAAAGTGATGGCTTATTCCCATCCTGTCCCCCAGCTGCAGGTAGCTGAGAGGTCCGCCTTCCAGCAATCTTATTATCTGCTGTTCTTTCTGGCTGTAACCTGACATGTCTTCGGGTTTTTTGACGAGTACCAGGAACAGTCCGTCCTTCAGCGGGAAGGAATAGAACTTTCTTATTATCTCTTCAAGTCCGCTCATGACCTCAGGATGATCGTGCGCCAGTATCGATATGGGAATGACCCTCCTGCTGCCCAGTTCAATATCGTTATCCTTAAGGAGCACTCCCGTATCTCCGCCAAGCGCAAAAGTATCTATGTCCACACCCTTTACCATGGTGCGCCACTGTCCTACCCTGACGTCTTCAGAAGCTACAGGTCTGCCGTCCCTTATAAGGGCTACATCGGATGTGGTGCCTCCCATGTCTATAACGAAGCCGTCCCCGGAGCCAGTAAGCTCCATGGCTCCTCTCACGCTGGCTGCAGGACCGCAAAGCAAGGTCTCCACAGGTCTTCTGAGAGCATAGTCCTTTCCCATTACGGTGCCGTCACTCTTCATTACATATATATTAAGATCAAGCCCCATCTCTTTCATGGAAGTTTCTATCGAGTCAAAGAAATCCACTACAAGAGGCATAAGTCTCGCATTTAAAAGAGCGGTGGCTCCCCTCTTCTGAACGTTGATCTCCTGGAAAAGATCATATCCTCTGACACAAAGAGCACCGGTCTCTTCCTTTATGATCTTCTCGGCATCGATCTCATAGGCACCGCCGTTATACTGAGGATTGATCTGCACCAGAGCCACGCTGTCATATTCTCTGAAGTCGCGCCTCACGTCCTCACGGAACTTATCCCAGTCAGGCGGAGTCTCTTTTCTTTCAGCCAGATCTATCTTGCAGTCAAGAAAATATATCTCGCTGATATCCGGAAGTCCGTATATGCCTTTCATCATGGTCACAGCCCGCGGATCGAGCCCCATGAATACGAGTTTGGCCCTTCCTCCCTTGTCTTCAACGCAGGCGTTGGTTGCAAGAGTCGTTGAGAGCGCGATGTATTCAGCCTTGTGAAGGAGCTCATCGTCGAGTCCTTTCAAAGCCTTCAGAATTCCTATCTTAAGGTCATTTTTCGTTGTAAGTGTCTTCGCCCAGGACAGCACTTTTCGGCTTTTAGAATCGAAAATAACCGCATCCGTGCATGTCCCACCGGTGTCAATTCCTATTCCTAACATATTCCCTCGATCCGTATCAGAGAAATAACTTAAGCCCATAATATCACTAACGGCATATTTTTGCAAAGAAATATAACAAAAGACCTCTGAACTATCAGAGGTCTTGAGTTTGTAATTTCATAGATGAAAATGATTAATTTGAGGAGCCTCGTGCTCCGAAAATCAAGGTTTCCGGCCTTGCGGCGAAGCCGTTATGATCGGAGGAAACCTTACATTCCCATCTGCTTTGCAACTTCTGCAGCGAAATCTTCTTCCTTCTTTTCGATTCCTTCGCCTACTTCGAATCTGATAACCTTCTTCAGTGTCAGGTCCTTGTCAACAGACTTCAGATACTGGCCAACTGTCTGCTTACCATCTTCAGCTCTTACGTAAGTCTGGTCAACAAGGCAGATTTCCTTGAGCTGCTTGGAGATACGTCCGTCAACAAGTCCCTTGAAGATCTTGTTCTCGGAGATTTCAGCCTTAGCAGCAACAGCGAGACCTGCAAGCTTGGTCTTGGCTTCTTCTGAAAGGAAGTTGGGAAGATAGTTGAAGTTGAAGCTCTTGTCTGCTCTCTTTTCTGCAAGGATAGCAGTATCTTCTTCGTTCCAAACGCCATCAGCAGCCTTGTCAAGAAGTCCGTTCAGGATCGGCTTGGGAAGTGAGAAAGGATCGTTTAATGCGCTTTCAAGAGTGATCTTTCCGAGATTTGCAAGTTCTTCTTCAGAGATCTCGTCTCTTGTTATGTACTGAGGATTCATAGCTGCGACCTGCATTGCTACGTTCTTCAGTGCAGTCTTGTTCTCGTCATTATCTGCTCCGTTTGCAGCAACGATAACGCCGATGGTTCCGCCGCCGTGGATGTATGTAGCGATAACATCTCCGGAAGCCTTGTCGATTCTTCTAACGGAAAGTTTCTCACCGATCTTTGCGATCTTAGCGGTAAGTACGTCCTGAACTGTAGAACCTTCAAATGCCATAGCCTTGAAAGCGTCCATGTCATTGGACTCAGCTGTAAGAGCAAGGTTTGCAAGTCCGTCAACGAACTCGATGAATTCTGCGTTCTTAGCAACGAAGTCTGTCTCGGAGTTGACTTCTACGACTGCAGCAGTCTTACCGTCTTCTGAAACAGCGGTCTTAACAAGACCCATAGCTGCGATCCTGCCGGCCTTCTTAGCAGCCTTGGCAAGTCCTTTTTCTCTCAGGAATTCAACAGCCTTGTTCATGTCTCCGTCGCACTCTACAAGAGCGTTCTTGCAGTCCATCATACCTGCGCCGGTCATCTCTCTTAATTCTTTTACCATTGATGCTGTAACAGCCATTTTAGTACCTCCTGATTATTCCTCTGTTGCTTCTTCAGCTTCTTCTGCAGGAGCTTCTTCCTCAGCGGGAGCCATGGATTCGCCCTGGTTAGCTTCGATAACAGCGTCTGCCATTCTGCTTGTGATGAGCTTTACCGCACGGATAGCGTCATCGTTTGCAGGGATAACGTAATCAACGTCATCAGGATCGCAGTTTGTATCAACGATACCGATGATAGGAATACCGAGGATCCTTGCTTCCTTAACAGCGATTCTTTCCTTCTTGGGGTCTACTACGAAGATAGCTCCGGGCATTCCCTTCATTTCCTTGATACCGCCGAGGAATTTCTCAAGCTTCTCAGCTTCTGCTCTGAGCTTGATAACTTCCTTCTTAGCAAGCTTCTCAAATGTTCCGTCTTCTTCCATCTTTTCGATTTCATAGAGACGAGCGATCCTCTTGGCGATGGTCTTGTGGTTTGTGAGCATTCCGCCCAGCCATCTCTCGGATACAAAGTACTGTCCGCATCTTGCAGCTTCATCCTTTACAGCCTGCTGAGCCTGCTTCTTGGTTCCTACGAAAAGGATCGGCTTGCCTTCTGCTGCGATCTCTTTCATTGCTTCGTAAGCTTCCTCGATCTTCTTAACAGTCTTCTGTAAGTCGATGATGTAGATGCCGTTTCTTTCTGTGAAGATGTAAGGAGCCATCTTAGGGTTCCATCTTCTGGTCTGGTGTCCGAAGTGAACACCGGCTTCGAGTAATTGCTTCATTGAAATTACTGCCATTTTTTCCTCCTGGTTTTCTCTTCCACGGTCTCCATTATATTTCTCCGCTCAGCTAACGCCGCCCTTATGGCAGGGAACGCGGTAACCATCATCCGGGCCGTGTGTAAAATAGATTTATTTTTGCACACGAAAAATCTCACGAGATCAGTCGCGTACTAGGTTAATATACTATAAATCCACCGCCTTTGCAAGAGTTTTTTTATTGTTTCTTATATACATGGCAAACTTCTGTTTGACCTTGATATAGTTCCCCCTTCCCAGCGTTATTTCCTCTCCGTTCTTCAGCTTGATCACGCCGTCACTTATATAGCTGATCTTGTCAAAATTCACGATCAGACTCTTAAGGCAGTGCTGGAATCTGCCGTCAAGGTAGCCTTCAATCTCGCTCCGAGGATAATACACCGGTATCATCTCGTCCATCGTATGTATCTCAGATTTTCTGTAGTTGCTGAAAATGTAGACTATGTCCGATACCGGAATAATCTTGCAGCACCACCTGTTAACAACAGGAATGTTCTCACTCATTGTATCCCCCCTTCTCGCATGCCGGCGCGTTATTCCTGACTTTACCGGCCACACACATATTTTAATACATGATCAGCAAAAAAGTATAGATTCTAAATATCGACAAAAAACATAAGAAAACCCCACGAATATGTGGGGTTTACGTCGTATTTCCGGTTAAGGATCTCTGTTTTATTATGCTTCGAAAATGGAGCCGACAAGTTTCTTATCGATCTCTTCCATGATCTTCGACTTGAATTCTTCAACTGACATGTTTCCGATCTCGTCCTTGATCTTAGAGGATCTTACCGTTACTGATTTGGTCTCGGCTTCCTTCTCACCTATGATGCAGATGTAGCTGTCGCGTGCATTTCTGGCAGCTCTCAGTCTGTATCCGAGGCTCTCATTTCTGTTGTCGAGGAATACTCTTAAGCCTGCAGCTTCGAGTTCCTTCTTGACTTCTTCAGCATATTCAGCCTGCTTGTCGGTTACCGTGATGAGCTTGACCTGTACAGGTGCCATCCAGAGAGGGAATTTCCCTGCAAAATGCTCGGTGATAACGCCTATGAATCTCTCAAGGGAACCGAAGCACGCTCTGTGAATCATGACAGGAGTGTGTTTCTGTCCGTCAGAGCCGGTGTATTCGATCTCGAATCTTCCGGGAAGCTGATAGTCGAGCTGTACGGTTCCGCACTGCCACTGACGTCCGAGAGAGTCGTTTATTACGAAGTCGAGCTTAGGTCCGTAGAAGGCTCCGTCTCCTTCGTTTACTTCGAAAGTCTTTCCAATGGACTTGATAGCTTTCTCAAGAACTCCTTCAGCTATTTCCCAGTCAGCACGGGTACCGATGTGGTCCTCGGGCATTGTTGAAAGGAAGATGTTATAGCTTAAGCCGAATACGGAGTAGATCTCATCATAGAGCTTGATTATTCTCATAACTTCTTCCTCGATCTGCTCAGGGGCAAGAAGGATATGAGCGTCGTCCTGGGTGAAGTTCCTTACACGGAACATTCCGTGGAGTGCGCCTGAAAGCTCGTGACGATGAACGTTACCGAGTTCTCTGTATCTGAGAGGAAGATCTCTGTATGAATGAGGTTCGTTCTCATATACCAGGATGCTTCCGGGACAGTTCATTGGCTTGATGGCGTAATCCTCGTCATCGATCTTGGTAGTGTACATGTTCTCCTTATAGTGATCCCAGTGACCTGAAGTCTCCCAAAGAGTCCTCTTCATGATCTGAGGAGTCAGTACTTCGAGGTAGTCCCACTTGTCATGAACTTCTTCCCAGTAATTGATGAGAGCGTTTCTTAAGATCATTCCGTTAGGGAGATAGAACGGGAATCCGGGAGCTTCATCTCTGAACATGTAGAGCTTCATTTCCTTACCGATCTTACGGTGATCTCTCTTCTTGGCTTCCTCAAGCATATTGACGTATGCATCGAGTTCTTCCTGTGAAGGGAAAGCTGTACCATAGATTCTCTGGAGCATCTGACGGTTTGAGTCTCCTCTCCAGTATGCACCTGCAACAGACATGAGCTTTACAGCCTTGATCTGACCGGTGGACTCCATGTGAGGTCCTCTGCAGAGGTCAGTGAAATCGCCCTGAGTGTACATGGAGATAACTGCATCCTCAGGAAGGTCATTTATAAGCTCAACCTTATAGTCCTGATGTCTCTCTTCGAAGAATTTAAGAGCTTCTTCTCTTGATACTTCAGTTCTTTCAAGAGGAAGGTTCTGCTTGATGATCTTCTTCATTTCCTTCTGGATCTTCGGGAAATCTTCCTCTGTGAATGTATGATCAACATCGATATCATAATAGAATCCGTTATCTATAGAGGGTCCTATAGCGAATTTGGCTTCAGGCCAAAGATGCTGTATTGCCTGCGCCATGATATGCGATGCAGTATGTCTGTAATTATTACGAAACTGTTCGTCTTCCCAATTAATATTTGCCATTTATATCCTCCTATAATAATTAACCTTCTATTGTTGTCCCCGGATCGGGTGTCGGTTCCGGTGTCGGTTCCGGTGTTGGTTCCGGCGTAGGTTCCGGTTCAGGTTCCGGCTCCGGTTCCGGTTCAGGTTCCGGTTCAGGTGTAGGTTCCGGTTCAGGTTCCGGTGTGGGCTCCGGCTCCGGCGTAGGTGTAGGCTCTACTGCTGCCGGCTCTTCCGTCGTTTCCTCTTCGGTCACTTCCTCATCGGACGAGTTCGTCGCTTCCCTTCCTGCATACCTGCTGTATGCCGTATACGATATCTCATCCACCATAGATGAGGTAACATATCCTGCCTGCCCGAATACTTCGTTATGCAGCCTCGTTACATCCCCGGCCAGATCCGTAGGGAATACGTATGATACGTTGTAATAGTTACCTGCGCTTGCGGAATAAGGGAAACCTGCTCCTGCGTTTATGGTGTATTTGGTAATATCTTTTCCAAGAGCAAGCATATCAGTCATCTTAAGATTTGTCTTGACTGACGGTGCGATCGCCTTGATTACTTTCTTTAATGCAGAGAACTTCATCGTCTTCATCTTGTCGAAAGCGGTCGTAGCCACTATCCTCATACGTTCGGTCCTCTTGAAGTCATCTCCGACACCGTTTCTCATCCTTCCATAGGCAAGAGCCTGGAAACCGTTGAGAGTCTGGAGTCCGGAAGACGTAATATATTCAGTATCATCGCTTGCAGTGAGTACCAGTGCATTCTCTCTGATACAGGCGTTCATCTCATCGATCTCATAATCTTCGACGTTGATGTCTATACCTCCGATGGCATCAACAACGTCAGCCACGACCTTGAAGTTGACGACTGCATAGTTCTGAATATTCAGATCAAGTGCCTGGTTTACCGTCTTTATGGTCATTTCGGGGCCGCCGTAGAAGTATGCATGCGTTATCTTATCATATGTCGAAGTATCTCCGAGTTTCAGATAAGTATCACGGTATATCGACGTAAGAGTTACCTCGTGGGTCTCAACATTTATGGATGCGATCATGACCATATCCGCTCTGGTAGGTTCATCTCCCGACATCTGTCTGGCATCCGTTCCTAAAAGCAGGATGTTGATGAAACCATCAACCGGAGTGATGCCGAGGTCGTAACTGTCAGGTATTTCAGCACCGGCATTCATGATCTTTACCGCGTCTTCTACTTCCTTGATAGCTGTCATCGCCATGACTCCGCCGCTCATCAGAGCAAGTATGAGCACCAGTACCAGGATCTTCACCCCAATCTTCCACGAGCCGATCCATTTGAAAAATCTGGCTATGGGATTCCCCTTTTTCTTCGGCACTTTCTGCTCCGCAAGTTCAGATGGAAGCAATACGGAATCATCTTCAGAGGCAAACACAGCGTCTGTGTCTTCCTCACCTGTGAATAATCCCGCATAATCGTTGTTCTTCAACCCTGCTGCGTCATAAACTGTCGTAGCATCAGAAACCGTCTCAGAATACGAATTCTCTGCTTCCTGTATGAAGTCATCTAGTTTTCTGTCAGTTTTTCTCATATAAATACCTCATTATCCCTTTTGGAACTTCAATGGTTAATTATACTATACGGTGTCGGTTTTGTAAATGAATTGATCGAAAAAACACAGGATTTTCATGTGTTCTTCCTGTTTTTTTCTGAAATATCCTTATATGTTTTTCCCTTAAACGGATTATTTTCTCTGAACAGAATATATAATCCCAGCGCTGAATTGATGATAACGATCAAATAGATGAATAATCTCATGGTTTCCCCTTTCTCTATAACAAAAGAGCTCCGGCGCAGCTTATTCTGCGCAGCGAGCTCTTTTACACTTACATTATATACCATCACGATCCGATTTCCAGTACAAAAAATGTTTTTGTCAGAAACCTCTGGCGTGACCGCCTCCATGCGGCACACCGGATGAACCCATGTGTATGGTGGTCCCTCCTCCCATGCCGTGATGATTATTGTTGTTATTGTTTTTAGGCCTCGGCATCACCGAAACCGTTTTATAAAGGAATCTGTCCTGCCTTCTTGACAGTACCAGGCTGTCGCGCCTTGCATAGCTGTTGGCCTGAGTTTTTCTTCTGACAGTCTTTAGCTTGGATTTTTGACGCTGTGAAGAGAAAAATCCTGCTCCCGCACCTGCTGCCAGGGAAATACCACCCATGCCGGCTGCGGCTTCTGCACTGGGCAGACTTCTTCCGTTGTACTCGCCATCGCCGTCATCCACATCGACAGGATCGCCTTCCCTTGCCCTATAAACAAGTTCTCTTACCGCATCCGCGTATCCTTTATATGCAGAAACGAAATCCTCATTCCTCAGGTCGTCGGTCACATAGTCATATATCAGTTCCTCGCCGTAATCCGTGATGGCGGTGATGCCGAATCCCGTGGTTACCAACGTCATCAGCCTTGAATTCATGTCTACCACAAGTATGACTCCGTCATTTTCCGTTCCGTAGCCATATTCACCGTAGTCATAGAAATCATCTGCGAAAGCCGTAAGGGATGATTCATCATACCCCTCGTTTATCATTACGCCCACTATGTCGAATTCCATCTCATCGGATAAAGCTGTGAGGTAATTGTTTATTTCATATATTTCCGAATCGTACAGAATACCGGAATCATCGTACATGTGCTGAGTCGCACCAAAAGCCAATGACGACGAAAAAACGAATGTCATCAGCACCATAGCGAGAATGGCTGTAACGGCTGTCAGTTTTTTAGATAATCTAACCATGTCGCCCTCCTCACATCAGATACGGTATAAACTGAAGACCGAAGACGGCAGCGGCAACGATAGCCCCCACAATGGCAAAGTTCTTCCAGTATGCGCTGTTTGATACAGGCAGATCACCGACCGTCTTGCCTGTCTGTCCGTTACACGCAAAGATATACCGCTTGCCATCATAGGTAGTGTTCAGTATCCAGACGGGATAAAGAGCGTATTTTGCGCGGCCGTTGTCCAGCCTTATGGTGCTCGCTTCGGGCACAACCGAACTGTAGTTTCCCACAGTACCCCTGAATGCCTGCTCTGTCGTCTGTTTGATCCTCTGATTTGCTACGCCAATGGAGGCCTCAGCTCCTATATCGTACTTATCTGCCAGATATCCCGGAAGATATGCTGTGCTGAAGACCTCAGCCTCTCTGAAATCAAAAGGTTCAATGGACTGCATGAGTTCATCATCCATTACAGATGATCCGTCGACAGGTACGTTATCGAATGCCAGTGTCCCGGATCTCAGTATGGTATAGTAGGATGTTTCAGTGTATGAATTCTGAGAATCCGCCCATGCTCTTGTCCTGGTAGCCCTGTATCTTACATTTGCATCCACGTCGCAGTCAAACAGCCAGAAAGGAACGTAGACCGCCTTCATCTCGTCTATATGGTTCCGGTCCTCGAACACCCTTGGAAGGAACTTTTTCCCCTGAAGGTGTTTATGATAGGCCGCTTTTGCCTGTTCCTTTGACAGTTTGAAGGGAATTATAAAGTCTGGTTTGAGAACACCGCTTAAGTTGCCCTTCATGACCACCGGGTTATCGCAGTAGGGACACCTGGAAGCCGCCGTATTCTTATCGGCTATGATCTCACCTCCGCAGGAATTGCAGACGTAGACTCTCATATCGTCGGTCTCCCCTTCTTCCCATTGGGTTCCGGCAGTCTTCTCCCACCTCATGTCGTCAGATACGGATCTTTTCAGTTCTTCATCATATCCCTTAAGTGCTTCCACGTCTACTACGGAGTCGCAGTACGGGCATTTCAGCTGCTGTACCGTACTGTCGAACCTGAGCGACCCTCCGCAATTGGGACATTTGTATTCAAAAAGTTCAGACATGATGGTCTCCTGGTGTCAAGAATCAATTTCCGGTGGGTCTTCCGCAGTTAGGGCAGAATTTTGCTCCGTCGAGTTTCTGTCCGCAGTTGGGGCAGAAGTTTACCGCTCCGGTAGCCTGAGCTGCAGCGGTGGCTGCCTCTCCCGCGCTGACCTGAGGAGCCTGTTTGCTTCCCATTGCGAAGAGATCCTGAGCGTTGGTCCCGTCAGAGTTCATAGCCATGCCCATGCCCATGAATCCCATAGCTGCTCCGTTTTCATTTGCAGCTGCTGCCTTCATTGCGTCAGCCTTGGCTGCTGCAAGCGTTGCTGCGGCAAGAGTAGGATCCTTGAGAGCTGCTGCCTTCTGAAGCTCCTTTATCATCTTCTGATCTTCCTCGGGAATGGTGACCGTGTTGATAGCTACGCTGATAACGTCTATTCCTCTTGTTTCAGCCCACTTAGCGGAAAGCACCTCGTTCATGCTGTCAGCAAGTTCCTCCACATGGTTCACCAGTTCGTTGGGTCTCATTCCCTGCTGTGAAAGTTTTCCGAAGCAGGGCTGGAGAGCTGAAATAAATTCAGCCTTGAGCTGGGTGTCGAGTTCATCTCTTCTGTATTCTCTGGGAACGTTTCCGCAAACGTTCATATAGAAGAGAACGGGATCTGTGATCTTGTATGAATATACTCCTGCACAGCGTACCGATACGTCGATATCAAGTCCCAGTCTGTCGTCAACAAGTCTGAAGGGAACCGGATTAGGCGTTCCGAACTTATTGTCGATTATCTCCTTGGTATTGAAATAGTATACCCTCTGGTCGTGAGCCGTATCTCCCCCGAAAGAGAAACGCTTGAGCATGTTGTCGATAGATGCCAGTATGGACTGCTTAAGGTCTCCCACGAAAACCGTAGGCTCTGAAGACTGATCAAAAGTATATTCGCCGGGTTCTGCACAAAGTTCAACGATCTTGCCCTGATCTACGATGATCATGCACTGTCCGTCAGCTACGGCTATGCCGGATCCGTTGGTGATGATATTATCGCTTCCGAACTTGTTGGAGGACAGTCCGCTGGTTCTTTTGATACCTCTGGTCATAAGAACGTTCTTGTCCATGGAATCGCAATAAAAGAATTCCTTCCACTGATCTGCCAGGTTACCTGTTGCTGCACTTAAAGCTGCTCTGATAAGTCCCATTTTCTTTCTCCTTTTTTATTACTTTAACAGACCGGAAGTCATATCCGGTCAGAACATACACTTCCAGGATAATTATATCACTTTAAAGTATAAAAATAAACAAAAAAATAAAAACACACTTCATCTCCACCCCTGATTGGTATATAATCAGGCTATGGATAATAAAGGTACTGCAATAATACTGGCTTCAGCCTCACCAAGAAGGCTTGAGATCCTGAGAGATCACGGGATCGATCCCATAGTTCATCCGGCCGATATAGACGAGAAGATACCCGCATATACCGACGTGCATCAGGTCCCCTCTTCCATAGCTTTTCAGAAGGCAAGATCCGTTTTTGAAGAGAAAGTCTTCAGTGACGGGATCATTATCGGAGCTGATACCATAGTCTATCTCGGTGATCCTCAGGGCGCAGGCGAGATCATGGGAAAACCTGCTGATGCAGATGAAGGTTTCAGGATGCTGAGCGAGCTGAGAGGACGTACTCACCTGGTCATTACCGGGGTATGTCTGATAGATGTCGCCACCGGAAAGGAAAGGATCTTTTCCGAAACCACCTCCGTCACCTTTTCTGATATTTCAGACGGAGACCTCATATCCTATCTCGGAACACCGGAAGCCTACGACAAAGCCGGAGGCTATGCCATCCAGGGAACTTTCTCGAAATATATAAAGTCATTTGACGGAAGTTATGAAAATGTGGTAGGATTTCCTTGGGAAAGAATAAAAAAAGAGATTATTATATTACAGGAGGAATTATAAAATGAAAAAATTTATGACTGAATTCAAAGAATTCATCGCAAAAGGTAATGTAATGACGATGGCAGTAGGCATCATCATAGGCGGCGCTTTCACTGCTATCATCAACTCAGTAGTTGCCGACGTTATCAGCCCCATCATAGGACTTATCCTGGGCGGAACCGATTTCTCAGCGCTCTCATTCGGAGTAGGCGATGCGCAGATCATGATCGGTAACCTGATCAACGCCATTATTACATTCCTCATCACAGCTGTAGTTCTCTTCTTCATCATCAAAGCTTTCAATAAGTTCGATGATCTTAAGAAGAAAGAAGAAGAACCGGCTCCTGAAGAAGAGCCGGCTGTTCCCGAAGATATTCAGCTGTTGACAGAGATCAGAGACCTTCTTAAGAAATAACGATCTCACATTCAAAATTAGCCTCTCCGTCAGGCTTATACATGCGGAAGTAGTAAGCGTCTTCTTTGTGAAGGCGCTTTATTCTTAGCTCCTCATCGTAGAGAGCCTCCTTCATGAAGTGAAGCCTTATCTCCTTCATGAAGCTTCCGTTTTCAAGTTCAGGGATGCACGCTTCCACGTGCTCCAGATACTTGATGTTGTTCATATGGCCGTTATCATCCATGTATTCCCTTCCGACCTTGAAGGTGCCCATGTCTTCCATGGCCCTTTCATCCTCTTCGGTTATCCTGAACTTTCTGTCACCGAAGGGGTTCCTGTACTTGGCAAGAGTGAAGTTTTTCATGTCCAGTTCTTTTGCCTTCATGATCCTTCTCGTCTTGAAGTTTACCAGAGACCATATAGATGATGCATAGGCGACGGGTTCATCTCCCGCCTTGGCGTTATATACTCTCAGAAGAGTCGCTCTTTCAGAGGGACAGGCATTGGATGTATAGGTGATCTCCTCATCCTCTGAGACAGCCCTGTACATTACCATATCTATGCGGTTTACCATGAGAGCTAAGTTTCTGTCCAGCAGGTCGTCTACGGATGGTTTATCGTTCTCCATCTGGATCCTTCCGGCCTCCTGAAGTTCATAAAGAATTTTTGATGCTTTGATAGTTTCTGACATTAATCGTTTTTCTCCTATTCTATATCAAGTTCCACAGGGCAGTGGTCGGATCCCATCACCTCTGTATGTATTTTGGCGTCCTTAAGTCTTTCTCTGAGGGAATCAGAACAGATGAAGTAGTCTATTCTCCACCCTGCGTTCTTCTCTCTGGCTTTGAACCTGTATGACCACCATGAGTAAGTGACCTGTTCAGGATAGAAATACCTGAAGGTATCGGTGAATCCCGACTCCAGGACAGCCGTCATCTTGGATCTCTCTTCATCCGTGAAGCCTGCGTTCTTCCTGTTTGTCTTGGGATTCTTAAGGTCTATCTCTTCGTGAGCCACGTTAAGATCTCCGCAGTAGATGACAGGCTTGGTCTCTTCAAGTTTTTTGATATAACTCAGGAAATCATCCTCCCATCTCATTCTGTAGTCCAGTCTCTTGAGTCCGTCCTGAGAATTGGGTACATAGACCGTGATAAAGTAGAAATCGTCGAATTCAAGGGTGATCACCCTTCCTTCATGGTCATGTTCATCTATTCCTATCCCGTATGTAACGGAAAGAGGTTCTTTCTTGGTAAATACAGCAGTGCCGGAATAACCCTTCTTATCAGCGTAGTTCCAGTACTGATAGTATCCGGGAAGATCCATCTCGATCTGTCCCTCCTGAAGTTTTGTCTCCTGAAGGCAGAATACATCAGCATCCGCCTCATTGAAAAACTCCATAAAATTCTTATTCATAACGGCCCTGAGACCGTTTACGTTCCATGATATCAGTTTCATTTCTTTACACTAAACAAATACTTGAAATTATCTTAACGATATGATATTATATGTCTGTTCGTCGGGGCGTGGCTCAGCTTGGTAGAGCGCTACGTTCGGGACGTAGAGGCCGCAGGTTCAAATCCTGTCGCCCCGACCATCTTAGAGTTCTGCATATGCAGAACTCTTTTATTTTACCCTTTTCAGATCTTTCACATCCATGGGTTCGTCATGTACAGTTTCTATATATTCCAGAAGTTCTTCACTTTCATCAAAGAATCCGCAGAGCCTCAGGCACTCCCTCTTCATAAAGTTATTGTCCGCAGCCCTTATCAGAAGATCCCTCAGGGGATCAAAGTACCCGTCGGTATTTAAAAGACCGATCGGCTTGTTCATCTGACCCAGCTGCTTCAGAGTGAAGGCTTCAAAGAACTCTTCATATGTCCCAACTCCCCCGGGAACTATCACGAAGGCGTCAGCTATGCCTTCCATGATCTGCTTTCTCTCGTGCATGGTATCCGTGAATATGAATTCCTCGCATTCCTGATGAAGTATGCCGGGAAGGTCAAAAAATCTGGGGGCAACGCCGATAGCCTTTCCCCCTGCTGATTCCAGTCCGCGCACGCAGGCGCCCATCAGTCCCTGTTCTCCTCCACCGAAGACCATGCCATGTCCGCGCTTTCCCATCTGAACTCCCAGTTCAAAAGCTTTATCGTAATATTTCTGTTCAAGATCAGGGCTCGATGACCCGTAAAGGCAGATCCTCAAAAGAATTCCTCCTCTTCTTCTTGCTGCTTCGTCTTTTTCCTCAAGACGCCTATGACGTAGTAGCAGGTACTGCTGTCATATCCAAGGGTTACCAGTCTCCTGCCTACCCGGCCCATGAATTTCTCATCCACTTCCTTACCCTTACGGATCTGTTCTTCGGCCATCTTAAGTCCGGTTTCCAGCGCCTTCTTCCTGTCATATGAACCGGAAGTCTCACTTTCTGAATCTTCAAAAAAACTGTCGATCGCTTCTTTTGCCAGTTCAGAAGATATGCCCTTCTCCCTAAGAGATCTCATCATCCTGGATGAGGACCAGTTCTTTCTGGATGAACTTCTTATAAATTCCTCACTGAAACGGCGGTCATTGACATATCCGAAGGTCTCCAGTTCAGCGATGGTATCTGAGATCTCATCTTCTTCATATCCCAGTTCCCTCAGGGATGATACAAGTTCCGCCTTCGACCTCATCCTGTAATTCAGTTTGCTGAGAGCAGCCTCCATACAAGTCCGTTCGGCCATATCCTACTCCACGAATCTTACTTCGTCGTTCTCCCCCTGTGAACAGTATGCCAGATAGATGTCAGGGCCTATCGGCTCATCCTTCACATAGACCTTTTCATCGGTCCCGGGTACCGGCACCTCGATATTGAGGAATCCGTCATTTCCTACGAAGTCCGGCATATTCCCATAAAAGCCTTCGCCGTTGTATTTCCCGAAAGCTTCCCTGTGGGCCCATATCCTGAAAAAGCCTTCCGTGCCGTATTTCTCACAGAAGTCCTGTTCATTGGGAGTAAAATACCTTCTTATTATCCTGTCGTATTTTCTTATGCTCATTTCCTGTCCTACCTGGATGTCGATGCCGCAGGGGGCTTCTCCCACCATGCAGACCCAAAGCATCCCGGAATGGCTCACGTTAAAATGAACAGGCAGTCCTTCAAAATAGGGTTTCCCCTTTTCGGATTCCTTCCACCTGTTCACCTCTTCATCGAAATCAATGTTGTTTTGAGCACAATAATTTCTGACCGCATCACGGGCCAGCTCATGTGAGAGCTCTTCCATCGAGGAATTGCCCTCATAGATGTACACGTTGAACGTCATTATTTATTTTCCTTCTCGCTGAGTCTCTCAAGTACCCTCTTGTATCCGTCTGCTCCATATACAAGACATTTGTTGATCCTTGAAATGGTAGCTGTGGATGCATTGGTTTCCTGAGCTATCTCCATATAAGTTTTCTTCTCCGAGAGAAGCTTAGCTACTCTGAGTCTCTGTGCTATCGAATAGATCTCGTTGATAGTGCAGATATCCTCAAAGAATCTGTAGCAATCCTCAATATCCTCCAAAGTCAGAACGGCTTCGAAGAGTTCATCTATATCTTCTCTCTGGAATCTTGATTCATACGCCATATGTTACCTCCAGACCCTTTAATGTTTTAGTACTGTAAAATCTAAAAGTATTATATAACAATGTCTATTTTTAGTCAATTATGTTTTCTACGATGAACTGCAATCTTTTTTGGCCCTGCCATACCTGAGCTTCCACATAGCCTATGATATCATGTCCCGTTCCGTCCATAAGCACTTCAGACAGTTCTTCCGCCTTGTTGAAGAGAACGCAGTTCAGGTATCTGTTTCCTTCATGGACCGTAAACCTTGCGTGCTTTCCTTCGCTGCCCATGTATCTTACGTCTCTGAGTCTCACATTTCTGATTCTGAACATGGGCTTGGGGTTCCCGTTCCCGAAGGGTGACAGAAGTTCAAGTCCGTCCGCAAGCTCCTGGCTCACTTCATCAGCGTCCAGATCCATATCCCACGGGTATTTTCTGACAAAGATCTCAGGAGACCCGTCTCTTAACTCACCGATATCGTCAAGGAGCTTATCCTTAAGTTCAGCGAAGTTGTCCTCTTTCATGGTGAATCCGCAGGCTCCACTGTGTCCTCCGAATTTAACGAAAAGGTCATCGTGCTTTTTAAGAAGGTCATAAAGGCTCACGCCTTCTATGCTCCTTCCGGTTCCTTTCAGCAGTCCTTCCTCGCCATGGGTTGGCATGCAGATAACAGTCGGTCTGTAGAAGTGATCCTTGATTTTTCCTGCTACTATTCCAGCTATGCCCTCATGGGCATCGTCGCATCTTATTATCTTGAAATCCTCATCATCAGCAAGTTCCATACATGCTCTGTATGTTTCAGCCTGAAGACGCTTCCTCTCCTTGTTCTTAAAGATGATATCATCGACCATTTCGGAAAGCTCCGGGTCATTTTCATCTGCAAGGAGCAGCCTTACCGCCATGGACGCATCTTCTATCCTTCCGGATGCGTTCAGATGAGGGACGATCACGAAACCCACGTTTTCCGATGTTACATTTCCGGCAGTGAGCCCGGCTCCTTTGATCAGCTCATTCAATCCGGGCCTTCCACCCTGATTTATCACCCTCAGACCGTATTTTACCAGAGTCCTGTTCTCATCTATGAGAGGCATGATATCTCCGATGGTGCCTATGGCTACCAGATCCAGCACTTCAGAAAGCACTCTTTTAGGCAGTCCTGCTCTTTCCTGAAGTACCTGGGCGAGTTTGAATGCGACTCCGCAGCCGCAAAGATCCTTAAACGGATAACTGCTTCCGGGTTTCTTGGGATTGATCAGAAGGCAGTCAGCCATAGTATCGGTTATGGTATGGTGGTCTGTTACGATCACCTTCATGCCGAGCTCTTCAGCATGTCTGACTTCATTTTTGGAAACGCTTCCGCAGTCGACCGTGATTATGAGGTCAAAACCTCTGTCGTGGATGTACTCCGCCGCTTCCATATTAAGGCCGTATCCCTCGTCAAATCTTGACGGGATATAGTAATCGAGGTCCTCAGGGCGTTCTGACATAATATGCCCCAGCACGCTCATCATGAGCGTCGTAGCGGTTATGCCGTCAGCGTCATAATCCCCGTAAATCATGATCCTCGATCCCTTGCCGATCTCCTGCAATATAAGATCCGCGCCCGCTTCCACATCGGGAAGCAGGAGCGGATCATAGGTTTTCTTTGGTTTTAGCGACAGAAACTCATGGATATCTTCTTCAGACTCCAGGCCTCTGTCCGCCAATATTTTTTTTATAAGATAATTGATTTCCATTATTGATATTTAGAAATAACTCATCGGATCCACGTATTCACCGTTTATACGGACCTCAAAATGGCAATGCGGGCCGGTGGAATTACCGGTGCTGCCTACAAATGCGATCAGTTCTCCTCTCGATACTTCCTGTCCGGTGTAACAGTTGTATCCGTTAAGGTGTCCGTAAAGCGTAACGATTCCCGATCCATGGTCTATCATGACGCAGTTCCCGTATCCGCCGTACCAGCTGGCCATTATGACCTTACCGGCTGCAGCTGCCACGACCTCTGCATCATAGGATGCTGCGATATCCGTACCGGTATGCAGTCTCCAGTCTCCCCAGATGGGATGGAGCCTGTATCCGAAGGAATCGGAAATGTATGAGGATGAAGGTACAGGCCATGTGAATGTGCCTCCCTCATATACCCTCTGGGAATCCTGAAGTTCCTTTATCTGTGCTACCAGAGCGTCAGCGTCTCTCTGAAGTTCTGCGTCCTTGTCGGCGAGTATCTGCTTCTGAGAAGCAAGTTCACTCTGCTTGGCATCCAGTTCATCCATCTGTACCTGGAGCTGAGCCTTCTGTGCTTCAAGCTCGTTCTGGATCTCCACAAGTGCCTGCTGTTCTTCTTTCAGTTTGTTCTGTTCTTCCTCCAGCTTCTTCTGCTCTTCCTGGAGTTTCTTCAGAAGATCAACGTCATTTTCATAGATCCTCTGTATCATCTCAACGTTGGAAACAAACTCAGAAATACTGTTCGATCCCATAAGGACATCAACGAATCCAACGGATCCGTTCTTATACATTACGGTAAGTCTGGCGTTGAGGCCGTCGATGCGGACCTGGATCTCGTCCTTTTTCTTTTTTATGTCCTGTTCTTTTTTCTGGATATCCGCCTTCTTGGCATCGACCTTAGCCTGAGTGGCTGCGATCTCATCGTTCGTCTGTGATATCTGAGCGTTTATCTCATCCACTTCTGCCTGAAGTGCGGTGATCTTATCTGCAACAGCGGCAAGTTCATTCTGAACTTCCTCCTGTTCCTGCTTGATATCTTCGTACTCCGACTGTTTCTGATCTATCTCATCCTGCGTATCGGCGTACGTCAGCGTATCGCCGGATCCTTCTCTGAATTCTCCCGCGGGAAAAGCGACGAACGTCATGACAAGCATCATGATAAGCAAAACAGATATCCTCTTGTTGCTCTTTTCTCTTTTCATGCCTTGATCTCCAAAATACTATGCCTTAAGATATTTCCTCATTGAAACTATACTTCCCCACGCTCCTATTGAACAGCCGAGAGCGATGAATATGATCAAAAGATTGATCGTCATGTACTGAACTGAAATAAGCGGACTTGATACTATGGCGAAGATCTGATCACCGATGGAATCTATGAGTTTCTTATATATCAGAGCTATCGCTCCGCCTGCTATAAGAGAAGCTATCAGCCCTATGATGATACCTTCCACCATAAAAGGTCCGCGTATGAACCAGTTGTTGGCTCCCACATATTTCATAATGTAGATCTCATCAGCTCTGGCCATTACCGTGAGCTTGATGGTATTGGAAACAACGACTACGGATACGATCACAAGGAACGCCATTATGATAAGACCTGCGATCTGAAGGAAATTGGTTATCCTCGTCAGTTTGTCTACGGTATCCTTGTAATACTGTACGTCCTCGATAATATCAAACTTTCCTGCATAGGCAGCGATGCTTCCCGCGTTATCCAGAGAGTCCACGCTGATCATGATGGATGCCGGGAGAGGATTCTCTCCGAGGGAGTCCAGAAGGTATCCCGACTCTCCCCAGCGCTCTTTCATTATCCTCAGAGCGTCCTCCTCGCTCCTGTACTCGACGGTGGTTACGCCCGGCTGTTTCTCTATCTGAGACATCACCTGCTGTACCTGCTCATCCGTTGCATCGTCAACTATGAATACCTCGACCTGGTCATAGTCCTGTTTTACGATCTCAGTGAAGAGATTGATGTTGACTACAATGATGAATACCAGGCCCAGGATGAGCAGCATGGCCAGTATGGAGAATATAGAGGCAGCGCTCATACCGCGGTTTCTGAAGATCTGAACGAATGCCTGTTTGATGTTGTAGAAAAAGCTTCGTATCATTCCTCATCACCTCCCATGGATCCTTCATACATCTGCTTGCTGTCATGGATCACACGGCCCTTGTCTATGGCTATGATCCTCTTATCCATACGGTTAACTATTTCCTTGGCGTGCGTTACCATAAGCACCGTGGTTCCTCTCATGTTGATCTGATCGAGAAGATCCATGATACCCCATGCAGTAGTCGGGTCCAGATTTCCCGTAGGCTCATCTGCGATCAGCACCTGAGGGCTGTTTACCAGAGCTCTCGCTATAGCCACTCTCTGCTGCTCACCTCCTGCAAGCTCATGAGGATACTTGTCAGCCTTGTCCGAAATGCCGACGAGGCTGAGTATCTGCGGTACCTGCTTCCTGATCATGCTGTTGGGTTTATGCAAAACTTCCATAGCAAAAGCAACGTTCTCATACGCTGTCTTCTTGGGAAGAAGCTTGAAATCCTGGAAGACCGTTCCGATCTTTCTCCTGTACTTGGGCACCATTCTGTTGGAGAGCTTATTCACATGATAATCTCCCACGGTGATATCTCCCTTGTCGGGATCCAGGTCCTTAAGCATGAGTTTTATAAAAGTGGACTTTCCTGCTCCGGAGGGTCCGACCAGGAACACGAATTCCCCTTTATCTATTTTTACATTTACGTCCTCAAGGCCAACGCCCGGACGGTAAAGTTTTGTCACGTGATCAAATGTAATCAATTCTGTGCCTCCCGTGAATATACTACTCAATATTGTACTATATTTAGTATAAAAAATAAAGTATAAAATACAATATTCACATAATCTACAAATCACACACTTTTCGGCTGACCCTGCCAGCTGCCTTTTTCCCTGATATGACCGGCCAGTTTTTCCATACCTTCAAGCCGGTATATCTCGCTCAGTTCAATACAGTTGTACTCAGCCCTGCAAATAATCTCCCGCGGCACCTCCTCCTGGCTGAACTGAGGTGAAAAGCATAAATACTTCTGCATTGACCTTCTGTTTACTCCCGCATTATCCCGGTTTACAAGCCATACCACCGGTACCGGGCCTTCGATCAGTTCCCTTATCCTGTCTGCACCTTCCATCAGTTTGGAAGGAAGAGGATCGATGACAGCGACAAGAATGTCCTGAAATTCGAACTCATCAGGTTCATCCGTTATTCTGTACCTGTCAGGACTTGATACGAACAGTTTTCTCGCCTCTTTTTTATTGAGAATGTAATCCAGCTGATGTGAAACAAAGGTAGTTCCAACGCCTTTTGAGATCCCGGTGATCCCTACCGCAAGCTGTGTTTTCTCCAATAAAATACCCTCCTGTAACCTCATATTCCTCAAATCCATTCTCTCTTCACCCCTTATTACTTCATTATCTGATGCACGGCTTTGTAAATATCCGATGCCGTCATTCCGTATTTCTTCTTGAGTTCCTCAGGCTTGCCGGATTCTCCGAAGGTGTCCTTCTGTCCCACCATAAGGACCCTGCAGGGAGCGTTGACGGATACGCACTCTGCCACAGCGGACCCCAAACCGCCGATAACTGAATGCTCTTCAGCCGTAACTATCTTTCCTGTCTCTTCTGAAGCCTTTACGATGATCTCCTCATCGAGAGGCTTGATGGTATGCATATCGATCACTCTGCAGTCGATGCCTTCAACTGCCAGCTCTTCTGCTGCCGTCATGGCTTCGGACACCATTATTCCCGTGGCGATGATGGTAACGTCCTTACCTTCCCTCAAGGTGTTGCCCTTGCCCAGTCTGATATCCTTAGCTGTCTCTTCGCTGTAGAAGAAAGGAACCGCAGCCCTTCCCAGCCTTACGTAAGCAGGTCCTTCCATGGCGATGACCTGCCTGAGAAGTTCAGCAGCCGATGCTCCGTCCGAAGGATTGACCACCGTCATGCCGGGGATCGTCCTCATAAGAGCTATATCTTCAAAGGTCTGGTGTGATGCTCCGTCCTCGCCTACAGTGATACCGGCGTGAGTAGCGCAGACCTTAACGTTTGCATGAGTATATCCTATAGAGTTTCTGATTATCTCAAAGGCTCTTCCTGAAGCGAACATCGCAAAGGTGGAAGCGCAGACGATCTTGCCTGAAAGCGCAAGTCCTGCAGCTGCTCCATACATGTTCTGCTCCGCGATACCCATGTTGAAAAATCTCTCGGGGTATTCCTTCGCGAATACGGCGGTCTTGGTGGAACCTGAAAGGTCAGCATCCATTACGACCAGGTTGGGATATTTCGCTCCCAGTTCCTTAAGGGTGTTCCCGTAAGCCTCACGGGTAGCCATCTTATCTGCCATTACCACTCACCTCCCAGTTCTTCTACAGCCTGTCTGGCCTGTTCTTCATTGGGTGCCTTGCCGTGCCAGCCTGCCTGATCCTCCATAAAGGATACACCGTGTCCCTTATGTGTGGACGCTATGATAACGGTGGGCTTCCCCTTGCATGCTCTTGCTTTGTCAAAAGCATCGAAGATCTGTGAGAAATCGTGTCCGTCTATTGATATGACGTTGAAACCGAAAGCCTCGAATTTCTTATCGATAGGTCTTACCGTCATTACGTCATCGTTTTTTCCGTCGATTTGAAGACCGTTCCAGTCCACGATGGCACAGAGGTTGTCAAGGTGATAGTGACCTGCAGACATAGCAGCCTCCCAGACTATCCCCTCCTGGAGTTCTCCATCTCCAAGAAGCGTATATATCCTGCCGCTCTTACCATCCATCTTGTTGGCCAGAGCCATTCCGACAGACACGCTGAATCCCTGTCCAAGAGATCCTGTGGACATCTCGATACCCGGCACCAGACCCATTTTGGCATGTCCCTGAAGACGGGAACCGAGTTTTCTCAATGTGGTGAGTTCAGCCACGTCGAAAAAGCCTCTCTCTGCTAAAGCCGCATACTGTACAGGCGCAGCGTGACCCTTGGAAAGAATGAGTTTGTCTCTGTCCTCCATTTCCGGATCTTCGGGATCGATATTCATCTCCTTGAAGTAAAGCGCTGTAACGATGTCTGCCGCTGATAAGGATCCTCCCGGATGACCTGATCCCGCGCTGAAGACCTCTTTTATGACGTCTATCCTGACTTTGCGGGCCAGTTCTTCAAATCGCTTATAATCCATTTTGTTCCTCCAGAATATTTTTGAATGCCATGGGGATGCCTTTAAGGATATCCCTGGCTATCAGACTGTATTCGCCGACCTCTTCAGTCATGAGATCTCCTGCCAGACCGTGGAGATAAACTCCCGTCATGACAGCGTTTCTTACGCCCTGCCCAAGAAGAGCAGCTATGGTCCCTGCCAGAACGTCACCTGAACCGGCTGTAGCCATACCCGGGTTGCCGGTAGTATTTACATATACCGGATCAAGAGATCCGCCGAACATAGGCCTTACCAGAGTCCTTCTGCCCTTAAGCACGACGGTAGCTCCTGTGATGTAGTAAAGCTCATTCAGTATCTCCTCACGCCCGGCGTTGGACATATCGAAATCCTCATCGTCTTTAAGAAGCCTTGCTGCCTCTCCCATATGAGGAGTGATGACAGTTCCAAGGCCCTCCAGACATCTGTCCTTCACCCTGTCCTGCCAGTGGTTGTATGCGATGATGTTCAGCGCATCCGCATCAAGTACGAGAGGACAGTCAGCCTTCTCCAGCACCCTGTCCACCATTTCCCTGGCTTCATCCGATGTGCTGAGACCCGGTCCGATAACTATGCAGTCATAGTCCTCATCCGGGATCCCGTCTTTTCTGTCCTTGATGACCACCTCAGGCACTGCCACCTGGATCTGAGGCATGATGTCTTCGGGAACGAGGGCATACACAAGCCCCGTCCCTGCCCTAAGAGCAGCCTCACATGCGAGGATGCAGGCTCCGGTCATAGTCTTTGAACCTGCGATAACGAGCACTCTGCCGAAATCTCCCTTGTGGGATTCGGCCTTCCTTTCGGGAATAAAGTTCTTTACGAGTTCCTTAGTTATTTCTTTCATGTCGTCACCTCTCAGAGGCCCAGAATAAGCGTTGCCATTGCAAAGTAGATCGTAAGGGCCACAGCATCTGAAATAGATGAAATAAACGGATTGGCGATCAACGCAGGGTCAAGGTTGATCTTCTTTACGATAAGGGGTATCATGGACCCCAGCATCTTGGCAAAAATAACTATGAATATCATGGCAGAACATATGGTGAGAGCTATCATCACGCTCTGCCCGTCTATAAATACAACTCTTAAGAAATTAAAAGCGCTTAAAATAATACCTACTATAGCTCCGACTCTGACTTCCTTCCAAAGGACTTTCATAGCATCATCGAGTTCCACTTCTCCCGTCGCCAGACCTCTTATGATAAGGGTCGATGCCTGAGATCCGGTATTGCCTCCTGTTCCCATCAGCATGGGCATATACGCCACCAGGCAGATAACTTCGGAAAGCTTGTTCTCGTAGGCAGTGACTATCATTCCGGTGAAGATATATGCAACCATCAGTATCAGAAGCCACGGCAGTCTGTTCTTCGCGTGCTGCCAGACGCTGATATCGAGATAATCGCTGTCGGATGTGTCCGTTACGTCAACGATACCGGCCATACGCTCGATATCCTCGGTGTTCTCTTCTTCGATAACGTCGATGATATCGTCTACGGTGATGATACCGACGAGCCTGAGTTCCGAATCCACTACAGGCATGGCCAGGAAGCCGTACTTCTTGAACTCGTCCGCTACTTCCTCCTGGTCATCGTACACGTTAAGGTATACGAAGTCGGAATGCATTATGTCGCGTATCTTGACATTGTCATCACTGGTGACCAGCGTTGAAAGTGAAACGATACCAATAAGTTTACGTCCGAAATCCTTGACGTAGCAGGTGTAAATGGTCTCGGCGTCCATTCCCTCTTTCTTGATATGAGCCATGGCCTCTGCCACTGTCATATCCTTGTTGAGGCTGATGTACTCCGGGGTCATCAGAGAACCTGCGCAGTCCTCAGGATAATTCAGGAACTGGTTTATGAGATGTCTCTCTTCCTTGGGTGTGTTCTCAAGGATCGTGTTTACGATATTGGCTGGCAATTCCTCCAGAATATCGATCTTATCGTCGAAATCCAGCTGATCCACGATATAGCTGAGCTCCTTGGTGGTGATTTTCTCTACGATCTTTAACTGATCGTCCACCGGGAGGAAGGAGAACACTTCTACAGAGACTGCTTTTGGCAGCAGTCTGTAGCATACCATAGTGCTCTCAAAAATATCGTCGTCATCCAGTAATTCTTCAAACATTTCCGCAATGTCTGCCTCATTATATTTCAGCATCTCATCGCGGACCATAAAGTATTTCTTCTCCTCGATCAGCTCGAGGATCTTCTCCATGGATTCTTCAAGGGCCTGATCACGGTCCTGCATAATTGCCTGATCCATAGGCTTACTCCTTTCCGGCCTTTATTGCCGGAAAGGACCGATCTCAGGGATCAGCTAACAAAAGCAAAAAAGGCCTGTCTTATTTTTTCTGCACAAGTGCACAGGTATTCGGTTCCCATCGGGGACAGTATCCATTTTTTGCTCCTTTCTTTTAAACTATTCAGGAAGATATGCCGTTCAGGGCATACTTCCACGATTAATTCAGTCTAATAATTATACCCTTTTTGATACAGTTTTGGCAAGTCGTTTGTTGCAGCTATATGAAAACCTGCTAACAAAAGTCAAGCATAATTTTGACTTTCATAGCAGGTTTTTTGTCTCATTTTATCTCACTTCAAAAAGGCTTGCCTTTTAGCAAACCTCGCGTGCATATTCCTTTTTCTTGTTTAG
>Ga0256405_10000362_pt1 | contig 152663 bp, 152 predicted proteins | sample RumenRJG_02DNA_FD_189096 | JGI IMG/M metagenome (GOLD analysis project Ga0256405, IMG submission 189096) | Bovine rumen microbial communities from Lethbridge, Alberta, Canada - RJG_02 | ecosystem: Host-associated > Mammals > Digestive system > Stomach > Rumen | place: Canada: Alberta... | reverse complement strand
AACCGGAAGTCAAGGTTGTCTGTTTATGCCTAACAATGGTTCCCGGTTCCAATGATAGCATATCCTGGTGAATTTTTCAGAAAATTTTCGCCGCTGGCATTCATCAACAGAAGAATGCCAGCGGCTTGCCGTCCTCGAAGGTGAACGGAGTGATGCAACGTACCAATTAATGTTCCTCGTGAATGTATCGGACGTTCAATAAATACCCCAACAGCCCTTCAATCTGAAGACGCTGTCGGATGTCTGGTTCTGGGATGTACTGAAAATAACAGTTATCGATCAAGTACTGTCATCCTCAAAAAAGTACTCACGGACTTTTTTCGTTTTGTCGGAATAATCACCTGTTCTTCGCAAGGAATCTTTCTCTACTCTCCCTGTGCCAATAACTTCCAGCTTACCTTTTCAGGATCATCCTGATCTCTGATGCCGCAACAGTCGTACTGTATATTTCTTCCCCGTCCGGATCGAAACCACACTTCTGATAGAAGCGGATCGCCCGTTTGTTTTCCTTCAGAACCCACAGGCAGTTTTGCTGATATCCCCGCATCTGCTGAAGGGCCGCTTTCATCAATTGCTGCCCAACGCCTTTCCCATAGTATTCTGATAAGATATACAGGGCGAAAATTTCTCCGATATCAGGAGCCTCTTCGCCACGGTCTCCATATCCAACAAAGCCAATGACACGGCCTGCGTCTTTCGCAATCATAAGATTATCCGGCCAATCGAAAGCGATCTTCTCACATTTTTCGAGTGTGAGCTTGTTAAGGTATTCCTGACTGACAAGTCCCGGATAAGCTTCGTGCCAGGCGCACCAGTGGACATAGGCTTTTCCCCTGGTTTCTTCCTCGGTTTCCATCTTTTTAATCTCTATGTCCATTCCATGATCCTCGCAAATTCCGAGTTTTCTTGATCAACAAAATCAAAAATAATATGGCAAGTTCCTTCCAGTGCAAATAATACCATGAAAGCCAGAAAAAATGTAACCTGAATGTTTGGCGACACTTAGAACTACATGGTCTTAGGTGACATATTTCCTTATTGGTGGCAGTCAAAGCCGCGGCAACAATTATGAATGAACTCCCCATGCCGTATGCAGAAATTGCATATAAAAGAGCCGGCCAAAGTGACCGGCTTAGTAGCTTTATATTCTCTTACCATATTGCTTACTAACAGGAATCCAGTCGAATTGGAATTATTTCTTTGTTGCTTTCATCATGATATACATATGATTGCGGCTGACACAGGAGAAATCATCCACCCTGCATCTTCCTGCTTTGCCTTACTCCCAATACATGCCACAAGCCTGCCTGTGCTCCATGTGTATCTATATGAAGCTTCACAATAATCTGTCCGATGAACTGTTGTGACCAGATTAGCGGAACATATTCCTGCAATGTTCATCAACAATCTCAGCCAGAACCGCGTGGCCGTTTTCATTCGGATGGATCCCATCCATACAGATCAACGATGGATAGTCCAGCCGACTCAGCATCCAGTTTCGGACGTCTTTCAGCAGGCAGTCCTCGCGTACTGCAACCTCACGAACCATGTTAGCATACCGTTCCTGCCAGCGGGAGATGCTTTCAGGATCATCCTGAAGATAATGCAGAATGTGAGCTGCATTTCTTTCACGGGAAACCCACCGATAATAACGGTCAGACATTAATGCAAGCGGTGTCACAAGCACTGGCTTCAGTTGTCTTTCTTTGGCTTCCCGCACAAAGCGGATCAGATTCTTCTTAAATTCATTCAGCGGAACCCGGCCGTCATGAAAAATATCCGGTTCGTCGGAGACAGCATCCCAATCCAGATTACAATCATTGCCGCCGAACTGGATCACACAATATGAGCCCGGTTCAATCTGCATATGTTCAAATGATTCCAGCCCTTGCAAAACAGTATATCCGTGGATTGCATAATTTCGGATCGGATAGCCTTTTCGTCTGAGAAGACGAATGCATCCTGCACGGGATACCCGGTACTGATTATTTTCGTCCAAAACAATTCCCTGAGAGGCAGAATCTCCGAAAAGATATACTTCAGGCATAGCATCTCGACTCCATAATCGTTTAATCTGGTTTCGCATACTAGATTAAATCATTTTATGGTTTTTGTCAACGAATATATTGAACAACGAGATAGTTTATGCTACTCTGTGAAAAAGCACAGGAATCGGTTTGGGGAGGTACAGATGAAACACGAAGCAATTCTTAAATCCCTCGAGGGATGCCGTCTGCCGGACTGGGAAAAGCTGCCGGACTTCGGAATGTATATGGATCAGATGATCACTTTTGTAAATCGCTCTTTCCCGGGGATGGAAGGACGGCTTGATCTGACTGCAAGCATGATTAACAACTATGTCAAAGCCGGGATTATTGATAAACCGTCCGGAAAAAAATACAGCCGGGATGCCCTTGCACAGTTGCTCATGATTGTTCAGTTGAAGTTGACCACACCAATGGAAGTCATGAGAATGCTGCTCCATCCGGAAGACGAATCGGAAACAAAAGATCTCTACACCCTTTTCCAGCAATATCAGGAACAGGTCATTTCAGAATACCGAAGTCAGGGTGATGCACCCCGACTGATGTACGCTCTGAAATCATCTGCGTTACAGTGGATCATGAGATTGTCGGAACAGTGATATCGGTTCATCTTCCCTCATACGATTAAGGAACGACTCAAATACTTTGGGGATATTCTCAGCACTGACATTGGCAATCAGTTCATTTTCATAATCATTTGTTGCTTTCCTGAAAAATCTGTTTCTGCTGCCGGACAGTTAGGAATTAATCTTTCCATCTCTTCCACATACCCTTTCATGTGGGCCGCCATATATCCGCAGTGAGGATAACCCTTTCGCATGGGATTTCACCGATATGGTCATCACCAATAGCACAGCATAACTCAACAGGCATATCCTTCCAGGCCTGAGAGCAATTCATCCAGCGGTATTCTGTCCGGATACTTGCCTTCGGTCAGGATCTCTGTCAGATACCTGTTATCCAGGATCATATCATCCCTGATCAGCTGCCAGTTTGCTTTCTTCTTAAAGAAAACCTTAAAAATCAGGAAGTTCATGATCGGTCCGAGCACCGGTGTAGTCATACGAAATCCGGTATTGAGCTGAAATTACATCTCTACAGAATGTACGGAGAAGGGCGGTCAGCCGGATTTGAGCTGACAGACCCGGTAACCGGGGATGTCCTTTTTACGATGGATGTAGATGTGAATAGGCCTGTCCCCCAGATTCAAATGTATGAAATTGCCGATGTCCGTTTTCTGGGTGCATCACCGATTCAGATGATAGCCGATAAGCTGTCTGCAATATCCACAGACAAAGTATTCCGCAGAATCAAGGACGTTGTTGATCTGTATTACATTTCAAAGGCATTTGTCTTTGATCGTGACGCTGTTATCCAGACATTAGAAAATAGCAGGAAAACCCTCGGAACATTTGACGGGTTTCTTCACAGATCCAAAGAGTTGAAACATGCTTACGAGAAGTTCCGCTTTTCCGGAGATGTTGACAAAGTGCCGTTTGATGAAATCTATCAGGCTGTTACCGACTTTATCCGGGATGTTCTTCCTGAAACGTAACTGCAGACACCGAATAGTATGCAACAATTATGTCGTGTTCAGTACTTCTGGTTTCAAGTTGAAGCAGCAAGAGATTGTCTCCTTAAGGATATCTATCTCCATCTGCATTTCAATCATCTGCACTTTGAGTGCTTCGATATCTTCGGCCGACTGGATATCCTTTGGATCGATAGGTATGTTTGGATCTGATTGATTCATGAGAGAGATATTTCCTTTCTCGGTGTACTCATGAACCCATTTCAAAACAGCAACGGAGGAGTACCCGATATCTTCTGCTACAGATTTTATCGTTTCCCCGTTATTAATGCAACGATGGATAGCATGCATTTTTAAGTCAAATGAAGCGTGTACCCATGAACGTGGCGCCTTTCGCTTATGCGAAGTAACGAGTTCTGGATACATATGTTTCCATTCGCTCAGCATACTTACGGAAGGATATCCGAGAAGTTCAACAACCTTTGGCATTGATTGTAGTTTGTTATATAATGTGAGTGCGGTAAAAATCTGTTCTTTAGAATATGAATGACCTCTTGGCATAGTCGTTTTTAGATGTCAAAGTGTCCAGGTTTCTGTCCGCACCCCCGAATCTTTCAAAACTTAAATTTCTTCCAATAATCTTAAATCTTTCTTGAGGTACTTCTTTAGGCGAAATTCCCAACCAAAGCACCTCCCTGCTGACGAACAAAAAAACCATAATTCAAAATAATTTCATCAGCAGGAACGGTGGTCGGCGGAACCGGCTCCGTAATCAAAGTATAATCAAACATATTTCCGATCGCACGGCTTGCAAACCGGATTCTTCTAATCCAATAGCAAATTAAATCATTACGAACAAAATTTTTCGCTTTATAATACGCTTTGCGGCGTTCTTTCTTTTTCCGCTCTGCTTCCTCAATCTCAATCATAAGATTTAAGGGGAGCGGATCAAAATCATCGAAAATAGACGGAAGAAATTGTATCGACGGGGTGACAATTTCGAGCATTGAGCGTAAACCCCTTAACTCACTTTTTGCCCGCCTGTATTCCGTCTTTCTTGCTGCGACAGTAATCGCATGGTGTAACATATCATGTTGACAAGTAAAGTACATACGATGTTGCAAAAGCGTCCTCTCCTTTCTTCGGGGAATAATCGAATACCACCGCCTTTAGATTTGTTTCTGTGCCCCTGCACATATAACATAGGCGAACCTCCTGGAGGAATTATACTGCCGCATCCAAATGCAGGTCAATTAGCTTTCTGTTACAAATCAACCGATTCATGGATTTATGCTACTAAGAAATCATTCTTCGTACCTTTCAGGAAAATCGTAATCTGATAGTTCCGATCTACTTCAATCCGATCAATCAGCTGACAAAGAATCGTCTTCTTCTCGCTGACGGTTGCGTTGTCAAAGATATCCCGCCAGTTCAAGACCTGTTGGTACTCCAGTTCATATGAGGAAGAAACGTTTGTGTTGCTATCATCCAGAGCTTTCAGGCGATCCACTTCGCGCTTTGCTTCACCAAGTGCAACCTTGTTGTCATTAATCCTTTACAAAGGCAAATGCTTCGTCTTTCAGATAGCTCAGTCGGTGTTGGTTGGCTGTGATGAACTTCGCAATCTCTTTGTCGAATGCCGTGTAGCTGGTAGCTCCAGCGTTTTCCTTCACCTTCTTTGAAATAGTATCGGTATTTGCAGTCTGGAAGAAGGTAGTGGAGATCTGGAAGCTCTTGTCGCCAGTATAATAACGACTGTTGGCCGACCAGATCGGCTTGTCCATATAATATGCGGGGTCTTTATCTTCTAGGATGGCCAGCAGCAGTCGCTCCTCCGGGAAAACCGGACGGAGATCCTGGGCCATGTAGCGGGTCTTGCTACCACAAATCGGACAGATCCCTCGATCTGCTGCATTGGTGTTGTGGATGATGGGTACTTGGCACGTTTTACACCAAAAAATCTCAGTTGGAAGGTCTTCGACTGTTTCTGTACCGCAGACAGGGCAGAATTGTCCGTTAGTTTCCATATTGCATTTTCTGCACCACAAGCGAATCCCTCCTTTCTGAAAAAATGAGCATTACTTCTTATTTGTCATCCAGTTCTACGATATCCTCAATCTTACAATCAAGGGCTTCGCAGATTTTTCGAAGTACCTGCGTGGATACGTCGCCACCTTTGCCCATCTTGGCAATAGTGTTGGTAGTGAGTCCTGTAGCTTCTCTGAGATCTTTCTTCTTCATGTTTTTATCAATCAGAAGTTTCCAGAGCTTATTGTAGTTCATATTGTACCCCTCTTGTGTCGCGTCCCGATTTTCATTGTTTGTTGATTATACCAAACTATTAGAATGTAGACAACAGAAGTTTGAATAAATCAACATTTTTTAGCCGTGAGTACAATAATAGTTGAAGTGGGGCAAACGTATTTCTGTACAGATACATCCTCACACTCTTTATTATCATTTTTTGATGTTGCATTTTTACCACATCTCAGCATCGCTGTAGATTTCTTATAGAGTAAGCCGAAAAGAGTTATGCATTTGTCAGCAAGGTTGCTTTCAAGCATATTAAATGTTAATTGCGCGTAACATTTAGACCGTCAAAAAGAAAAATGCCAGTGAGAAAATGCACCTTCGTTGTTTTTGCTCTATTTTTGGTCAAATCTTGCGTTTTTTGGCATTTCAAAGGATATAAGAGAACCCGCTGAAACGTAGTAATTTCAACGGGTTCCGGGTGTGGAGCATAGGGGAGTCGAACCCCTGACCTCGACAATGCGAATGTCGCGCGCTACCAACTGTGCTAATGCCCCATTTGGTAATATTTCCGACCAGATTTTCCATCTGCCCCATTGGTCGGTGATGAGGCAAACTCGTGGTCACCAGCAGTGAGTTAGTTCATATTCGTTCTACCAACTGTGCTAATGCCCCATTTGGTAATATTTCCGACCAGATTTTCCATCTGCCCCATTGGTCGGTGATGAGGCAAATTCGTGGTCACCAGCAGTGAGTTAGTTCATATTCGTTCTACCAACTGTGCTAATGCCCCGTGTTTTTGGGGTTACAGTAGAGGATGTTTGCCCTACCAACTGTGCTAATGCCCCATGCGCAAGCGGCAGTATAACACAGCACAGTGGAAAAAGCAAGCGTTTTTTCCGTTGAAGCTTTGACTCATAAGAACCTTTTCGATATAATTCTTATACTAATATATAGAAAAAACGGAGGCAGAGATATGACCGGCGGACAATGCGAAACAAGGCAGAAGATGTTCCGCTGCATCCCCGGCATTTTTGTGCTTTTTTTATTTATTCTTTTTATCTGCTTTCCCGCCACTGCTGAAACGACTGAATTGAGCATTTCCCTGCCGGAGACGGTGAGGGGATATACGCCCTGCGAGATTGTGATCCGGTCTCCGGCGGAAGGAGAGGCGGAACTGAAGCTGTTTGACATGACCCAGAACCTGTGGCTGGTGAGGAAGGAACAGCTGAAGGAAGGGGAAAACATCCTGCCCTGGGACGGGCTGGGAGAATACGGCGAGCGGATGTTCGCCGGACCGTACCGCTTTGTGGTGAAGCTGAAAACGGCGGACGGAAAGGAACTGGCCAAGGAAAAGAAATTCAACATCAGCGGAACAACGGAGACGCTGGTTTACGCGCTGCCTTCTTCTGAAATCCTGTATCTGGAAGGCGGAGACAAATGGTTTGTGGAATGCTACGTGTCGGCCAAATGCCTGGTGGCGATGGAAGTGAAGGATTCCAAAGGAGAGACGGTTTACTTCCGGGATGAAAGCATCCGGGACCCGGACGGGATCTCCCTCTACTGGAACGGGGCGCTGGACAGCCGGCGCAAGATTGCTCCCGGGGAATATACAGTCCGGATGTGGAGCAAGCTGAACCCGGACTACGATCATACCTTCCCGCTGACCGTGAAGGAAAAGGCGCCGGAGAAGCCCGCCATCCAGGCGACGGGGCCGGTCATGCCGGAACGGGGCATGAGCGACGAGGAAATCTGGGAAATCATGATGAAACCCTCGGTGGTGATCAATGACAACGGTACCTTCCGCCGGTTCAACCTGTACGGCGTCCCGAAGACGGGGACCCGGCCCATCGGCACCCTGCGGTGCGCCCTGCAGGGCCTGGAAATCCTGGAAACGGAGGGCGCGTGGGCGCATGTGCGGGCGGCCCGGCACGAAGACGGGCAGATGATGGAAGGATATTACCTGCTCAAGTCGCTGACGGTGTACGAGCCGAATCCGCACTACGGCGTGCTGATCGACAAGAAGGAGCAGACGCTGACGGTCTTCGAGGACGGAAAGCGGATCGGCACCGTGCCGGTTTCCACCGGCCTGGTGACCCCGGGAAACACCTACCGGGAAACTCCGGCGGGGGCATTCCTGACGGACGTGCATACAGGAGCCAGTTTTGCCCAGGAGGGATACCGGTACGAATATCCCCTACGGTATGACGGCGGCAACTATATCCACGGCGTGGGATACGTCCGGAACGGACGGTCCAGGGATTATTCCACCAACCAGCAGCAGCTGGGAAAGAAGGCCTCCCATGGGTGCACGAGGGTCAGCCTTTTCCTGCAGGAAGACAGCCCGATCAACATGTACTGGCTTTGGATTCACCTGCCGTATCACACCCGGATTATCGTCCTGGACGATTAAATGTACCTTTTCCTATTAAAATGAAGGAAAAAAAGTAATTGACATCGAAATAAAACTATTTAGTATATTATGCGGATTTTACCGCTTGAAGGAGGATGGATCCATGGCTCTGACCCCGAAAGATATCGCCGCGATGCTGGATCACTCAACGCTTCAGCCCTGGCTGACAGAAGACGATATACGACGCGGCTGCGAGGTCGCCCTGAAATACCAGACAGCGAGCGTCTGCGCCCGTCCATGCGACGTGCCGATCCTGAGTGAAATGCTGAAGGGCAGCCCTGTGAAGGTCTGCACCGTCATCGGTTTCCCCCACGGCGCGCACCAGACCGCCATTAAGGTGGCCGAGGCCAAACAGGCGCTGGCGGAGGGCTGCGAGGAGCTGGACATGGTCATCAACATCGGCAAACTGAAGCACGGTGACGCTGACTATGTGGAAAATGAGATCCGTCAGCTGGCGGAGACCGCCCACGCGGCCGGCGCCATCCTGAAGGTGATTCTCGAAACCTGCTACCTGACGGAAGAGGAGAAGATCCTGGCCTGCAAGCTGAGCACGAAGGCCGGCGCGGACTTCGTCAAGACCAGCACGGGCTACGGCAGCGCAGGATGTACGATCGAGGACCTGAAGCTGATGCGGGCGAATACGCCGGAGACGATGCGAATTAAGGGCTCCGGCGGCATCCGGGACCTGGATACGGTCCTTTCCGCTCGGGCCGTCGGAGCAAGCCGCTGCGGTGTGAGCGCCACGGAGAAGATCATGGCGGAAGCCGAAAAGCGGTACGCGGAAGGCACGCTGAAAGAGATTGACACGCTCAAGGAAATGGGCGGAGGGTACTGATTCGCGAAGCGAATCAATGAAGAATGAAAAATGAAGAATGAAGAATTAATAGTTCTTCAGCAGAAATAAGAGGTTGTTGGGTATGTACAATAAAGTTGCGACAGATATGAATTTTGTGTCCCGGGAGCAGGCTATCGCGAAGATGTGGAATGAGAAGGACATCATCCGCAAGAGCTATCATCACCGGGACGGCAGTGAACGCTTTACCTTCTTTGACGGACCGCCTACCGCGAACGGCAAGCCCCACATCGGCCACATCGAGACCCGCGTGATCAAGGACCTGATCCCGCGGTACCAGACCATGAAGGGAAAGAGCGTGCTGCGCAAGGCCGGCTGGGACACCCACGGCCTGCCCGTTGAGCTGGAAGTGGAAAAGGCCCTGGGCCTGGACGGAAAGCCCCAGATCGAGCAGTACGGCATCGAGCCCTTCATCGGCGAATGCAAGAAGAGCGTGTGGAAGTACCTGCATGAGTGGGAAAAGATGTCCGAGAAAGTCGGCTACTGGGTCGACATGGAGCATCCCTATATCACCTATGAAAACTACTATATCGAATCCGAGTGGTGGAGCCTGAAGCAGATCTTTGAAAAAGGACTGCTGTACCAAGGCCACAAGATCGTGCCCTACTGCCCCCGCTGCGGAACCGCCCTGTCCAGCCACGAAGTGGCCCAGGGATACAAGAACGTGAAGGAAACTTCCGCGTTCGTCCGTTTCGCCGTGAAGGGCGAGGAGAACACCTACCTGCTGGCCTGGACTACCACGCCGTGGACCCTGCCGAGCAACCTGGCGCTGTGCGTGAACCCCCACGACACCTACTGCAAGTTCACCGCGCCGGACGGAAAGAAATACATCATGGCCAAGGCCCTGACCGACAAGGTTTTTGAAGGACAGGAACTGGCCTTTGAAGCTGAGTTTGTCGGCACCGACCTGAAGGGCATGGAGTACGAGCCCCTGTACCGCTTCGTGGAGCCGGACAAGAAGGCCTGGTTTGTGGTCTGCGACAACTACGTCACCATGGAAGACGGTACCGGTATCGTGCATATCGCTCCCGCTTTCGGTGAGGACGACAACCGGGTCTGCCGGGAGAACGGCGTGCCCTTTGTAAACCTGGTCAATACCCAGGGTAAATTCATCGAGGAAACCACCTGGGCCGGCACCTTCGTGAAGGACGCGGATCCACTGATCCTGCAGGACCTGAAGGAACGCGGACTGCTGTTTGCCGCTGTGCCCTTCGCCCATGACTATCCCTTCTGCTGGCGCTGCGACACGCCCCTGCTGTACTACGCACGGCCGACCTGGTTCATCAAGATGACCGCCCTGCGGGACAACCTGGTGCGCAACAACCGGACCATCAACTGGATGCCGGACAACATCAAGGAAGGCCGGATGGGCAACTTCCTGGAGAACGTCATCGACTGGGGCCTGAGCCGTGAACGCTACTGGGGAACGCCCCTGCCGGTATGGAAGTGCGAGGAAGGCCACCTGCACGTGATCGGCTCCATCAAGGAACTGCGCGAGATGGCCATCACCGATCCGGGTCCGGATATCGAGCTGCACCGCCCCTTCATCGACGCGGTAACCATCCGCTGCCCTGAGTGCGGCAAGGAAATGCACCGGGTGAAGGAAGTTATCGACTGCTGGTACGATTCCGGTTCCATGCCTTTCGCCCAGTGGCACTATCCCTTTGAACACAAGGAAGAATTTGAAGCGAACTTCCCCGCGGACTTCATTTCCGAAGCCATCGACCAGACACGCGGATGGTTCTACACCCTGGAAGCCATTTCCACGCTGCTGTTTGACAAGGCGCCCTTCAAGAACTGTATCGTGCTGGGTCACGTGCAGGACGCGGAAGGCCGCAAGATGTCCAAACACCTGGGCAACGTGGTGGATCCCTTCGTGATGCTGGATAAGTTCGGCGCGGACGCGCTGCGCTGGTACTTCTACACCACCTCCGCTCCGTGGCTGCCCAGCCGCTTCAGCGAGGAAGCTGTGCAGGAAGGCCAGCGGAAGTTCCTGGCCACGCTGCAGAACACCTACGCCTTCTTTGCCATGTATGCCCAGATCGACGGATTCGATCCGCTGGCCCATCCGCTCGAAAAGACCGAGCCGACCCTGATGGACCGCTGGATCCTGAGCAAGCTGAATACCCTGATCGACCAGGTGGACGATGACCTGGCCAACTACCGGGTGACTGAGAGCGCTAACAAGCTGGCCGCCTTCGTGGACGAGCTGAGCAACTGGTACGTGCGCCGGGGCCGTGAACGGTTCTGGGGCAAGGGCATGGGCGGAGACAAGGAAGCCGCTTTCGCCACGCTGTATCACGTGCTGGTGACCCTGTCAAAGCTGTGCGCGCCCTTCATCCCGTTCCTGGCGGAGGAGATCTACCAGAACCTGGTGGTGAACAACGTGCCCGGCGCTCCGGAAAGCGTACACCTGTGCGACTTCCCGGTGGCGGACAAGGCTGCCGTGAACACCGATATCGAAGAGCAGATGGACGCCCTGGTGGAAGCTATCCAGCTGGGCCGCGCCTGCCGCAACACCGCGAACCTGAAGGTGCGCCAGCCCGTGCAGAAGCTGTACGTGAAGGGCGCCAAGTTCGAAAAGGCCTACCAGGAGCTGTGCGAGGATGAGCTGAACGTGAAGGAAGTCATCTTCACGGATGACGCCCGCGCCTTTACCACCTACCAGCTGAAGCCGCAGATGCGGACCCTGGGACCGAAGTACGGCAAGCTGCTGGGCAAGATCGGCCAGCACCTGGCCGGCATGGACGGCAACGACGTGGTGGACGCCTTCGGCCGCGGCGAGGAAGTTTCCTTCATGATCGACGATACCGAAGTGAAGCTGAACAAGGACGACGTGCTGACCACGCCCATGAACAAACCCGGCTTCATCGCGGCAGAAGACCGCGGCGTAACCGTGGTGCTGGATACCAACCTGAATGAAGAACTGATCCGCGAAGGCTACGCCCGCGAGGTAATCTCCAAGGTGCAGACCATGCGCAAGGACGCCGGCTTTGAGGTGACGGACCGCATCAGCCTGTACTACGAAGGCGATGACGAGCTGGCCGCCGCGCTGGAAGCCTACGGCGAAATGATCGGACGGACCACACTGGCCACTTCCATGGCACGGGGAACCGCGCCGGAAGGCAGCGTAAGCCAGAAGTGGGATATCAACGGCAAGAAAGCCGAACTGGGGATCGCTAAAGCATGAAAATTGCCTTAATCGGGCAGGACGTACCAACGCTCCTGCCCGCCCTTTTAACTGACCTGCTTTTTGCCGGGGCGGAAGCGAACGCCGAAGTCACGGTGGAGGAAGGCAACCCTGCCATGCAGGAGCTGCTGCAGGGCTACGGGGAAAAGATTTTCGCAAAGGCCGGAAAGGGAGGATCCTTTCAGGCTTTTGCCGAGCGGGAAAAGGTGCTGGAGGGCGCCGACTGCGTGATTTATGCCGGCGACTGCCAGGCTGCCAGCCGCTTCTTCCAGGACCGGAACGCCCTGGGTTCCGATGACGAGGACAACCCCGGACTGACGGACCAGGCGAGGGTGAACGGCGGCATCGAAGGCCTGCTGCACGCGCTGCGGGCCGGAGAGATGATCCTGAAGCTGTGCGACGACATGGACAAGGCCTGCCCGAAGGCGCTGGTGATCAACCTGGGACAGCCGGTGGCGAGAACCACCGAAGTGTTTGAAGAGCGGGGATACCGCTGCTACGGCATGGGCCGGACGCCTATGCGGGGCGCCAACGGCATCGACACCTATGCCAAACGGCTGCAGATCAAGCCGGAAAATGTGCAGGCGGTTACCGCCGGCCTGCCCGGGTTCGCTTTCCTGACCGAAATGAAGGACGGAAAGACGGACCTGCTGAACAAACTGAAAAAAGCCGCGGACAACGGCGAACTGGGCAGCCTGGCCCGGCGGTGGCTGGGCTGGTGGGACGCGATCCCGGTGGGGGATGTGACGGACCACGCGGAGTTCCTGCCCGCCCAGGAAGGCTTTATCCCGGATGAACGCCCCGAGTTCGGGGAAACCGTGGAGAAACGCAAGGAACGCATCCTGTATATGAACACCGTGCGGGAGCAGGGGGCGGACAGCCGCGAGGGCGCCATGGCCCAGCTGCTGCTGCTTTCCAAGGTGCCGCCGGTACGGCCGATGAAGCTGGCCCTGGCCTTGCTGCGCAAGGAAACGGCGGAGATTCCCGCCGTGGCCCGGAAGAACAACGGAGTCCTGCCGCAGCTGCCGAAAGACGCAATCATCGAGACCGCCCTGGTGCTGAAGGACGGGAAGGATGAAACGCCGGCTATCCGGGTGCCGGAAGCGCTGGCGGATATCCTGGGCGAGGTGGACAACGCGAACCGGCTGGCGGCAAAGGCTGCCTTCGGCGACCGGGAAGCCCTGCGGGAATGCGTGGAAACGGATCCCGCCCTGGACGGACTGGACAGGCTGTATGTGCTCGACGTCGTGGAAGCGCTGATCCGTATGCACGAAGATGTGCTGACAAAGTTTTAATTCAGAATTATGAATTCAGAATTCAGAATTATGAGTGATCAGCCTCCTTTGAAAGCTACAGGCAGAAGATCATAACAATTGTGAACGATGAATTGTGAATGATGAATTGAAAGGAACCGTTTATGTTTTTAGCTGACAGCTGGACAGATTACGAAGTCCTGGATACCGGCGACGGCGAGAAGCTGGAGCGCTGGGGCGATATTATCCTGCGCCGGCCCGATCCGCAGACGATCTGGCCCAAGGCCCAGGAGAAGCTCTGGAAGAGCGCCCAGGCTCATTATCACCGGAGCGAGCGCGGCGGCGGAGAATGGGAATTCCTGAAGAAGCTGCCGGAACGCTGGACCGTGAAGCACGGAGACCTGAATTTCTACGTGCGGCCCACGGGCTTCAAGCATACGGGCCTTTTCCCGGAACAGGCGGCCAACTGGATCTGGATGAGCAACCTGATCCGGCAGGACGGACGGGAAAATATCAAAGTGCTGAACCTGTTCGGCTATACCGGCGGAGCCACGCTGGCCTGCGCCGCCGCGGGCGCCCATGTGACCCATGTGGACGCGGCGAAGGGCATGGTACAGTGGGCTAAGGAAAACCGGGAGCTGAGCAAACTGCCGGAAGACCGGTTCCGCTGGATTGTGGAGGACGCCCTGCGCTTTGTGCAGCGGGAGCTGCGGCGCGGCAACAGCTATGACGGCATCCTGATGGATCCGCCCAGCTACGGCCGGGGACCCTCCGGAGAAGTATGGAAACTGGAAAACGAACTGTACGGGCTGATTGACACCTGCGCCCAGGCGCTGAGCCAGGAGCCCCTGTTCTTCCTGATCAACAGCTATACCACAGGCTTCCAGGCCAGCGTGCTGAGCAACATGCTGGAGAAGTGCGTGGTGAGCCGCTTCGGCGGAAAGGTGGACAGCGAGGAGCTGTGCCTGCCTGTGACCGCGGGCGGGGTGCTGCCCTGCGGCGCCAGCGGGAGGTGGCAGCGTGATTGACCTGATCGGGGATATCCTGTATGAGGACAACCAGGTGCTGGTGGCGGTCAAGCCCCCGAACATGCTTTCCCAGGCGGACAGAACCGGGGATCCGGATATCCTGTCCGTATTGAAGAATTATATTAAAGAGAAATACCACAAGCCCGGCAATGTATACCTGGGCCTGGTGCACCGGCTGGACCGGCCGGTCGGCGGGCTGATGGTGTTTGCCAGGACCAGCAAGGCCGCGGCGCGGCTGGCAGTACAGCTGCAGGAGCACGACATCGGCCGGCAGTACCTGTGCGTGGTGACCGGCGAAGTGCCGAACGAGTTTACCCTGACCGACTACCTGATTCATGACGAGATCAAGAACAGGGAAGTGGTCTGCGAGGCGGACGAGAAGGGCGGCAAAATGGCCATCCTCCACGGACGCTGCATTGACCGCCGGAACGGCACAGCCCTGTGCGCCATCCGCCTGGAGACCGGACGGAAGCACCAGATCCGGGCGCAGATGAGCAACATCGGGGCGCCGCTGTGGGGAGACAACCGCTACGGCACCGGGATTCCGGGACAGCAGATTGCCCTGTGGGGCTACAAGCTGACCTTCCGTCATCCGACGCAGAATGAACTGATGACCTTCCACTCCTTGCCGGAGGGCGGCATCTGGGACACTTACGCGGATCTGCTGACGATCCCCGAGGATGTGGACATGCCCCGGGAACGGCCGGCACTGGTGCTGCGGGAAGAAGTTGTGCAGAAGCTGGAAGAGTTTGACAAGTTCAAGCCGATCAAAACAGATGAGCTGCTGTAATGCAGCAGGAACTGCTGCATTACAATTCACAATTCATAATTCATAATTCACAATTATGATTAGTGAATTGCCAGAAAAGATCTTGAAGTTCAGATTGTCATTTCGACCGAGCGCAGCGAGTGGAGAAATCTCCTCCGCAGGCACTTCTCGTCAGGTATGGATGATTCGCAAACAGGCATAGGCATTCAATTATGAATTGTGAATTATGAATTGAAAGAGGTAATGATTTGAGTAAACCCTTTAGCTACGAAGTAAAGCATATCTGCAAGCAGTCCGGCGCACGGCTGGGCGTGCTGCATACGCCGCACGGGGATATTCCCACGCCGATCTATATGCCGGTGGGCACCAGCGCCTGCGTGAAGGCAATGACGCCCCGGGAAATGAAGGAGATCGGCACGAAGATCCTGCTGTCTAACACCTACCACCTGCACCTGCGGCCGGGCGAAGCCCTGGTGAAGGAAGCCGGCGGACTGCACAAGTTCATGGGATGGGACGGCCCGATCCTGACGGACAGCGGCGGATTCCAGGTGTTCTCCCTGGCGGGGATCCGGAAGATCAAGGAAGAAGGCGTAACCTTCCAGAGCCACCTGGACGGCTCCCGGCAGTTCATCGGCCCGGAGGAATCCATGGATATCCAGCAGGCGCTGGGTTCCGATATCGCCATGGCGTTTGACGTGTGCTCCCCCTATCCCTGCGACTGGGAAACGGCGAAGAAGAACATGGAGATCACCCACCGCTGGGCGGAGAGGTGCAAGCAGCACCATACCCGGGAGGACCAGGCGCTGTTCGGCATTGTGCAGGGCGCGTTCTACAAGGACCTGCGGATTGAGAGCGCGAAGGCACTTTCCGATATGGACTTCATCGGCTACGGCATCGGCGGCCTGAGCGTGGGCGAACCGAAACCGATCATGTACGAAATGCTGGATGAGATCCGGCCGTATATGCCGGAGAACAAGCCCCGGTACCTGATGGGCGTGGGAACGCCGGACTGCTTCATTGAAGCGGTGATCCGGGGCGTGGATATGTTCGACTGCGTGCTGGCCACCCGTATTGCCCGCAACGGCAGCGTGATGACCAGCAAGGGCCGGGTGGTGGTGAAGAACGGGAAATACGCCCATGACTTCAGCCCCCTGGACGACCAGTGCGACTGCTACGCCTGCCAGAACTTCACGAGGGCGTATATCCGCCACCTGTTCAACGCGAAGGAGATCACCGGCGGACGGCTGGCCTCCATCCACAACCTGCGGTTCCTGATCCACATGATGGAGGAAATCCGCGAAGCCATCGCGAATGACAGCTTGTTGGACTACCGTAAGGAGTTTTACGAAAGGTATGATCTTACTAAGAATTTCTGATGGAACAGAAATTCTTAGTAATTCACAATTCATAATTCATAATTATGATTAGTGAATGTGCCGATGTCATAATGTATAATGATTGAGTGAATTTCCAATGTCATCCTGAAGAATATTCTGAATTCTGAATTCTGAATTATATAACGAGGAGGAAATGAACATGAAGATCTTACCCGTAAGCGACCCGTCATTCCAGAACTACGGCCAGGTGATGACCGGCTACGACCTGAAGGAACTGCTGGAGACCCTGGACAAGGTCACTCCCTGCCCGGACGGCGTGGAATATGTGCCGGAGCAGCCCGAGCTACAGGCGCTGGCCATCGAGAAGGATCTGCGGAACAACGCCTATGGCGGAATGCCCATCCAGATCGGCTGGTGCAACGGCCATAACACCAAGATGAACTGCCTGGAGTATCACCGGGACAGCGAGCTGAACGTCGGCACGGAAGATTTCATCCTGCTGCTGGCCAAGCGCGAAGACCTGGTGGACGGCATCCTGGACAGCGACAAGGTGGTCGCTTACCTGTGCCCCGCCGGCACCATGGTTGAAGTGTATGCCACGACCCTGCACTACGCGCCCTGCAGCGCGAAGAAGGGCCAGGGCTTCAAGGTCATCGTTGTCCTGCCGAAGGGAACCAACCTGGCCAAGCCCGAGTTTACCGTGAAGAACGCTGAAGACGAGCTGATGACCGCCGCCAACAAGTGGCTGCTGGCCCACGCAGATTCCGCTGAAGCGGCTTCCGGCGCGAAGGTCTGCATCAAGGGCGTGAACCCCGACATCGCCGACCTGATCTGAGAGAAGGCATAATGAAGGGCGCTGCATGAAAGCAGCGCCTTTTTTTGTGGTATAATCATTCTGTTAAGCCGACAAAACAGAACAGAAAAAGACGGGAAGTTTCTGCACGGAGCGTTTATAGTATTACCAGAATAAGGACGGGAGGCAGGGAGTATGGACAGACCCATTACAACGCTGTTTATGCTGGTGTCGGTGGACGGAAAAATAAGCACGGGAGCAACTGACGTACTGGATGTTGATCAGGATTATGCCTGTATGGATGGCGTTAAGGAAGGCCTTCACCAGTATTATGAAATAGAACAGACTACGGATTTATGGTCACTGAATACCGGCAGGGTGCAGGCAAAGCTTGGAGTGAATGAAAAAGAGATGCCGCCCAAGACGCCGGTTTCCTTTGTGCTGATCGACAACTCCCATCTGAATGAGCACGGAGTCCGGTTCTTCTGCGAGTTGTCAAAGCAGTTTGTACTGATTACCACCAATCCGGATCATCCGGCCTTCAGGGTGAAGGCGGAAAACCTGGGGATTATCCTTCAGGAAGAACTGTGCCTGGAGAAGGCACTGGTGAAGCTGAAGGAGGAATACGGGTGCGACAGAATTACGATCCAAAGCGGCGGGACCGTGAACGGACTGTTCCTGCGGGAGAAGCTCTTTGACTATGTGGACATCGTTGTGGCACCGGTACTGGTCGGAGGAAAGACTACCTCCACATTGATTGACGGTGAATCCATCACCACCAGGGAGGAACTGGACAAGCTGGGGGTTTTAAAGCTGATCGATTGCGAAAAGCTGGAGGATTCATACGTCAGGCTGAGATATGAAGTAATCGGATAACAGAAGATGAAAGGAAAAGGACGCTGCAATGACGCAGCGTCCTTTGGTTATACCGGTATGTTGCATTACAGCTTATAGAGTTCCCCGAATTTCTTCTTCAGATAATCCGTATAAACCTTCGCGTCCAGCGGGCCGCCCATGGCAGCGGGCAGCAGGTCGGCGGGCTTTTTCAGGCTGCCGTACTGATGGATCTTTTCGGTGAGCCAGGCGGTGACGGGAGACAGGTCGCCTTTGGCAACGGTGCCGCGGACATCCACGGTTTTTTCCATTTCATGAAGCATCTGGACGCCGTAGGCGCTGCCCAGGGCGTAGCTGGGGAAGTAGCCGATGCCGCCGAAGGACCAGTGGCTGTCCTGCAGGCAGCCGCGCTTGTTGTCCGGGACATCCACGCCCAGGACTTCCTTATACAGCCGGTTCCATTCGCCGGGAATGTCGGCCACCTTCAGGTCGCCGGCGATCATGGCTTTTTCCAGCTCATAGCGGATCATGACATGGAGGGAGTAGGTCAGTTCGTCCGCTTCGGTGCGGATCAGGGAAGGCTTGGACAGGTTGATGGCGGAATACAGTTCCTCTTCGGTGACACCCTTCATCTGCTCCGGGAAGACTTCCTTCATGATCTTCAGCAGGGGCGTGCAGAAGGCGCGGCTGCGGCCGATGATGTTCTCATAGAAACGGGACTGGCTTTCATGGACGCCCATGGATACGCCGCCGGCAAGATTGGTGAATTGCAGGTCATCCCGCACATCCAGTTCATACAGGGCGTGACCGCCTTCATGAATGACGCTGTACATGCTGGAGAAGGGATCGTTCTCATAATAGTGGGTGGTGATACGGACGTCCCACTTGTTGGTGCTGTCGGTGAAGGGGTGTTCGGTTTCACCAAGAGTGCAGTTCAGGGGATCAATGCCTTCCAGGGCCATGATCTTCCGGGAAAACAGGCGCTGGCCGCTGACTGCCCAGGGTCCCTTCATGAAGGCAGGGACCGGCTTTTCCCGGGCGGCTACTTCAAGGATCACCGGGGACAGTTCCTCCCGCAGGGTGCGGAAGAAGGGATCCAGGGATTCCATGGAAGCGCCTTTTTCAAACTGGTCCAGCAGGACGTCATAGGCAGGCTTTGACGGATCCTTCAGGGAGGCGAAGCGGCGACGGAAAGCGACAAGCTTCTCCAGGTAAGGAGCAAACATTTCCCAGTCGCTCTTTTCCTTCGCATCGTGCCAGACGGCGCCGGATTCGTTTGTCAGTTCCTGATAGGCAACAAATTCCTCCATGGGGAGGATGTTATATTCATCATAGTTTTCCTTCAGCAGTTCCGCTTTGCGGAAGGTAACTTCATCGGTTCCTTCCCTGTGCTGCAGGATGGTATCCAGCATTTCACCGGTTTCCGGGTTTACAAGCTGTTTATAGGCCAGCTCGGTCAGGTAGGCCATGGCTTTGCCGCGGCCTTTCCAGGAGTTTTTCGGCGCAACGGTATCGCCGTCCACAGACAATATGCTCAGGGCATGATTGAGGGCATAAGTGGATTTTTCCAGTTCGTTCAGTTTTTCAATGGCTTCATTCAGGGTCATGGGGTTCACTCTCCTTTATGGGCATGATTATAGCAGAAACGGGAAGAAAAAGGAAAGTAACCGGCTTTCGGGCGAATGATCAGAGTTTGCGGCCATGATGGACAAGATAAACGCATTTTTGGAAAGAATTTCATCAAAATAAGTGATACATACATCCGCAAAATGTTGACATCATGTAACCATAATGCTACAATATGTGCCATTAGGGCAAAAGTTGACCAGATTCAACTTGTCCGTATAAATGTTTCATATTGTTAGGAGAAGACCCGATGAGCGCGCGTGGAAATGGGAACCTTAACTGCGGGAAGACAGCGGCTTTTTTTCTTGCCATTCTGATGGTGCTGACAATGCTTTCACCCCTGAACGCAGGGGCGGAACAGACTGAAACGCATACCCACGAAGGATGGACGGCGGTTGAAACATTGCCGACGGAATCGGGCAGTTACTACCTGACAAAGGATATTGAAATCACTTCTTCCTGGAAGATCAGCAGCGGAATGGATATCACACTGTGCCTGAATGACCATTCTATTACCATGACAGCTGCGGGGTTGGAAATTATAATCGATGGCGGTACCCTGAACCTGTACAACTGCGGGACGACAGCGCACAGTTATACGACTGATACGTGGCCTGCAACGATCGGCAGCGGATCCGGTTCCTTTACCGGAGGCTATATTACCCATGCCGCGGGTAAAAACGGTCCCGCAATCCGTATAAATAAGGGCGGGTTTAATATGTACGGCGGTACACTGATCGGAAACAACAATGTTAACGATCAGTATTATTCCGGTGCGGTAGATATGGCTGCCGGCACCTTTAATCTGTACAACGGAACTATTGCGGGCAATCAGGGAAGCAGTAGATTAGGCGGCGGAGCGGTATACAAAACCGGCGGCGCAATGAACATATATGGCGGAGAGATCAGGCACAATTACGCCGAGTACGGCGGAGGTGTACTGTCTTATGGCGGCACTACGATAATGAGAGGCGGCAGTATTCATCATAATACAGGCAATGCTGCCGGGGTTTTTTTTATAGCTGAAGGAACAGTTTCCATGTCAGGGGGCAGTATTGCTGATAATTCTGCGGCAAATGTCGGCGGGATGGTAGTGAACGGAACATTCAATATGTCCGGAGGCAGCATTACGGGAAACACCGATTCCAGCGAGTATGGCTGCATATGTATTGGCGGGACAATGAACCTGTCCGGGGGCAGTATTACAGGAAACACTTCGAAAGATGGCGCTGTCCAAAATGCAGGAACGTTCAATATTTCCGGCAATCCGGTGGTTACCGGCAACAAGGCCCCAAACGGTAATGAGATAAATGTTTATCTGCCCAGGGGCAAGACCGTTAATGTTACAGGCACGATGACCGGCGGCGCGTCCGTCGGTATAACCACAGAGACCGCACCGACAGCGGGAAATCCGGTTAAATTCGGCCTGAAATACAAAACAAACAATACAGACTCTCCGGATAAATGGTTTACCAGCGACAAAGGCTTTGACGTGCTTGTGATGAACGATACTGCTGATCAGGATGCATATCTCGCTGCAAAAGTTACCCTGACCTATGACGGAAACGGCGCGGACTCAGGGAATGTGCCGGCTGCGCAGACCGTTACCCACGGAACGGCCGTAACAGTAGCGGATGCGGGGACGCTGAAAAAGGCGGGCAGCATCTTCGATCACTGGACGACGGTACCGGAGGAGGGAAGGGATGCCTTTGCTCCGGGCGATCAGATTTCTCTTGAAGGGAATAAAACACTATATGCTTCCTGGCTTACGGGTCATACCGTGACATGGAAGGACGGAGACGGATCTGTCCTGGATGAAAAAGGATATGCGGAAGGCAGCCCCAAACCCACCACGGACAAGACGCCGACTAAAGAACCGGATGACGACTATACATATGTCTTTAAGGAATGGGAGGAAATAACCGTAACAGACGGCGATACAATCTGTACACCGGTCTTTACAGCGGTTCCGATTCCGACTTATACCGTAACCTGGCAGGATGGAGACGGATCCATCCTGGATGAAAAGGAATATAAGGAAGGAAATCCCCAGCCCATCACAGAGAAGACGCCCACCAGGAAGCCGGATGAACAATACACCTATACCTTTACCGGATGGGCGGACCCGGTGATTGACGAAAACGGGAACCGGACATACAAGCCGGAGTTTTCCACGCAGCTGCGGGAATACACAGTGACCTTTGTGGATGACGACGGCAGTCCCCTGAAAGAGATTACAGTTGAACACGGAAAGGAGCCGACTGTCCAGCCGCCGGAAAAGAAAGAGACGGAAACCATCACATATACGTTTGCCGGGTGGAGCGACGGAACAACCGTTTATCCGACGGACACGGCCCTGCCCGAAGTAAACAAACCGGTAACCTATAAGGCGGTATATGTCGCCATTGCCAAAGCGATGGCAAAACCCACAGCAACGGCCACGGCAACGCCCACAGCCACACCGACGGCGACACCCACGGCAACACCCACGGCCACGCCGACCGCAACGCCGACTGCATCCCCTGCTGTGACGGCGACAGTGGTGATCACGGCCAGCCCGACAGCCGTACCGACAACGACCGCGGCACCAACGGCCGAACCGACGGCAACGCCGAAACCGGTGCCGAAGACCGGAGACAGTGAAGATATTTTCCTTTGGGCTTGCCTGATGACCCTGTGCGCAGGTATACTTGCTGTATTAGCAGCGATAGTTCCTTTCGAAAAGAGAAGGAAGTAAAAGAGGTACAGGGTCATGCCGTATTATCCGGAAAGAAAACCGGATCCGTATGCGGAAGAACAGAAGCGGATCGCAGAAGCCGCGGCGAAGGGAAAACGCCGCAGGCTGATCCTTGCTGCGGCGTTTTCCCTGTTGATCATCTACAGCGGGATCCGGCTGGCGGCATACGGTGCGGATTACTATGCTTCACGACAGACAAGCCAGACGCTTTATGAACTTTACGAAGAACCGACGGAGGTTCCGGTGGAAGCGACGCCGGTGCCGACGGCTGTTCCTGTGACTGCGGCGCCAGTGCAGGGAACGCCGGTGCCGATTCCGGAACCGACGGAGTCCGTTTTCCTGCAGCCGGTTCCCTATCCGAATAATCCGGGATGGAAGATCTCTGAACGCTTCCGGAAACTGAAAAAGAAAAGCAGTTATATTATCGGTTGGCTCAGCATGGATGCCCTGGAAGAAGCTGTGGTGCTGAAGGACAATACGTTTTTCCTGACGCACGACGTGTACGGAAAAAAGAACGCGAACGGCGCGATTTTTGCGGATTCCGGTCTCAATCTCATGACAAGGCCTTATACGATCTTTCTTTTCGGACATAACATGAAGAGCGGAAACATGTTCGGAAGGCTGAAGAAATACAAGGAAAGCGCCTATTACTTTAAGCATAGGATCATCACGTTTGACAGCGAGTATGAGGACGGGAAGTACGCGGTGTTTGCCGTGGCGGATATCAACACGGAACCCGGAACACCGACCTATTACAACCTGTGGTCCCTGGAGTCCAACCGTATTGATGAACGGGAGGAGGCGCTGAACAAGCTGCTGTCCCGCTCGGTCCATGCCAACATGCTGGACGTGCGCCCGGATGAGCAGCTGCTGGTGCTGGTGACATGCGACCAAAAGGAAACAGACCGGCTGGTGGTTGCCGCCAGGCGCCTGAGAGACGGGGAATCGGAGAATCACCTGACGCTTCCGGTTCGCTGAACCGCATTTTCAATGGATACAAAGCTTGTGAAAAAAGTGCTTTACAAAGCGGAAAAGTTGTGATAAGATATCCGCTGTTCGGGGCATTAGCGCAGTTGGTAGCGCACAACACTGGCAGTGTTGGGGTCAGGAGTTCGAATCTCCTATGCTCCACAAAAAAACGGATCACCGTGAAGGTGATCCGCTTTTTTTGTGCCGCCCAGGCGGCTTCGAACTCCCTGATCAGCAACACGACAGTGGCAGTGATGGGGGAAAGCCGCCGAGGACCTCCAGTGGAGGAAATCTCGTCGGCGGCTTTCTCAACCGAAACGAGCGAGCTCCACAGTGTGGAGTCGCGACGATTGAGGTTGCGGAACAGGAGTTCGAATCTCCGGGCAGGGGCACAGGAGCGTCCTTCGGACGTAGCAAGGGATTCCTCGACGCGGCCTTTGGCCTTGCTCGGAATGACAGCATCTTTTTCTTTACAAAAGATGTTCCTTTGAGTTGAAGGTTTACATCTCCGGAGGAGATTCCTCCACTTCGCCTTCGGCTGCGGTCGGAATGACACACTGAACGCAATGATGTTCCGAAACGCGTTCGAGAAGACTTTTGCCAGAGTAGTAGTAAGGGACAATGGCGTCACATGAAGCGACTCCAAATGCAGAATTAAGAATGCAGAATGATATAGTGTTTCCGCCTTTCCAGTGAAAACGAACAATTCATAACTCCGGACCACCAACCCTGGTCCGGTTTTTTATTCTCCTGATCCGGCATCTCATGTATGTGATCCGGCAACATACGTCCGGCGGTATTGAACGGGGTGTTGCTTTCTGTTAATGTTTGCGGCGTTGAAAATACGTGTGCCTAAGGAGGAAGCAACATGATTCAATGCAGCGGTATCACTAAATCCTTTACGGATAAAAAGGTGCTGTCCGGCATCAGCTTTGATATCCCGGACGGACAGATTTTCGGACTCCTCGGTCCGTCAGGCGCGGGCAAAACCACCCTGATCAAGATCCTGACCGGACAGCTTGCGTTTGACGAGGGATCGGCGATGATCCTCCAGAAAAACGTAAAGCATCTTACGGGGGAGGACAAGAAAAAGATCGGCATTATGATGGACCAGTTCGGCGTATATGAACGGCTGTCCTGCTACGACAACCTGAAGGTGTTCGCGGATATCTACGGTACCCCGAAAGAGAAGATTATGGAAACCCTGAAGCTGGTAGGACTGGAGGATTCCGCGAAAAAACCCGCTTCCAGCCTGTCCAAGGGCATGCGGGTCCGGCTCCAGCTGGCACGGGTGTTCATGGTTTCCCCGGAAATCATCTTCCTGGATGAGCCCACAACGGGCCTGGATCCGATGACGATGAAACAGATCCACAGGATCATCCTGGACAAGAAAAAGCACGGCTGCACCATCTTCCTCACGACCCACAACATGGAGGAAGCGGCCAAGCTCTGTGACACCGTCGCCCTGCTGAATGAAGGCGTGATCGTGGACACGGGAGCGCCGGAAGAAATCTGCCGCCGGTTTAACCACCAGAAGAAAATCGTCCTTCACCTGAAAACGGGCGAGGACAAGGAACTGGCCCACAGCAAGGAATCCGCGGCTGAGATCAGCAAACTGCTGGAGGAGGAAAAGGTGGAGACCATCCATTCCTCAGAGCCGACGCTGGAAACCGTATTCCTGGAACTGACCGGAAGAAAACTGGAGGAAGAGTGAGCATGAATAATATTCTTGTTATGATCAGAAAGCAGATGAAGGATACCTTCAAAAACAAGGCGGTCCTGATTCAGCTTATACTGCTGCCGGTGGTTGCCTTTGTGCTGGAACGGGTCATCAGACCGGAAGGAGTGCCGGAACTGATGTACACCAAAATGTTTGCCGCCATGTATATGGCCATGGCGCCCCTGACCGCGATGTCTTCCATTATCGCGGAGGAAAAAGAGAAGAACACTCTCCGGGTGCTGATGATGTCCAACGTGAAGCCCGGGCAGTACCTGACAGGTATCGGCGCCTATGTATGGATCATCAGCATGATCGGTTCCGTACTTTTCGCCATTTCCTTCCCGGCGGCCGATATGCCCTTCTTTTTCCTGGTGATGGGCGCGGGCTTCATTATTTCCATTGTGATCGGCGCCGTGATCGGTATTGCCTCAAAGAATCAGATGTCCGCCACTTCCATAGGAGCTATGGCGATGATCATCCTTTCTTTCATTCCGATGTTTGCCATGTTCAATGACGGAATCGGAAAGGTGGCCAGGTTCCTTTACACCCAGCAGACCCGGTTCCTTCTTGACGCTATGTCCTTTGCTGAAATAAAATGGGATGGAGCTGCCATCCTGGCGGCGAATGCTGTCCTGGCGGTGGTGATGTTCTTTATCGCCTTCAGGAAAAAAGGACTGGAGTAAATGAGGATAGATATCGACATCAACGATCAGTATCCTGATACATCCGTGACAATCCATGCCCCAAGGCTGTCCCAGGATATAGAGAAGATGATCGCCATGATGCGGATGCTGGATATGCAGATCAGCGCGGAAAGGAACGGGGAAACCTACATCCTGGACGCCAACCAGATCCTGTATATCGAAGCGGTGGAGCGAAAAACCTTCATCTATACAGAGACGGATATGTATGAGTCGGAACTGAAACTGTACGAGGTGGAAGAACAGCTTCTCGAAAGAGATTTCCTGCGGATCAGTAAACAGAGCATCGTCAACCTGAGGATGATCAAGAGCCTGAAAGCCGATATCAACCGAAAGATCAAGCTGACACTGAAAAACGGGGAACAGATCATGGTTTCCCGGATGTACGCCGACGAGCTGCGCGCAAAGCTGGGGGTGAGGTAAGATGAAAGAGAAAATGAAATACCTCAACTGGCTTATCAAGGAAATCATGGCAAGCTTCGGAGGGGGCATCGTGACGCTCGCCCTTATGAGCTACCTGCTGGGAGACGGTGTGGCGCAGTTCAGCCCAGTGTTCGGCCTCGGGAAGCGCGGTATACCGCTCGAGATCGTGGTGCAGTTCCTGCTGCTCGCAGCCTTCTCCGTCATTGTGAAAGACGTGTTCATGACGGACCGGTGGATCAAAAACATGAGCGTCTTCCTGCGGAAAACCCTCTATTTCTTCGTGATTATCCTGGGTGTGTTTGTTATGAGCCGCCTGTTCAAATGGTTCCCGGCAGACGCCGCCAGGGCCTGGATTTTCTTCGGTGCATTCTTCGCGGTGGCTATGATTATCATGACAATAATGACCCGGACCAAGGAGATATCGGAGAACAACAAACTACAGGAAGCGCTGGAAGAATTCAAGAAAAAGAAAAAAGACGAATAACAAGGCAGCGGAGCAGAGGCTCCGCTGCCTCTTCAATTCATAATTTGCGATCGCTGTTACCAAAGTGCCCTATGGCACTTTGACAGCTGTAGCATGGGAAGCATTAGCCATGAATGGCTCGGCGTTACCAGTGAATGGCTCGGCGTTACCAGCGCTGAAGCGCTGACGCCTGCATGGACGATCTGTTACCAGTGCTAAAGCACTGACAGATCAGTCTGAAGCACTGACGCCTGCATGGGCGATCTGTTACCAGCGCTGAAGCGCTGACAGATCTGCCTTAAGCGTGGATGCTTCCTCAACAATTCATAATTCAGGGTTCCGGATTGCGGACGGTATCCGGATTCTTGCAGGCGGTTCCGGGGTATGCTACAATCCAGACAGGTATAAACCGTTATTACAACAGGAGATCAGGAAAAGAGAAAGGCATTACGGATGGAAGCAAAGACACTGGTTGAACTGTTTGACGAACGCCCGCTGGAAAACGTACTGGGCGTGGAGATTTTCCGCCCGGAAAAGGTGATCTACATCTGCCCGGAGGGAACGCCGGAACACGCGGAAAAACAGCTGTCGGATTATTTTGCCCACCGGGGCGCCCGGACAGAAACGGAATTCCTGCGGGTGAATGTTTATGACACACAGGAGATCCTGCAGGTGTTCCGGAAGGTGCTGCAGCAGTATCCGGAATCCGTGATGGACATTACCGGCGGAACGGACGCCGTGCTGTTCGCGGCCGGACTGGCCTGTGCGGAAGCGAAGATTCCGGTGGTCACCTACAGCCGGACGCAGAACAAATTCTATAACATCCAGAACGCGCCTTCCGCCCATGCTTTCCCGTGTGAGATTACCTTCTCCGTGGAGGACTGTTTCCTGATGGCCGGCGGATCCATGCGAAAAGGCCGGGTGGATAACAGCATCCTGTCCCGGTATATGGAGGATATAGATCCTTTCTTTGAGGTTTTCCTGAAATACCGGCGCAGGTGGGATAAGATCGTGACCTACATCCAGCGCGTATCAGCCGCACGGGAGGACGGAACCTATTCCCTGAGCGTGCAGGGAGACTATACGGTCAAGGGCGAGCAGGGAGCCCGGCTGACAGCGCCGGAGGAAGCGCTCCGGGACCTGGAAAAGATCCGGATGATCTCGGGATTGAAGATCGCGCCGGAGGAGAGCGTGGAGTTCTATTTCCGGGATCCGCAGGTCCGGGCCTGGCTGCGGGACGTGGGCAGCGTACTGGAACTGTATATCTACAAAGCCTGCCTGGATACCGGCATGTTCAACGACGTACGGACCAGCGCGGTGGTGGACTGGAACGGGGATGACCGGGACAACGCGGTGTCCAACGAACTGGACGTGATGTGCACCCGGGGAATCACGCCGGTGTTCATCAGCTGCAAGACCTGCATGATCCGGACCGAGGCGCTGAACGAGCTGGCGGTGCTGCGGGACCGCTTCGGCGGGGAGATCGCCCGGGCGGCCATTGTGACGGCGGAACCGGCGGGAGCGTCCGCACGGAACCGGGCGGCGGAACTGAATATCCGTATTATCGACCTGAACGACCTGGAGGAAGGAACTATCGGGGAGAGCATAAGGAGCCTTATGAAATAATGAAAAATGAAGAATTTCAGATACTTTCTTCGCAGGAGTAATACATGTCCGGCACAAATGAAGAGAGTATGAAAAACAGTTATAAAAGAACCCGGAATCACCGTGAGGTGGTTCCGGGTTTTGGTTTTGGGGGTCAGGGTTTGACCTGGCCTTTGCGATAGCGGCCGAAGAAGACGCCATCGTCCACATAACAGGCGGTTTCAGAAACCCACATGGGGAACTTGCCGGTGGCCAGGGCGGTCTGGCCGTTCAGCATGCCGGTGTGGAAGGAAAGATGCCGGTACTGGCGGAGGACAAGCTCCATGCGGGTGAAACGGCAGTTCTCCGGCTTTTCATAAAGCATTTCATCCGTGAGCGTATCCAGGTAAGACATGGTTTTTGCTTCAATCTGATCCAGGTAAGCCAGCAGCTGTTCATCGGTCAGGACGACAGATGCGGGATTATCCGGATTATCCATGCCTTCCTGATGGAAGGAAGGCTCTTCATAGATATTGGGATTGATGAACCATTTATCCGCGGAATGAAGCGCGTGGTAAGCCCACCGCCAGCAGGGAGCGCCGCAGCACAGGGCATTCCGGTCATAGGTCTGCAGGGAGGTTCTGATATTCAGAAAGTTAGGTTTGACGGTATCCTTGATAACCATAATCAGTTCGTTCATGAGCATTCTCTCCTGTTCGGTTGCTTTTTTCCGGGCCCGTGAGTATAATAGCATCGGTCGTATGATCAGTAAAATTGAAATAAATGAAAGAAACAATCACAAAAACCGATGAGGAGAGAGGCGACATGACGATCACCCAGATGGAAACCTTCCTGAAGATTGCGGAGACACGGAATTTCACCATCGCCGCGAACCTTCTGGGATACGCGCAGTCCACCGTGACCATGCAGATCAAACAGCTGGAGGAGGAGCTGGGCTGCCTGCTGTTTGAACGGCTGGGGAAGACCGTGGCACTGACCGCGGAAGGGGAGCGGCTATGTGAATACGCGGCGAAGATGACGCAGCTGGAACGGGAGATCAGGCTGGAAGTTCCGACGGTGAAGGAACCGGCCGGAATTCTCCGGCTGGGCGTATCCGAGTCGCTCTGTTACCAGGGCTTGCCGCAGGTGCTGCTGAAGTATAAACAGCAGTATCCCAGGGTGGAAATCCAGCTTTCCTTCATCATGCACGATACCTTTCCCGCCCAGCTGAAGAAAGGCATGCTGGACATTGCCTACTCCCTGAATCCGCCGACGGAATACGGCGACCTGGACATGCTGTATGACAGGCCGGAAACGCTGGGGTTCTATGCGAGCCCGGAGCATCCGCTCGCAAAGAAGAAAAAGATCACGGAAAAGGACCTGAAAGGCGTTCCGTTGCTGCTGACTTCCCATAGCTGCAGCTTCCGGCATATGCTGCTGGAGGATCTGGCAGAGGCCTCCGTGACACCGCATATTGCCCTGGAAACCAGCAGCAAGGAGGTCCTGAAGCAGTTTGCCATCAACGAGCTGGGAGTTGCTTTTATGCCGGATCTGGCGGCCCGGGGAGAAGTCCAAAAAGGCCAGCTGAAAAAGCTCGGCTGGGCCGGAAAAGCATTCCCGATCTGCGCCCGGATCTATGTCCACAAGGATAAGCATGTGAGCACGGCCATCCGGGAACTGGCGGAGCTCATAGCGGAAAGTGAAGGGTAAAAGAGACGGAGTATTCTGATCAGCTGAACCATTTCCGCAGGATCTGGGTATCATTTCACAGTATCTGTTACGTTTCTTACGATATTGTAAGACAGAAGTCACCTGAAAGTAAGGTTGGTCTGATAACCTTACAGCCAAGGAGGGATGACTCATGGAGATGATACTCGGCGGACGGAAGACAGAAACCATCCAGAACTACGAAACTGTAGTTTCCGCATGGTATGACGCCTACGGAACGGACATTCTGCGCTATTGCTTTATGATGCTCGGTAACCGGACGGACGCAGAAGACGCAACCCAGGAGACATTCCTGAAGGCCTGGCGGAATATCGGCCGGTATGAAGCCAGAAACGGATGCTCCCCCAAATCCTGGATTGTCCGGATTGCGGGGAATACCTGCCGGGATTACCTCCGGAGAGCCTGGCACAAGTATGAGAGCCGGCTGATTACCCCGGAGGACCTGCAAAAGCTCGGGAACGCCCCGGATGAAAGCCGGGAACTGATCATGGACGTGATGAACCTGCCGGAGAAATACCGCGAGGTGGTACTGCTGGTATTCATGCAGGGCATGACGGTGCGGGAAGCAGCGGAATGCATGCAGACCAGCGCCTCCACCATATCCAGAAGACTGGAAAAAGCCAGAAAAATGATTGCCTGAACGGATCATAATGAATCCTCCTTTTTTGCAGAGGCCCTGCCGGGTTGCCCGGGCAGGGCTTCTGTGTTATGATCGGTATGATTTTCCGATCAAAATCAGCGAAAACGGAAAAATCCCCTTACGTCATGTATTGCATGTGACGCGGCGTTATATTGTAGGATGACGCCGAAAGGAGGTGGAACGCTATGGCACAATACACCACCGGAGAACTGGCGAAAGAGTGCGGCATCACAGTCCGGACCGTACAGTTCTATGACCAGCGGGGCATCCTGGTTCCCAGCGCACTGACCGAAGGCGGACGCAGGCTGTATTCTGAAGAAGACCTGAGGATGATGAAAATCATCTGCTTCCTGCGGGATACGGGACTGTCCCTGGACACCATCGGAAAGCTGCTGAAGGAAGAGGATCTGGGCAGCGTGGTCTCCATATTCCTGGAACAGCAGGAACAGGTGCTGCAGGAGGAGATCACAGACCGGAAAGATAAGCTGGACCGGCTGGAAGAACTGAAAAGCGGACTGAAGGATCTTCCGTCAGTTTCCGTGGAATCCATCGGTGACATAGCGACCGTTGTGGAAAATAAAAAGAAACTGAGCGCGGTGCACCGGAAAATGGTGCTGGTCGGACTGCCTTTCACAGTGGCAGAAGACGCGGGGATCCTGCTGTGGATCTTCAAAGGACAATGGTGGCTCTTCGCGGGCGCCCTGGTGGCGGCCATTCCCGTACTCATCTGGATGGTCCGGTATTATTACCGTAACGCCGCCTATATCTGTCCGCAGTGTCACGAGGTTTTCAAACCGGCCATGAAAGAGTTTTTCTTTGCAAACCATACGCTGAAGACCCGGAAACTGACCTGCGTAAAATGCGGGCATAAAGGATACTGTGTAGAAACATACGGAGGAAACATGGAATGAAGAAGGTACTGTCTGTTTTACTGGCCCTGATGATGCTGGCTGCCTGCGGAACGGTTTTTGCGGAACAGGAAGCCCGGAAGATCGAAACGCCCGCGGACGCGGATGAATGGATTGCTACGCTCTTCGGGGAGCATCCGGAGGAACTGGAAGACGCCTGGGCAATGGTGCCTGAGGTGAAAACAGCGCTGGCTGCATCCGGCGGTATGAAAACCCTGGCGGCACAGCTGGCTGCCCTGGGCGCGGCGGAAAAGATCAGCCCCGCATATATGAAGGAAATCCAGGGTTTTCAGGCGTTCTTTGTTCCCTGCAAATTCGCCGCCGCGGCCATCGATCTTGTGCTGTATACCCAGGACGGCGCGATCGCCGGTGTGCAGACAGGCGTCTACAGCGGGAAAGAGGAAGAGAACGAGTCTGAAGACCGGATCAGCAAGGAACTGAACCTGCCGGTTCCTGCCATGGACGGCGAACTGCCGGGTATCCTGACCCTGCCGACAGGGGACGGCCCGTTCCCGGCAGTTGTTCTGGTACACGGTTCCGGCCCAAACGATATGGATGAAACCATCGGCAACGTGAAGCCTTTCAGGGATCTGGCGGAAGGCCTGGCGGCGAAAGGCGTCGCGGTCTACCGTTATGACAAGCGGACTTATACTTTCGGTATGAAGATGGCCGAAAACCATCAGGGTACGCTGATGGAGGAAACAGTGGATGACGCCGTCGCGGCGGTACAGCTGCTGGCACAGCAGGACCAGATTGACGCAAGCCGGATCTATGTGCTGGGACACAGCCTGGGCGGCAACGCGATTCCGATGATTGACAAAATGCTGAAAGAGCAGCCCGCGTCCGCTTGCGGATACGTTATGATGGCCGGTTCCCCCAGGAACCTGGGTGAGCTGATGCGGGAACAGTATGAATTCCTTTTCACCGTACAGCCTGAACTTATGGAACAGGCTCAGATGGACAAGGAAGCCATCCTCAGCGATCTGGACAGGCTGAATGACCTGGACTCTCTGACGGACGACGATATGGTGCAGGGCGTCTACGCGCCGTACTGGAAATGGCTGGCGGAATACGACCAGCTGAAGATGGCGGAGGAGATCACAAAGCCTGTTCTTGTGCTGCAGGGTGAAGAAGACTGGCAGGTGACGATGAAGGATTTCGGCATCTGGAAGGAAGCTTTCGGAGACAGGGAAAACTGGACGATGATCTCCTATCCGGGACTGATTCATGCCATGACGCCCGGAGTGATGAACGAGGCATCCCTGAACTATACGAAAGCGGAAAAAGTGGATGAAAAGGTGATCGGCGATATCGCTGATTTTATCCTGGCTCAGGCCGAATAAGCGTATACAGAAAAAGGCCGGAACCGTTCTGAGACGGTTCCGGTTTTTTTGTGCGGAAAAGATTGCAACAAAACAGATGACAGTGTCGTTTTATATAGTGTACAGAACAATGTATGAAGATTCCGGAACGGAACAAGGAGGAAAAAATGAAGAAACTGATATCACTGACAATGGCTGTGCTGATGCTGATGACAATGGCAATTGCGGCACTGGCCGAAAGCACTGCCTCAAGCCCCATTGCACAAACCATAGACAGCTGCGGAACGCTGCTGTTCGGGACGGACAACGTTACCCTGAAGGGCGGCGTGGAGCTTTCCCTGGACGGAAACTGGTTCAAGACGGCGGAAGTGACCTGCCAGCAGGAAGGGTACAACTCCTGCATTGACCTGAAGGTCAAGAGCCTGCGGAAGAACGGAAAAACCAAAGACAGCGGATACACCGTCTTTGACCAGAACGGCGCGGTGCACCTGGTTGAGGTGATCAATCCCGGCGTTTACCAGACGACGGCGGCAGTTAAGAACAACACGGTGCTGCGCGGTACCGCAAAGACCGAACTGCTGCTTAGCCTGCTGCGCGCCCTGGGAAACCAGGCGGAGGCTTTTGTAGGCGACAAAGCCGTGACCGTAACGAAGGCTGAAAATGGCGGCCAGGAAATCCAGCTGAAGCTGGACAGCGCGAAACCGGAAATCCTGGACCAGGCGCTGACCCTGCTGCTGCAGTTTACGGGTGAACGCTTCTTTAACGTGAACAGCGACGATATCTTTGATCACACGGGAAACTTCAGCGACTATATTACCGTTTCCCGGGCGATTCTTTATACCACAAAGGCCGTTTCCGTGCAGAACGCGGAGATTACCGTGAAACTGGACGAAAAGGGCGAACTCGAGTCCATTGCCGGCAGCGGCGCGGTGAAGCTGACATCCGTCAAGGGTGAGGAACACCTGCTGGAGGGCAAATTCAACATGGATGTTTCCGAACGCGGCACGACCAAAGCGGAAGTGTTTGACGCTGAAAAGCATGCGGCGAAGAAGGCTCAGTAACAATTTACAACAGAAAACGCGGGACGTCCCGGCGACGTTCCGCGCTTTTTTCTGCTGTCATGACCGGAAAAAATCAGTCACGGTCCGGCGCTTCCTCCGGGGTGCGATTCTTCCGGGCCAGGCGCAGGGTCACAATTTCAAAGGGATGGAAGGACAGGGTGAAGGTGCCGTCTGAAACCGGCAGGACCTCCTGCGGCTCTTCCGCCAGGGAACAGGTGCAGACCGCGCTGAAGGGCAGGAAGGGATGAACGACGGCGGTCCGTGCGCCGCCCATACTCTCATACAGACGGATGACCAGGTCGCCGGTGCCGTCCTCGGAAAGCTTGACGCTTTCCACGGTGACGGAGGGATCGCTGCAGATGAGCAGGCGGAGGGGAACCGAGGAACCGGGGACGGTAATGAGCGGGTCGTTGAGGGCTTCTGCGGCTTCCGCCACACCGCTGGTTTCCAGCGGACCGTTCCAGGCACGGTAGGCATAGACGAAACGGTGACGCCCCCGGTCGGCGGAGGCGTCCGGATAAGTCGGCGCGCGGAGCAGGCTGAGACTGATGACACCGTCATTGACGGAAACACCGTATTTGCAGTCATTCAGCAGCGCCGCACCGTGGGTGGCGTCCCGCAGAACGGTCCAGCCATGGGCGCAGACCTCAAACCGGTCGGCGTCATATTGACGGGACCGGTGAGCGGGGCGGGAAAGATAACCGAACTGAATCTGGTGATCCGCGTTGTCCGCGTCAATACCCGTATCAAAGGAAACCTTCAGCAGGCGGTGGCATTCCTGCCAGTCCGCCTCGGTAATAAACTCCAGCTGCTCCTCTTCGGCGGTGAGCCGGATCCACTGGGTGATGACGGAAGCGGAGAAGCGGGTGGTGATTTTCAGCTCCGCGAACAGACCACTGGCGCAGACAATCTCCGCCTCGTATTCAGCGTTCATGGGGATCTCCCGGCGCTCCGTCTGGCTGTCGATATCCCAGGCGTCAAAGAGACGGGGCAGATCGCGGTAGAGACGGAAGACGTTGGAGGGTGTACGCACCCGCTCCCGGTCGTCCTGCAGGAGAACCAGGGAAAGGAGTTCACCCTTTTTTGAAATGACGGCGCGAAGCCGGGAATTCTGCATGATATAGTTGCCGCCCTGGCGGCGGACATCCGCAGTGGAATGCACCGGCACCTCGGCAGGGTACATGGTGACGGCGGACATGGGCTCCAGGCAGGCAAGCACCAGCGCTTCCTCCTTATAGGCGGCAGCCTGGAAGCGTACGCCCTCCCGGGTAACGGCGCCGGCGGTAAACCGCTCGTCCGCCCGGATGATCCGGGTGATCCGGTGGGAAGAGGGATTGAAGACGGTCAGCCCCAGTCCGTTGCGGCAGAAGGTGAGCAGGGCGTCCCGGGCGCCGCGCAGGGACGTATCACGGACGCGGGCAATATCCTGCCGCGCCTGTTCGTAGACCCGGGCAATGGAAGAGCCGGGCAGAATATCATGGAACTGATTGACCAGGAGCAGCTTCCAGGTTTTCTCCAGCGCCGCGGCCGGATACTCCGCCCGGCCGGTAAAGGCCGCCATGGCAGCGAGCATTTCCCATACGCGCAGGACGTGCTCCGCCCGGCGGTTTCCCTTTTTGATCAGCGCCTGGGTGGTATAGGTTCCCCGGTGGCAGGGGAAATACAGCTCCCCGCGGTAAACGGGCAGGGGTCCGCTGTTCCGTTTTTTCAGGTAATCCTCCGGAGTCATCCAGTACAGCTTCGGCGCTCCCTGGAGATCCCGCTGACGCCGGATCTGCTCCAGATCGTCCCGCGTCGGTCCGCCGCCTCCGTCTCCGTAACCGAAGGGCAGGTAGAAATCACGGCTGCCGTCCTGCTCCAGACGGCTGATCCAGCGGGCATGGACTGTTTTTGCGTCTGTCCGGGTCTCATAGCCCATGTGCAGGAAGCCGGGAATCACGGAGCCGTCCAGGCCGCGCCAGAGAAAGGCGTGATGCGGGAAGGGCTCCGAATCGTTATAGGACCAGAAGATTTTCTGGGTGGTGAGGCCTGTCATGCCAAAGCCTTTGATGATCTGCGGCAGGGCGGCGCTGTAGCCGAAGGTGTCCGGCAGCCAGGCAACCCGGCTTTCCACGCCCAGGACCTCCCTGAAGTACCGGCGCCCGTACAGGAACTGACGTACCAGCGATTCGCCGCCGGACAGGTTGGTATCCGGCTCCACCCACATACCGCCGTCGGCAATCCATCGGCCGTCGGCAATGGCAGCTTTGATTTCCTCAAAGAGCTCCGGATAGTGCTGACGGCAGAGCTCATATTCCGCGCACTGGCTCTGGAGGAACCGGGCTTCCGGGTATTCTTTCAGGAGACGGAGCACAGCCGCGAAGGTGCGGGCAGTCTTCCGGCGGGTTTCCTCCATGGGCCACAGCCAGGCCAGGTCCAGATGGGAATTGGCAATCACGCCCATGGAAGCGGCAAAAGTGCCGTTATGCGCATTGACCAGCGGCGCGATCAGTTTCCGCGCCTCCGTATATGCCTGCCGGCGCTGCTGCAGGGGCTGCTCCGCGTCCAGAATATCCAGGAGACGGGTGAAACCGACGGAAATGGCCTCCCGGAAGGGATCCTGCGGATCCAGATAATCATGCACATCCCGCAGCACCGTCAGGTCCAGCCAGAGCTGATAGGCCTCCTCATTCCACCAGCCGAAGGTGCTGCGTCCGGTTGACGCGGAACTGTTGGGGGAGAAGGTGATCCCGGCTTCCGGGAAAACGGGGCGGCCGGGATGCTCCGGCAGCGGGGTGCCGCCGTAGACTTCCAGGGCGATATCAAAGCTTTCTCCGCCTTCCGCCTTCCGACAGACAGTCTGATCGGATATATACTGATGGGGATGGTCCATCCGGTCTGCCCGGCGTGCGCCGAAGGCCCTGCCGTTGACAAAAAGTACGGCTTCACCGCCGGGATTCAGATCCAGGACAATCCGTTCCCCGCGGGCTTCCTCCGGGACGGTAAAACGGCCGAACATCCAGGCATAATCCCAGGGCATGCCCCAGGCGGTTCCGGCCGGAAGGGGCGTGCGCGGGTGCTTTTCAGCCTCCCGCAGGGTCAGGGCGGACGGCGCGGAAAAACCTTCCAGGATAATTTCACCCAGCGGGTGATACAGGTCTGAAGCCAGCGCTTCAATGATACGCTGCAGCTGTCCGACGGTTTCGCTGATCATGCGCATACTCCTTTACAGTTTTTTCCACAGGCCGATGAAATGAATCTCATGAACGGGTCAGGCATTTTCATACCGCAGCGGCGGAGCGCAGTATTCAAAGATAACGCTGTCATTGTTCTTCGCGTCGGCGACCGCGTCATGGGAGGTCCAGCCGACCAAGAGAACGCCCCGGTTCCGCTTGCGCAGGATGCGGGAAGGACGGACGCCGATTTTATAGGCAATGAAATCAGGACGGTTCAGGAAAGAGAACCGGCAGCCTGCCAGCATCCGGGCAACCGGAGCGGGAAGGGAACCGGCATAGTCCTCCGCGGGCTGGGACAGCTGGCCGCGGAAGATTTCCGGGGCATGCTTCCGGAACCAGTAAACAATCCGGGGATCAAAGGACTCAATACAGAAAATGCCGGGATAGGACCGGAGAAGCTCCAGGGTCTTTTCGCACAGTTCCGTGTTCCTGGGTCCGGTTTTCAGTTCCACGATCAGGGGACCGGCTCCCTCCCGCAGGACGGCAAGGACATCCGTGAAAAGAGGAAGGGTCTCCTCCGTATCCAGCAGCTTCATCCGTTGCAGGTCCGCCAGGGAAAACTCAATAACCTTCCCGCAGACGCCGCAGATCCGGTCCAGGGTATCGTCATGAAAGACGACCACCTGCCCGTCCGCGGAGAGCTGGACATCCAGCTCCACCCCGTAGCCTTTTTCCGCCGCGGCGCGGAAGGCAGGGAGGGAATTCTCGGGAACACCGTGATGATTGTCATACAGTCCCCGGTGGGCATAGAAGAAACCGCGGAAATCAGACGCGGAATACTGTCTCATCTCAGTCATCCTCCGCAAAGGCTTCCAGGCCGGAAACATTTGCTACTTTCCGGGTTTTGATGTTTTTCACCAGCAGGATGAAGACCAGGGCGCTGCAGACGGTGAGAATGGAAGAGTAAACAGGCAGCGCGCCCCAGGCGCCTGTCCGCATGAAGATCAGGCCCAGCAGAATGGGGGTAACCGTCTGGGCAGACATGCTGGCCGCGTAATAATATCCGGTAAACTTGCCGATCTTCCTGGAGGTGCACAGCTCCACCACCATGGGGAAGGAGCAGTTGTGCACCAGCGCCATGCCGAAGCCCTTCAGCGCCCAGACGCCAAAGAGGATGGCCGGGAAGGAGAATTCCCCGTGTTCACCGACGACCTTGCCGGTGGGATGGACGAAGATCATGATCAATGTGGCCAGGACGGAGAGCAGCAGGCCGCAGGAGACGGTCCACTTCCGGCCGATCTTTTCGGCAATGCCGCCGGCGATCAGGAAACCGACGGCGGAGGCCAGGCCGCCGCCCAGGGTCAGGATCATGGTGGCGCCGGAAGAGGCGTTCAGGTAATAAATAACATAGTTGCCGATATAGGTGCCGATGGCGTTATCGGACATGAACCAGAGGAATTCGGCACCCAGGATCGCCAGCAGCATACGGCGGTTGGCGGGGGACATGGGGCCTTCGTCCGTGGCGGGGGTCTCAATCGCGGCAAGGCGTTCGCCTTCCGCCAGCTCGTCCTTCATCTCCTCCTCAATCTTGTTTTCCCGGATGGTGAAGAAGAGCACCAGCGCCGAGATGACCATGAGCAGGGAGGCGACAATAAAGGGGATCTCAATGATCCACATCTTGGTGCTGCGGTCGGTGACGTTGATATAGTCACTGAGCTTGAGGAACAGGCCGAGGATGGTGGCAAAGCCGCCGCCCAGGTAGCCCATGATATTGATGATGCCGTTGGCTTTGGCCCGCAGGGGCTTGGGGGTGATATCCGGCATCAGCGCCACGGCGGGGTTCCGGTACATCATCATAAAGATCAGGACAATGCCCATCATGATAATCATGCCGGCAATATTGTTCTGATGGAAGAACAGGGGAATGAAGGGGAAGGCCACAGCGGAAACGAAGGTGCCGACGAGAATGTAGGGCATCCGCTTTCCGATGGGCGTGCGGGTCTTATCGGACAGGTTGCCGAAGATCGGCAGGAGGATCAGGGCGGCCAGGTTATCGCAGGCCATGATGATACCGACCAGCCACTGCACGTTCAGGATATTCTCCGGGGCGCTGGCTTTCAGCTCAGCGGAGGTGAGGCCGTACATCCTGTGGGCGAACAGGTCCGTCAGGAAGGTGGGGCACCAGGAGTCGTACACCTGCCACAGCAGGAGGATGCCGAAGAAGGCAAAACCGATCTGGCAGGTCCGTTTGACGTTGAGTTTCATACGATACAATCCTTTCCGCACAGTGGGATTCCGTCTGTACCGCCGGAAGAAAACCGTCCGGCGGACGCCGGTATTTTGTGTTTTTCCCTGTCAGGGAAATTATACCACAAGGAGGCAGGAAAAAGCCATCCAATACGGTTGACAGACGCGGCGGTAAAGGATAAAAAAGAAGTGAAGAAAAGACTGCCTGACGGAAAGAAAAGCAGGAAGCAGGAGGAGCCGGGAATGAACAGACCTTTGATCGGGATCCCGATGGGAGACGCGGCCGGAATCGGACCGGAAATTGTGCTGAAAGCTGCCGCTGACCCGCAGACGCAGGAGACTGCCCGCTGCGTGGTGATCGGGGACCGAGGCGTGATGGAAAAAGCAAAAACCTATCCGGGAATGCCCGCGCCGGAAATCAATGTGATCCGGGAACCGGAGGAAGGAAGATATGAGCCGGGGATCCTGAACCTGATCGACCTGCACAACATTGACATCAATCAGCTGCGGGTCGGCACGGTGGACGGGATGTGCGGAAAGGCGGCCTATGAATACATTGCCGAAAGCATCCGCCTGGTGAACGTGGGAAAGATTGACGCGGTGGCCACAACGCCCATCAACAAGGAGTCCCTCCGGAAGGGAGGGGTACCCTACATCGGCCATACGGAAATTTTCGGCGCGCTGACCGGGACGGAGGATCCCCTGACCATGTTTGAGGTGCGGGGGATGCGGGTGTTTTTCCTGACGCGGCACGTATCCCTGCGCCAGGCCTGCGACCTGGTGACGAAGGATCGGATCAAGGATTATGTGCGGCGCTGCACGGAGGCGCTGCGCCGGCTGGGCGTGACCGAAGGAACGATGGCGATCGCCGGGCTGAATCCCCACAGCGGGGAACACGGCCTGTTCGGCAACGAAGAGGTGGAAGAGGTTTATCCCGCGGTAGAGGAACTGCGGCAGGAAGGATACGACGTGGCCGGTCCCATCGGGGCGGATTCCGTGTTCCACCTGGCTTTGCAGGGACGGTTCAACAGCGTGCTTTCCCTGTACCACGACCAGGGACATATTGCCACCAAGACGCTGGACTTTGAACGGACCATCGCGATCACCAACGGGATGCCCATCCTGCGCACCTCCGTGGATCACGGAACGGCCATGGACATTGCCGGGAAGGGAACCGCAAGCGCGGTGAGCATGATCGAGGCGGTCAGGCTGGCGGTGAAATACGCGCCGGCGTTTATGAAAAATTAACAATGAAGAATGAAAAACTATGAATGATGAATGGTGAAAAAAACGCTTCCGGAGGGAAGCGTTTTCTCGTTAATGAAGCTTTTCAATCTGAATATCCGGGTAAAGCCGGTCATAATCCGCGGGATTAAAGTCCCCGGTGAAGAGGCTGAGGGCATTTGCAGCGGAAACCGCCAGCGCCATGCGGAAGGTTTCCTCAATGGGCAGGCGGCGGGCAAAGCCTACGGCGAAACCGGCCACCATGCTGTCTCCGCAGCCGACGGTGTTCCGGGGCGTGATTTTCGGCGGCCTGCCGTGGAAAACACCCTGATCACAGGCGAGAAGGGCGCCTTCTTCACCCATGGAAAGAACGACATAGGGAATACCGGAACCGTGGAGCTCCGTCAGGGCCTGCACGGCTTCCCCGCGGCTGAGGATATAGTGTCCGGTCAGCTGCGCAATCTCGTCCTCGTTAGGCTTGATGAAGACGGGCTTTTCCTTTACGGCGGCAATCAGGCGGCTGCCACTGGTATCCACAAGAACAGGAACGCCGGCTGTCCGGCAGAGACGAATCAGTTCGCAGTAAAAATCCGCCGGGACGCCCTGCGGCACGCTGCCGCTGATGGTGACCACATCGGCTTCCGGAAGGCGGGCGCTGAAATCGGAGAGAAAACGGCCGATATCCTCCTGCGTGACGGGCTGGCCGGGTTCCAGGTATTCCGTGGAATGACCGTTAGACAGATCCCAGCAGTTGATGCAGCTGCGGGTTTCTCCCTGCACGTAGGTAAAGGCACAGCAAACCAGGGGCTGGGAGATCAGCGACTCCAGATACTGCCCGTTGAATCCGCCGACAAAGCCCGTGGCAGTGACAGGTTCACCCAGCTTTGCGGAGACACGGCTGACGTTCAGGCCTTTGCCGCCGGCAGTGTTGTGGACCTCTTTTACCCGCATGACGGTTTCCGGGTGAATGGATTCAACCAGATAGAGTTTATCAATGGAAGTGTTCAGCGTCACGGTAAGGATCATATGCATCGCTCTCCGAATCGTTTCATTCTGCAAATAATGTAAATGAGAAAAGGAAGAAAGTCAAGTATATAAATAAGATAAGATGAGAACAAAAAAAGGATTGACAAGGAGCTGAAACCGGTCGTATAATGTGGAAAAAGCGAAACGATTCGCTTTCGGAAAAGAGGAACAATCAATGCCATTCGTTACAACCGGAGAAATGCTGAAGAAGGCACAGAAAGACGGTTATGCCATTGGCGCGTTCAACGCTGAAAACCTGGAAATGGTCCAGGCGATTATTGCTGCCGCAGAGGCGGAGAACGCTCCCGTAATCATACAGACTACGCCCGGCACGCTGAAGTATGCCGGGCCGAAGTGCTTTGCCGGTATTGTGAGCCGGATGGCACGGGACGCGAAGGTGCCCGTGGCGCTGCACCTGGACCACGGCAACAGCTATGAACTGGCGGAGGAATGCGCCCGGGAAGGGTATACCTCCCTGATGATCGACGGCTCCAAACTTCCCTATGAAGGGAATGTGGAACTGACCCGCCGGGTTGTCGCCATGGCCTGCGGCCTGCCGGTGGAGGCAGAGCTGGGTACAGTGGGCGGTAAGGAAGACGGAATGGAAGCAAAGCCCCAGTACACCGATCCGGATGAAGCGGCGGATTTCGTCAGCCGGACCGGCATCAGCAGCTTCGCGGTGGCAATCGGCACCGCCCACGGCGTATACAAGGGAGAACCGAAGCTGGATCTGGACCGGCTGGCCGCGGTGCGGGAAAGGGTGGACATTCCGCTGGTGCTGCACGGAACCTCCGGGGTGCCTGAAGACCAGGTAAGAGAATGCATTCGCCGGGGTATCTGCAAGGTAAACTACGCGACGGACCTGCGCATTGCCTTCACAGCAGGCGTAAAGAAAGCCATTGGGGAACAGCCCGAGGCCTTTGATCCGAAAAAGTACCTGGCGGAAGGCCGGAAGGCAGTACAGAGCCGTGTGCAGGAGCTGATCCGACTGCTGGGAAGCAACGGAAAAGCGTGAGAGGAAACACGGGGAAAAGGAGCGTACGGAGATGAGAACCCTGCTGCTGGGTGTGGATATCGGTACATCTTCCTGCAAGACGGCGGTTTTTGACCCGGAAGGAAGGATTGCCGCACAGGGCGGATGCGAGTATCCGGTCAGTTATCCCCGGAAGGGCTGGGCCGAACAGGACCCGGAACTCTGGTGGGACGGCGTCTGCCGGGCAGTGCGGGAAATGATCTCCGAAAACGGCATCAATCCGGCGGAAATTGCCGGAATCGGCACGGACGGACAGAGCTGGTCTGCGATCGCACTGGACAAGGCGGGAAAAGTGCTTTGCCCGACGCCGATCTGGACCGATACCCGAAGCGGGAAAATCTGCCGGGAAACAACAGACGCACTGACAGAAGAAAAACTGTTTGAACTGTGCGGCAATCCTGCCAAACCGGGGTATACCTGGCCGAAAATCCTCTGGTACCGGAAGCACCGGCCGGAGGTATTTGAAAAGACGGAAAAGATCCTGCAGTCGAACAGCTATATCGTCTACAGGATGACAGGGGAGATCACCCAGGATCTGTCCCAGGGATACGGACTGGCCTGCTTTGATATGCGGAAAGGCTGCTGGGACGACGCAATGTGCGGGGAACTGGGTATCCCGCGGAAGATGCTGCCGGAGATTGTGCCCTGCCACAAGGTGGTGGGGAAACTGACCCGGGCGGCAGCGGAGCAGATGGGTCTGACGGAAGGCATTCCGGTGACGGCAGGCGGACTGGACGCGGCTTGCGGTACGCTGGGCGCGGGCGTTGTATCACCCGGGCAGACCCAGGAGCAGGGAGGCCAGGCCGGCGGCATGAGCATCTGCATCAACCGGTACGCCGCGGATCCGCGGCTGATCCTGGGGTTCCATGTGGTGCCGGGAATGTGGCTGCTGCAGGGCGGAACCACCGGCGGAGGCGGCGCGCTGAAGTGGCTGCGGGAAACCATGTGCCCGGAGATCAGCTTTGAGGAAATGAGCGCCCTGGCGGAAACCGCGCAGCCGGGCAGCGGCGGCGTCACCTTCCTGCCCTATATGGCAGGGGAGCGGAGCCCGATCTGGAATCCGGACGCGTGCGGGGTATTCTTCGGACTGAACTTCGGCATTAACCGGGCGCAGATGATCCGGGCCTGCATGGAAGGCGTGGCCTACGCCCTGCGGCACAACCTGGAAACGGCGGCGGAGGCCGGCGCCCGGGCAGGCGTGCTCCGGGCGATGGGCGGAAGCGCCAACAGCCGGATCTGGACGCAGATCAAAGCAGACGTGACGGGCTGCGGGATTGAAGTGCCCGGCAGCGATACGGCGACCACCCTGGGCGCGGCGATTCTTGCCGGGGTGGGAACGGGCGTGTGGAAAGACTTTGAGGAAGCTGCGCGGCAGACGATCCGGGTGAAACGGACGGTTGAACCGGACACGGGGAAACGGGATGTTTATGACCGGGGATATGAAACCTACCGGCAGCTGTATGAACACCTGAAAGATCTGATGCGGTGAAAGGAAGGGACACAGGACCATGAAAGCAGCGGTGCTGTACGGAAACGAGGATATCCGCTATGCGGACTGGGAAACGCCGGTATGCCGGCCCGGGACGGTAAAGGTCCGGGTACGGGCAACGGGCATCTGCGGCAGCGACGTGCCGCGGGTGCTGAACCACGGCGCGCATTTTTACCCGGTAGTACTGGGACATGAGTTCAGCGGGGACGTGGTGGAAGTCGGAGAAGGCGTTGAAGGAATCAGCGCCGGAGACACTGTGAGCGGCGCGCCCCTGGTACCCTGCATGAAATGCGCTGACTGCCAGCAGGGAAACTTTTCCCTGTGCCGGCATTACAGCTTTATCGGGAGCCGGGAACAGGGAAGCTTTGCGGAATACGTGGTGATTCCCGCGGCGAATGCCATCAAGTACGATCCGTCGATTCCCTATGAACAGGCGGCGATGTTTGAGCCTTCCACCGTGGCGGTGCACGGCCTGCTGCAGGCCCGGTACCGGGGCGGAGAGACCGTGGCGATCCTGGGATGCGGCACCATCGGCATCTTTACCCTGCAGTGGGCGAAGATCCTGGGCGCAAAACAGATTGTGGCTTTTGACATTGACGACGGCCGGCTGGAGCTGGCAAAGCGGATGGGCGCGAACGAAACCGTGAACACCCTGAAGGAAGGATTCATCGAAGAAGCCAAAGCGCTGACCGGCGGCCGGGGCTTTGAGAACGTGCTGGAAACGGCCGGCAATCCGGTAACCATGCGGATGGCGTTTGAACTGGCGGCCAACAAGGCCAAGGTATGCTTTATCGGCACGCCCCATACAGACCTGACCTTCACTCCCGCCCAGTGGGAGAACATGAACCGGAAGGAATTCTACCTGACGGGCAGCTGGATGAGCTATTCCGCCCCGTTCCCGGGAAAGGAATGGACACTGACGGCACACTGCTTTGCGGACGGACGGCTGAAGTTTGACCCCTCCATGATCTTCCGGAAATTCCCGCTGAGCCAGGCGGCGGAAGCCTTCGCCCTGTACAGGAATCCCCGGGACGTGCACGGCAAGATCATGCTGATCAACGATGAACCGGTCAAGTAAAAAAAGTATATATATCATCCACAACATGAAGAGGTAGGGAGGACACAAGCAATGGCATTCATCGATCCGAATCTGGTTCCCAAGAGAAAACTGTCCAACGGCCAGGAGATCCCCTGCATCGGTATGGGCACTTTCGGCAGCGACCGCTTTACGCCTGAACAGGTATCCGGAGCGGTAGCCGGAGCCATCCGCAGCGGGTACCGCCTGTTTGATTGCGCGTCCGTTTACGGCAATGAAGACCTGATCGGCCAGGTGTTCGCACAGGCCATGAAGGAAGGCGTTGTGAAGCGCGAAGAACTGTTTGTTACATCCAAGGTGTGGAATGACATGCACGGGCAGGGCGACGTTCTGCTTTCCTGCGCCAAGACCCTGAAGGATCTGCAGCTGGACTATCTGGATTTCTATTTTGTACACTGGCCTTTCCCGAACTACCATGCACCCTTCTGCGACGGAGACAGCCGCAACCCCGACAGCAAGCCCTTCTCCGTGGAAGAGTTCATGAGCACCTGGCGGCAGATGGAACGCCTGGTGGATATGGGCCTGGTGAAGAACCTGGGCATGAGCAGCATGACGATTCCGAAGCTGGAAGCGGTGCTGGATCTGTGCCGGATCAAGCCCACGGTGATTGAAATGGAACTGCATCCCTGCTTCCAGCAGCCGGAACTGTATGACTATGTGGTTGCCCACGGCATCCAGCCCATCGGATTCTGCCCCATCGGCAGTCCCACCCGGCCCGACCGGGATATGACGCCGGACGATATTGCCGACATCCAGGTGCCGGAACTGGTGGAAATCGCGAAAGCCCATGGGGTTCACCCGGCGGTGATCTGCCTGAAATGGGCGGTGCAGCGGGGCCAGATTCCGATTCCTTTCTCCATCCACGAAAACGAATATGTTTCCAACCTGATGTGCACGGTCCAGGATCCGCTGAGCGAAGAAGAAATGAAGATCATGAAGAGCGTGGACCGGAACTGCCGCCTGATCAAAGGACAGGTTTTCCTGTGGCCGGGCGCTACAGACTGGCACGACCTGTGGGACGAAGACGGAACGATTACCAAGTGACAAACAGACAGTGAAAGAGGTGCGGATATGCTGAAGGGAATTCCTGCGATCATTCCCCCGGAACTGATGAAAATCCTGATGGAAATGGGTCACGGCGACGAGCTGCTGATCTGCGACGGCAACTATCCGAAATTCGGATGTCCGGAGCGCTGCGTCCGGATGGACGGACACGGGATTCCGGAAATTCTGGACGCGATCCTGCAGTTTTTCCCGCTGGATCCCTATGTGGAAAACCCGACGATCCTGATGGCTGTGCTGCCGGATGATCCCTATAAGCCCGAAATCTGGGAAACCTACCGGGAAATCGGCAGGAAACACGAGGAAAAGGGACTGAGGGAAATTGCTGTGCAGAAGCCGGAATTCTATCCCCGGGGCGCGAAATGCTACGCATGCATCGCGACAGGCGAAACCGCGCTTTACGCCAACGTGATCCTTAAAAAGGGCGTTGTGTGACAAACTGACAACCAGGGTTTACTCCTTTTTAATTTTTTATCAGGCAGCCGCGCAAAGGGCCAGCGCGGCTGCCTCATATTTTTGCGGAAAAGCAAACGCCGCGCTCCCGGCCGGGAACGCGGCGTTTTGATATGTTCAGAATCAGGATTACAGCGGACGGACGGAGGAACCTTCGGTCAGCTCCGTGGTAAGGGTAACGATGCGGGGAGAAACGGCTTCCTTGCCGGAAAGCATATCCAGCATCAGGTTGGCGCACTCCCGGCCGATGCCCAGCTGGGGCTGGCGGATGAGGGTCAGATCGGGGAAGATGCTGCCGAAGAGCTCCAGCTTATCAAAGCCGATGACGGACAGATCCTTCGGAACCTCAATACCGTTATGCTGAAGGGCGAGCATGCCGCCGAGGGTCATTTCGAAATTGGTGATGAACAGGGCGGTGGGCGGATCATCCAGCTTCACCAGCTCCTGAACGGCCTGATAGCCGCCGTCCATGGTGTAGTCACCATAGCGGATATAACGGTCATCCGGGGTGACGCCCGCTTCCCGCAGGGCGCTGAGGTAGCCGGTCAGACGGGAATCCGTGGTAAACAGATGCGGGCTGCCCAGCACCAGGCCGATCTTCCGGTGGCCCAGGTCCAGGAGCTTATGAACCGCCTGGCCGGAGGCGTATACGTTATCAATGATAACGGCGCTGACGCGGCTGCGCAGGGAATTGATCAGCCGGTCCACCAGCAGGATGGGAATATTGGCGTCCAGGGCGGCCTTCAGGTGCGCGCCGGAGGCGTCGGTAGCCATGTTGATCAGGCCGTCCACCCGGCGGTGCATCAGGAATTCCACCGCTTCCTTTTCACGCTTGGGATCGCTGCGGCAGTCGCAGACGATGACGGCGTAGTCATGACGGCGGAGAATATCCTCCATGGAGGAGATGATGGACGTGATGAAGGCGTTGCTCAGCTCGGGAATGATTACGCCGATGACGCGGGTCTGCTGCGTCTTCAGGCTGCGGGCCACCTCATTGGGCACGTAATGCAGCTTTTTGACCGCCGCCTCAATGAGCAGGCGGTTTTTATCACGGACATTCCCGCCGTTGAAATACTTGGAAAGCGTGGCAAGACCAAGCCCGGTTTCGCGCGCGAGATCTTTCATTGTGGACGCCATGGAATCACCTCCGGTTTTCTGGATTTATCCTATCAGAAAACGGGGAAAAAGACAAACAGATTTACGTTTTTTGCGGAGCATAAACGCAGGAAATACAGAAAAATCAACAGGACTTGACCTGTGAAACGTTACCGGAATTCCAGCACGGCAGGTTCACCGCAGTACCGGAGCTGACGGACTTCGCTGCTGCCGTCCGGACGGATGAGACGGACCGGCACGGAAAGATCCGCCGGAAGGCTGCCCTCCGCTTTTCCGGTGCGGAGAGTACAGGCAGAATCCTCCCAGTGAAGCGGAATACGGAGGTATTCATCCAGAAGATATTCCATGTTGTCTCCGGCGTCATCATAAAGATCAAAGCTGCCGTCCGCCCCGCCGAAGATTACCAGCTCATCCGCGGGGGATTTCAGCTCAGCCGTGCTGCAGGCACCGGCGGAAAGCGGGAGGATGCTGCCGGCGCGGACCAGCACCGGGAAACGGTCCAGGGGCGTTTCCAGAACCTGTTCCGTACCGCCTGAATAATACTTTTCCGTAAACAGATCATACCAGCCGCCAGGCGGCAGGATGACGGACGTCCGGTCTCCGCCGTCCCGCAGGGAACGGGTGACCGGCCTGACGAGCAGGGCGTCCCCCAGCATATACTGCTGGGACAGGCCGCGCAGCCGGGGATCGTTTCCGAAGGCCGTGAGCATGGCGCGGATCATGGGAAGACCGTCGCGGCAGGTGCGGGCGGCGGTGGAATACAGATAGGGAAGCAGGCGGTAGCGCAGGGCAATGATGTCCCGCAGGCAGCGGTATTCCGGACTGTCCTCCGCACCGAAGGCCCAGGGCTCCCGGGGCGTATCCGTGCCGTGGGAGCGGAAGACAGGCAGCATGGCGCCGAACTGGAACCAGCGGATATAAAGCTCCCGGTAGGCGGGATCCCGGACACCATCCGGATAATCGCCCCGCCAAAACCAGGGATCCTTCCGGTCTACAAAGAAGGCGCCGATATCCAGCGTCCACCAGGGAATGCCGCTGCAGGAAACACGGACGGCTTCCGTAACCTGTTTTTCCAGCACATCCCAGCGGGCGGAAATATCTCCGGACCAGAGGATAGCACCCAGGGCACCGGAATCCGTTCCGCCGCTGCGGGAAAGCAGCACGGGCCGTTTGGAGGGAAGATCACGCAGCCAGTGCTCCCGGAGTCCCCGCAGGTGGAAGGAGGCATACCGGTTCATGGTGACCGGATTCATCCGCAGGGCGGAAGCCTCTGTGATCAGGCGGAAGCGGGTTTCGGGATCGCGTTTTTCGTTCCCGCACCAGTCCGGATCCGTGATCGGTTCACAGCTGTCGCACCACAGGGCGTCCGTGCCTCCGTCCATCCAGAAACGGTGGCACTGCTGCCAGTAAAGATTCCGGGCTTCCGGAGAGAAAGCGTCATAGATCCGGTTGGAGGGCAGGAAGAGCCCGGCTTCGGCAAACTCATCGCAGTCCCGGCCGCAGCCGGTATTCGGCCAGACGGAAACCATGAAATGAACATTCATCTGATGAAGCGTATCCGTGAGGGCACGGATATCCGGGAAACGGGCCGGATCGGGGGTCTTGTCTCCCCAGCAGCCGTCGTTCCAGGTCATCCAGTCCTGGACAATGCAGTCCAGGCCCAGCCCGCGGCGCCGGAATTCCCGGGCGACGGAGAGCAGCTCCTCCGCGGACTGATAGCGTTCCTTACTCTGGATATAGCCAAAGGCCCATTTGGGGAGCATGGCGGGTTTGCCGATGGCAAAAGCGAGCCTGCGCAGCACATCGGCACAGTCTGTGCCCCGGATGACCAGGTAGGAGATTTCCTCCACAGCGTCCAGCTCAAAGGTGAAGCCGTTGTTCTCCCCGCGGTATTTCATGGCGCAGCCGGCCTCCAGCAGAAGCCCCCAGCCGTCACTGCTCAGCAGGAATGGGATCGGGATTTTCATGTTGTGTTCATAGAGCAGCTCGGATTTGCCGGAATAATCAAAAATCCCGTCCTCATGGGCGCCCAGGCCGGTCAGGACAGGGGAACCCGGAAAGGAAAAACGGAGGACGGCGGACCAGACGCTGCCGACCTGACTGCATTCACCGGAATCGAAGGAGATGACTTCGCCGTTGGCCGTCTGCCGGACTTCGCCCTGATCCGCGTCTCCGGACAGGCGAAAGACCGGACGCGGCGTAAAGCCGCAGCCGGTCTGGGACAGGTATTCTCCTGCTGCATCATGGAAAGAAACGGGATGGAAGGGCTGACAGTCTTCCGGGGACAGGAGGACCCGGATAATTCCGTCGGAAACCTGAATCTGACGCATAGAACTCCTTTCAGCCTTTGACCGCGCCGGCGGTCATGCCTGAAACAATATATTTCTGGCCGAGCAGGTAAATGATGATGACGGGGGCGCTGGTCAGGACGATATCGGCGCAGACCAGGTTCCAGTCCTTAAAGTACATTCCGAAGAAATTATACACCGCCAGGGTCATGGGCCATTTGTCCGAGCTGTTGAGGAAATACAGCGGCATGACGAACTCATTCCATGTGTTGAGGAAGGTCAGGACCATGACGGTTACCAGGACCGGCTTCATCAGCGGCATGACGATCCGGAAGAAAAGGGCGGCGGGGGAGGCACCGTCAATGACGGCGGCCTCGTCAATCTCCGGGGAGATCTTGCTGACGAAACTGTGGATCAGGAAGATATTGAAGGGAATCTGGGTGGCGGTATAAAGCAGGACGATTCCGATCCGGGTGTTCATCAGCTTCAGGGCCTGCATGACCCTGATCAGGGGAATATAGTTGATGGGTATGGCGATACCCAGCACCAGGAAAAGATACAGGAAATTATGCAGCCTGCGGCGGTTCCGGGACAGCACATAGGCGGCCATGGTGCAAAGCAGGGTACACAGGAGCACGCTGCTGACGGAGTAGAGCATGCTGTTCAGGAACGTGGTGCCGAGTTTGCCCTTTTGGATGACCAGGGCGAAATTGGACCATTGCGGTGCGGCCGGAAGGGACAGGTTCATGGCGGCGGCTTCCCTGCCGGTCTTGAAGCTGTTGAACAGGATCAGCAGGAGGGGCGCCAGGAGGATCAGGGAGAGCACCCAGGCCAGCAGATTGATGCCCAGGGCAGCGAGCTGTTTTCTGCGTTTCATATTTCCTGTCCATCTCCCTTCACCATGTGCCGGATCATGAAGAAACCGGCAACCAGCATGACCAGCGTCATGATGGTGGACAGTGTTGTACCTACGGCATAGCGCCCCAGACCGAACTCCTTGTATACGCCTGTATACATGACTTCGGTGGCAAAGCCGGGACCGCCGTTGGTCAGGGAGTAAACCATATCGAAGACCTTGAGGCCGTAGATGACATTCAGTACCGTGGTGACGGTGAGGGTGGGAACCAGCAGCGGGAGCGTGATATGGCGGAAGCACTGCCAGGCGGATCCCCCGTCAATGGAGGCTGCTTCATAATAGGTCTGCGGGATGGACATGATGCCTGCGATCAGTATGGTCATAATATAGCCCATGCCCTTCCAGATGTCCACTGCCATGACGGAACGGAACGCAATTTTCGAATCCGTGAGCCAGTTGCTGGCCAGGAAGTTCAGGCCCATTCCCCGGAGGAAGGTGTTCAGCAGACCGATTTTCGGGTTCAGCACTGATTTGAAGATCATGCCGACGATCAGCGCGGAGAGCACACAGGGAAGATACATGACCGCCCGGTGAAAGTTCAGCAGCTTTACCTGCTTGGTCAGCAGAACAGCCAGGGCCAGGCCCACCGCGTTTTTGACCACCGTGGTCACCAGGGTGAAACGCAGGGTGTTGACCAGCATGCGGGTATAGTTGTAGTCCGCCGAGAAAGCCGTGGCAAAATTCTGCAGGCCGACGAAATGAATGCTGTCGGAATAAACCGACCAGTCAGTGAAAGAATATCCGAGTCCCATGACGGAGGGTAGCACAAACAGCACGGAATAAAGCAGCAGCGCACCGAAGACGAAACGGGTCGGATAAATCCGGTTTTTATTCATGGGCTTCCTCCAGGTCTATTTCCCGGCCGGGGAAAGAGTTTCCGGTGAAAAGAGGAGGAAACCGGGTATTCCGGTTTCCTCCGACTGTGATCCCGGGATCGGATCAGTTCCAGGCAGGATCCTTGGCGGCTGTTGCCTGATCCGCGCGGTTCCGGTCAATATTCTTCAGCATGTCATCGGCGCTCTGGTCGCCCTGGAGCACGGCGACCAGTTCCTTGCCGATCTCCATCCACTGGGGGTTGACGTAGTTGACGCTGGTCTGGTATACGGTGCCGTGTTCCGGATAAGCCGCATAGAAAGCGGAGATCTCAGGAGAGTAGGCATCCTTGGCGGTGGTGAAGGGCAGGGTGTTGAACTTCGACACTTTTTCAATCTGGTACTGGATGTTTTCCGGCTCGGCGAGGAAGGCCAGGTACTGCTTCGCCGCGTCAATGTTGGCGGAGCCGGAGTAGATGAAGCGGGTGGGGCCGACGGGGTTCATGTTCAGCACCTGGTTGTCAAGCAGGGGCATGACGAAGAAGCCGATATCCTCCGCAGGGAAGTCCGGATACTGGGCATTCAGGTCAGCGGGAAAACCCTGGTTCGCCACGGTCATGGCGCACTCGCCCTCGGCAATGGCCTTCGCAGCATCATTGTATTCATTGGCCATATAATTGTCGCCCCAGTAACCCAGGTCGGCCATTTCCTTAATCTGCTCCACCAGCTGTTTTGCGGCGGCGCTGTCAGCGAACTTCATGGTGTTATTGTTCAGCTTTTCGGCAGTGCCGGGTTCCGCATGTTCGATGGCGACGCCCATTTCGCAGAACCACAGCTGATGATGCCAGCCATCGGCAACCGCTTCGTAGACGGGGGTCATGCCGTCGGCCTTGATGGCTTCGCACACGGCCTTGAACTCTTCATAATTGGTGGGAACGCTGAGATTCAGCTTTTCAAAAACCTTTTTGTTGTAGGCAACGGCCCATACGGAGGAAACGTCCTGTGCCGGCTGGCCGTACAGTTTCCCGTTCACGGAGGTTTCGGCAGCAGCCAGGGGATCCACGGTGGCTGCCCAGGCTTCACCGCTCAGATCCACGGCGTTCTTTTCCACATTCAGCTGGGTCACGATGTCGGACTTACCGGCCTGGGAACCGAACAGATCCAGGTCTTCGCCGGTCTGAAGCTTGGTCATCAGCACGGTGGTGTACTGGTCGGCGGGAATGATCTGGAAATCAACCGTGATTCCGGTTTTTTCGGTGAACTTGTCTGCCAGTGCAATTTCGGCGTCCTGGACCCAGTCCTGGCTGGCCATGTAGGTGATTTCCACGTCTTCGGCGTGGACAACGGCAGCGATGCCCAGCAGCATCATCAGCGCCAGTGCGAGAGCAAGGATCTTCTTCATGGGGGTACCTCCTTCAATATTATCCGTTTTTCGGAAGACCGGTATTCTCCGGCCTTTATCTGCCCTTATTATAGAAACGTATCCGTTAAAAAGGAATGGAGCATTTTATCAGGTTTCATGGATATTTTTAACCAAAAATAAACCATACAGGATAAAAACAGGCCGGTTCAGGTTGACAAAAAGCAAACGTTTTCTATATACTGAAGCGTGCCAGAAAGCGAAACGTTACATATATTATAACAGAAAAAGGAGAAAGCTGTATGCGGATGCGGAGGGGCCACGGAAGAACAGTGCGGGGAACCCTGATGGGGACCTATGCCGTGCTGATCCTGCTCTCCTTTGCGGTCCTGACGACGGCATTTTCACTGATTCACGGCAGCAGGGTGAGAAACGAAGTAATGAATACACTGCGCGGACAGACGCAGGCCATGGCGGCTGCTGCCGACCGGGAAATTGACCAGATGCGCACCATGGCGCTGAACATAACCTATTCCACGCGGATGCAGGACCGGATCACCCTGCGCCGGGAAAACACCGGCGGTTTATCGGGGGAAGCGGACCGGATGTCGATGATTCTTTCCCTGATTGTTTTCCCCAACCGGCCGATTGACCAGATCAACCTGTATACCCGGGACGGAATCCGGGTATCCTCCGGCCTGGACAATGAGATCACGGCAGACAGCGCGGAAACAAAGCCCTGGTACGGGCCGCTGGCGGAGCAGGGGAATCACCAGCTGCTCTATTTCTCCGGCAGGGACGAGAAGCTCTCCAAGTATATGACGGACCCCTACGGTAAGGAGTTCGTGACCCTGGTGATGGAAAACTACGACAACTTCGGGATCCGGTGCGGCTATCTTGAAATCCGGCAGCGGATCAGCAGGATCCTGTCCGCCCAGATGGCATATAAATCCGGATTCGGGGAAAACACGTACTTTATCGACCGGGAGGGCAGGCAGATTTTTCCGAAAGCGGAAGGAGAAAATCTGGTCAGCACCGACGCAGAACGGCTCGGCTTTCCGGAGGAACTGACGCCGACGGGAGACGGAAGGCTGCTTTGCTGCGTGCCCGCCGGAAGGGGACAGTTCTATACCGTGATGAGTATCCGGGAGGCAGACCTGTTCCGGTCGGTCCGGGACCAGAGCGTCACGATCCTGCTGATTACCCTGGGAACGCTGATCCTGACAGTGCTGGCCTCCGTGCTGGTTTCACGCCGGATCACACGGCCGCTGGCGGACATCTGCGACCAGATCGGCCAGATCGGCCTGGAAAATCCGGCGCCGCTGCCGGAAGTGGATTCGGATATCCGGGAGATCCAGACGCTGCATACAACCTTTTCCCGGATGCAGTCGACGCTTTCCGGCAATGTGACAAAGCTGCTGGAGCTGCAGAACCAGGAGATGCAGTCCCGGATGCTGGCGCTGCAGGCACAGATGAATCCTCATTTCCTGTTCAACAGCCTGCAGGCAATCCAGGCGATGGCGGACGAAGGGATGGACGCGGAGATTGCGGAAATGTGCCAGTCCATGGCCGGAATCCTGCGGTACATCTCCTCCGATTCCGCACAGCAGGTTCCGCTGGAGAAGGAAATCCGGCATACGAAGGATTATCTGCGGTGCATGGAAATCCGCTATCAGGGAGATCTGACCTGCGAGACGGATCTGCCGGAGGAGATGAATCCGGTGCTGGTCCCCAAACTGTGCGTACAGCTGCTGGCGGAAAACGCGATCAAGTTTACCACCATGCAGCGTCCGCCCTACAGGATCCGGATTGAAGGAACCGTGTCAGGAGATCGCTATGAGCTGCGGATCCGGGACAACGGCCCCGGGTTTGAAGAGGAAACGAAAAAAGAGCTGACGGAGCAGATGGAGGAAATCCGGCGGACGTCCACCCTGCCGTCCCTGAAGATCAACGGAATGGGCATCCTGCATGTTTATATCCGCTTCTTCCTGCTGTACGGGGAAGATTTCATCTTCAGGCTGGAGAACAACCCGGAGGGAGGCGCTTGCGTGGTGATCGGAGGGAAACGGAATGAGCAGGCAGTTTAAGGTGATCGTAGCGGACGATGAAAAGCTGATCGCGAACAACATTGCCCGCAGAATTGAAGAAAGCAGTGACGCCTTCCGGGTGATTTCCCGCGCCGGGACAGGGCTTGAAGCCCTTGAACAGGCCCGGGAACTGCTGCCTGATGTAGTGTTCAGCGATATCAAGATGCCGGAAATGGACGGCATCGGACTGATTTCCAGCCTGCGGGAGGAACACCCGGATATGCTGTGCGTGATTGTCAGCGGATACAGCGATTTTGAGTATATGAAGGCCGCTATCCGGAACAGCGCGGTTGATTACCTGCTGAAACCGGTGAATCCGGAGGAACTGCGGCGGCTGCTTCAGCGGCTGGAGGCAACGCTGCTGGCCAGGGAACAGCAGGTGGTATCCCGGCGGGAATCGGACGCCGCGGCGCTGGCGGAGAACGTCAGGACCTACCTGCAGGAAAACTATGACAAGCCGGTTGATTTTTCCGCACTGGCGGAATCCATGGCGGTCTCCGCACCTTATCTGAGCAAGATGTTCCATGAACAGACGGGAACGAGCCCGAGCCGCTACCTGAATGACCTGAGAATGAGACAGGCCAAAAAGCTCCTGATGGACACAAGCCTGACGGTGAGGGAAATCGCAGCCCGCGTGGGCTATCCGGATCCCTTCCATTTCAGCCGGAACTTCCGGAATACAATCGGATGCAGTCCTGCACGGTTCCGGGACAATGGAAAATGAAATACTTTGGAGAGCAATCAACAAAAGGCACCGCAGCAGCGGTGCCTTTTGCGCGGTCGGGCAGAAGACCGGTTTTTATTTCTTGTAGAACGGACCGTAGACAGCGCAGGCGCGGTAATCGGCGCCTTCCTTGTCCATGCCGAAGGCGTTCCAGGCGGCCGGACGGAAGATATCCGCAACCGGCACGTTATGCATGGCCACGGGGATACGCAGCATGGAACAGAGGGTGATCAGGTCCGCGCCGATATGGCCGTAACTGATGGCGCCGTGATTGGCGCCCCAGCAGTTCATGACATCATAGGCGCTGCGGAAGGGACTGCCTTCTTTTCCGTCACAGCGGGGCGTGAACCAGGTGCAGGGCCAGGTATAATCGGTCCGCTTCCAGAGAATATCGTTGACCTTATCCGGCAGGTTCACGGTCCAGCCTTCCGCAATCTGCAGCATGGGCCCGAGACCGTCCACCAGGTTCAGGCGGATCATGGTGGCGGGCATTTCGCAGTCGGTAACGAAGCGGCTGGAATAGCCGCCACCCCGGAAATAGCCTAGATCGGCATAATTCCAGGTGGTATGATCCATGATGGCCTGCTGATCCGCTTCCGTGAGATCGTACCAGGGCTTCATGGTCCGGTTTCCGTCCGCGTCCTTTGCCTGTCCGTTGGCGTCCAGGCAGCAGGCGCCGGAATTGATCAGGTGAATGAAACCGCCGTTTTCCTTCGCAAATCCTTCCACATCATATCCCGTACAGCGTTTCACGGCTTCCGGACTCCAGAAGGTGCGCACGTCGGCAAACATCTGGGCTCGGTTGGTGAGGAGCTTCATGAAGAGCATGCCCAGGCCGTTGAGCACGTCGTTTTCCGTGGCGAAGACATAGGGCTCCCGGGCACCGTTATGGTCGAAGCTGGTGTTCAGCATGGCTTCCGGGAAGTCGCAGTTGGGATAGAAATCCGTCCACTGGCGCTGTCCCTGGAAACCGCCGGCGATGGCGTTGTGGCCGACCGCTTCCTCCTCGCAGCCGGAGGGAAGGTTGGGATTGCCGTTGAGCAGATCCCTGATGATCAGATACATTTTCAGGGTGAATTCCCAGTCCTGGTCCTTCTGATCCCGGGTTTTCTGAAGCTCAGGGGGATTTTTGTCAAAACCTTCATGCACGTTGGCGGTACACCAGGCCTTCAGCTTTTCCAGCTCTTTCCGGTCATAGATGCCGAGGGTCATGCGGCGGATAATTTCCACCTCATCCACGGACTCAACGCGCATGCCGAGATATTCCTCAATAAACTTTGAATCGATGATGGAACCGCCGATGCCCATGGTGATGGCACCGATCTGGAGATAGCTTTTTCCGCGCATGGTGGCGGCAGCCACCGCAGCCCGGCCGAAGCGGAGCAGCTTTTCCTGCACATCCTCCGGGATGGAGGAATCATCCGCCTCCTGGACTTCATGACCGTAGATGCCGAAAGCGGGGAGCCCCTTCTGGGCATGCGTGGCCAGGACGCTGGCCAGGTAGACAGCGCCGGGACGCTCGGTGCCGTTAAAACCCCAGACAGCCTTGATGGTATTGCGGTCCATATCCATAGTTTCGGAACCGTAGCACCAGCAGGGAGTGACGGTGAGCGTGACAGCAACGCCTTCCCGGCGGAATTTCTCCTCACAGGCGGCTGCCTCGGCCACGCGGCCGATGGTGGTATCCGCGATGACGACCCTGACCGGATCGCCGTTGGAATAGCGCAGGTTTTCCTCAAACAGCCGGGCGGCGGAACGGGCCATGTTCATAGTCTGCTCCTCCAGACTTTCCCGGACTCTCAGGGCGCCGCGGCGGCCGTCGATCGTCGGCCGGATGCCGATGACGGGATAGCTGCCCAGGTATCTGTTGTCTGCCATTGTTTTATGAACCTCCTTGCGGTATGCCGGGACGGCTTTCCGCCCGGCGGAGAAAAAACGGATGGAGATCCGGAGATCCCCATCCGTTCCTTACCGGACCCGTCAGGAACGGGCTCGAAGAAAATCAGTCGTACAGGTTGTCAGCGATTTCGGGAGTGTCGATGTTCTCCAGGGTGTAGAAGGCGCAGCCGGTATCGGTGTCTTCAACCGCTTCACCCTTGGCGCTGGCCAGGAGCAGATCGATGGTCACGCGGCCGATGCCGACGGGGGACTGGGTCACAGCACCGTACATGACGCCGCTGCGGATGGCAGCCTTCAGGGTGGCGCCGGAGTCGAAGCCCACAGCGATGACGGTGTCATCGGAGGTGCCGCACTTGAACAGGTTGTTGTCAGCGGCAACAACGCCTTCAGCGGCAACCTGGTTGGAGCCGAACACGGCGATCAGGTCTTCTTCGTTCAGCAGCACGGAAGCTTCGTTGGCGCACAGTTCCACGGTGGACTGGGCGGGAACCTTGGCTTCGATGATGATCTTGGCGTCAGCTTCGGCAGCCTTCTCACCCTTGATGCCGTTGACATAGAATTCATTACCGGTCACGGCAACCTTCCAGCCCTTTTCAGCGGCCAGTTCAATGATCCGGTCGATGAAGCCGAGGCCGCGCTGGGTCACGGATTCACCGGTGGCATCCTGGTTCACTTCGCCGATGCGGACAGTGCCGGGAGCGGCTTCGATCCGGGCAACGATCTTTTCCCACATACCGTCAGCGGCAACGGTGCCGGCGATGTAGTTGTTGGTGGAAGCGTTGGCGTAGACAGCGCCTTCGGGAGCGCCGGGGACACCGGAGTCAAAACCGATGATCGGGATCTTCTTGCCCAGGGCGTCGTTCAGCAGATCGTTGAAGGCGTTCTGGTCAACGGCGGCGAAACCGATGGCGGCGGGGGCGGCGTTCAGCGCGGAGGTGAACTGCTGCACCTGCTGGGCCACGTCGGATTCGGAGTCGGGGCCGACGAAGTTCATGGTGATGGTGTCATTGCCTTCAGCGTTGATCTTGTCCACTTCTTCCTTGGCGCCCTTGAGGACAGCCTGCCAGTAGGTGGACTGGAAGCCCTTCGAGACGATCTCGAAGTGGTACGCATCCGCAAAAGCAGCAGAGATGCCGAGAACCATAACCAGGGCAAGAATGAGAGCTACCAGTTTCTTCATATGGGGATACCTCCTTCAAATATATATGTACATCCGTCCGGGATGCCACATCCGAAAGTTATTTGCTGTTGCGCATCTTATCGATGGTGACGGCGCCCATCAGGATACAGCCCGTGATGAGCAGCTGCCAGTCCGCGTTCAGCCCGACGAAGGGGAGACCAACCTGCAGGAGGGAAATCAGGAGCACACCCAGGAAGGTTCCGAAGACGGAACCGGAGCCGCCGGTCATGGCAGTGCCGCCGATGATGGCAGCGCCGATGGCATTCAGCTCAAAGCCGGCGCCCTGACCGGGCGTGATGTTGGAGAAGGTGGCGGCATAGGTCACGGCGGCAAGGCCGGTGAACAGGCCGCAGATCATATAGGCGAAGATGTGCCATTTCAGCACGTTCACGCCGGAAAGCTTCAGGGCTTCCCGGTTGGAGCCGATGGCGATGGTGTAGCGTCCGACGCGGGTTTTGTTCAGCACCAGGGACATGAGGATGACCAGCAGGATCATCCAGACCATGCCCAGGGGAATGGGCATCCGCCCGGAATCTGTTCTGACTACCAGGCGGAAGACGCTCCGGAATCCGGCGCCGGGTTCCATGCCGTCCGGCCAGGTGCCGGAGAAACCGCCGGTCAGGATGGAGCCGATGCCGCGGCAGAACATCATGCTGGCGAGGGTCATGATGAAGGGCGGGACGTTCAGCTTTGCCACGCCGAAGCCGTTGACAGCGCCCATGGCGACGCCCATGAGAATGGTGATCACGATAGCAGCCCACAGCGGCCAGCCGCAGATACGCATCAGGTAGGAACCGATCAGCGAATAGCAGATCAGGCCGGTACCCATGCTCAGGTCGTTGCCGCCGGTGATCAGCGGGAAGGTGACGCCGATGGCCATGAGCAGCGTGTAATACATGTTGCTGCAGATCTGAACCAGGGTCGTGTACTTGCGGAAGGACGGGCTGGCGATGTAGAAGAAGCCGTACAGCAGGATCAGAACCGCGATGATGATCAGGCGCTGGAAGGCGCTGGAACGGATGAATGCCGAGCGGGCTGCTTTTTTCCGGTCAATGGTGTTTTCCATTTGCTTACCCCTTTCTCTGCATTCGTCAATTCCTGCGGCGGCGGCTCATGACGTCAGCAATGACCGCGCCGAGAAGAATCAGGGCAGTGAGAGAATACTGGAAGGCAATGTTGAAACCCATGGAAAGGATGCCTTCCTGCATGATGGCGATGATGAAGGAACCGATGACGGTACCGAGGATGGAGGCCAGGCCGCCGGCCATGGAAGTACCGCCCATGACGCAGGCCGCGATCGCCTCGTTGTTGAAGGTGTCGCCTTTGACCGGCTGGACCGTGGTGTAACAGCCGACATAGAAGATGGCGGCCAGACCGGCGAGGGTGCCACAGATGACATAGGCCAGCATTTCCCAGCGGCGCGTATCCACACCGGAGAGGCGGACTGCCTCGCGGTTGGCACCCAGGCAGATCATGTAGCGTCCGGCCCGGGTTTTATTCAGCACGATGGAGCAGATGACAGCCACAATGATCAGGATGATCAGGCCTGTGGGGATATTCAGCTTGCTGCCGTTCCCCAGGGTGACTTCCAGGTTGGAAAGCTTCCGGTACCAGCCGCCCGGATCGGTGCTGCCGGGCCAGGAAACATTCTGGGTTTTTGTGAAGATGGAACCGACGCCCTTGGCGATCTGCATCAGCGCCAGGGAGGTGATAAAGGAGGGCAGGTGCAGATAGGAAACGAAGAAACCGCCCACGGTGCCGAAGACCATGCCGGTCAGCGGGCACATGATCAGGGAAACCCACATGGGGAAGTGATAGTTATTGAAGCAGTAGCCCGAGATCAGCGCCGCAGCGAACATGACCGGGCCGACGGAAAAGTCGATACCGCCCGTGGCAATGACGAAAGTGACGCCCAGGGCCAGGAAGCCGATGAAATATCCGTAGTTGATGGCGCTGGTGAAGCGGGCATAGGTCAGGAAGACATTGCCGTGATTCAGGACGCCGCTGAGTACCTGGAAGATCAGGCACAGGAGGATGATGACGCCGATCAGGACAACCCGGTTGAACCCCATGATCCTGACCAGCCTGAGGGATTTGAACCGTTCAAGCATTGCTTTCATACCGCTGCTCCCTCCTGCCGGTTTTTCCGGTTCTGCATATCAATATCCCGGGTGGCGGCCGCCATGATCTTTTCCTGGGTGGCTTCCGCAATGCCGAACTCACCGGTTTTCCGGCCTTCGCACATGACGATGATCCGGTCTGACATGCGCAGGATTTCAGCCAGTTCGGAGGAAATCATGATGATGGACTTGCCGGAAGCGGCCAGCTGGTTCATCAGCTCATATATCTCCTGCTTCGCGCCCACGTCGATGCCGCGGGTAGGTTCGTCAAAGATCATGATCTGGGAATCGTTTACCAGCCACTTGGCGATAACGACCTTCTGCTGGTTGCCGCCGGAAAGGTTCATGACCAGCTGATCGATGCCGGGGGTCTTGGTTTTCAGGGCGTCCACATACTTCTGCGTGACAGCTTCCTCCGCAGATTTATCGATGAAGACGCCTTTGGTGTATTTTTTGAGCGTCGCGAGGGTGGAATTCTCTGTGATGTTCTTTTTCAGGACGATACCGAAACGTTTCCGATCTTCGGATAAATAACTAAGCCCTGCCTCCACTGCTTCTTTCGGAGAGCTGATGGACACTTTCTCTCCGTTGATCCAGATATCTCCGCTCTGCTTGGGATCGGCGCCGAAGAGAGCCCGGGCGGTTTCGGTCCGGCCGGCGCCGACCAGGCCGGCAAAGCCGAGAATTTCACCCCGGTGCAGCTCAAAACTGACGTCCTGCACCATCCTGCCGGCGTTCAGGTGTTCCACCTTCAGGACCACAGGCGCGTCGGGAGCGCAGCGGCTTTCGGTTTTGGGCTCCTCATAAATAACGCGTCCGACCATCATATCGATGATGTCTTCCTTGGTGCATTCCTCCGTGACCAGCGTGCCGATATACTGGCCGTCCCGCATGACGGATACCCGGTCCGTAATCCGCTTGATTTCATCCATGCGGTGGGAGATATAGACGATGCCGTATCCCCGGGCGCGCAGGTCCCGGATGATGACGAACAGCTGGTCAATCTCCGCGTCCGTCAGCGCCGCGGTCGGTTCGTCAAAAACGATGACCTTTGCGTCGTGGGAAATGGCTTTGGCAATTTCACACATCTGCTGTTTCGCGACGGTCAGGCTGCTCATGGTCTCTTTCGGATCAATTTCAATGTTCAGCTGGGCAAAGAGCTTCCGGGCTTCCGTATTCATGGCCCTGTCGTTGATGAAGAGACCATGCTTCGGTTCCCGGCCGATGAAGATGTTCTGGGCGACGGTGAGGTGGCCCATCATGTTCAGCTCCTGGTGAACGATGACGATACCGGCCTGCTGCGCCTCGCGGGGATTGTGGAATTCCACTTCCTTCCCCTCAAAGGTGATGGTGCCGGAATCCTTGGTATAGATGCCGGTGAGCACCTTCATCAGCGTGGACTTTCCGGCGCCGTTTTCCCCCATGAGGGCATGGACTTCCCCGCGGCGGACGTCAAAGTCCACATGATCCAGCGCGTGGACGCCGGGGAAGGATTTGTCGATACCCTTCATTGTCAGGATGACTTCTCCCATGAAGGATCCTCCTTTATTGCCGATCAGTTGTTCAGAAATTCCGGAGAACTGAAAATTGCTGTTTTCCGTGCGTTTATATGAAAATAACTGATCCTAATAACGTAACGTTTCATTTCTGCGGCGCAAAGCCTGCGTTTAAAGATAGAATAATATAGGGCTGTATGCTTGTCAAGGCATAGTTACATAAAAAGCCAAAAAAATGTGAATCGTTTCGGTACGTACAACATATAATGACCGGAAAAGACAGGCAGGCTCTGTAAAACGTCCGTTTCATCGACGGTGAAAACGTTTGTACAGGTCGTGCGGCAGCAGATCAGGCGGGACAGAGCATGGTTCGCCGCGGGCAAGGCAGGAAATCACAGGTTGTTTTATACGCATGGTTCTCTTTCATGAAAGGCAGTTTTACTGTAATATAGTAAATGCATTACATCCGACGCCGGAGGACCGGGACGGTTCGGGGAAGGAAGAAAAGAAAATGACAAAGCAGGAAATTCTGGCCGCCGCGATGCGGCAATCGGCCATAGACTGTTGCTGCGCGGAAGAGGATTTCCGCAGGGAGACGCATATCGTTGTTGAAAACAAGGCATATGAACAGACAAGCAAGTTCCTGGTAAGCCCCAATGCCTGCAGGATGATCTCCTACGGATCGAACATTGTAGCATCCTGCCGCCGGGAGCTGATTCCGGAGATTGAAGCATTCATCAACAGGAAGGAAAAATTCTACCGGTGCTTTGAACCGCTGGCGATTTATGAGCTGAATCGTATCCTGCAAAAAGCGGGCGAACAGATTGCCTGGATGCACAGCTATTACCTGCCGGATCCGGAAGCGGTTTTCAGCGCGGACCTGACCTGCCCCTATGAAACAAAAGTAATGCATCCGGAGGATTTTACGGATCTGTACGGGCAGGGATGGGATAACGCACTGAGCCGGATCGAACGGAAGGAACTGGACAAGCTGGGCGTCGGCGCCTACGACGGGGACCGGCTGATCGGCCTGGCAGCCTGCTCCGCGGACTGTGTGGAGATGTGGCAGATCGGGATTGACGTGCTGCCGGAATACCGGCGCAAGGGCGTGGCGTCGGTACTGACCAACAGGCTGGCACGGGAGATCTTTGAATGCGGGAAGATTCCGTTTTATGCGGCGGCCTGGTCGAATGTCCGGTCGATCCGCAACGGATTCAAGAGCGGGTTCAGGCCGGCGTGGGCGGCGATGGAAGCGGAAGAGATTGAAATGAAGAATGAAAAATGAAGAATGAAAAATGCTGCGATCGCCGTTACCAAAGTTCTTTCAGAACTTTGACGGCTGTAGCATGGCATCTGTTATCCAAATCATAGATTTGGATAACAGATGCTCAACAATTCAGAATGATATAGTGTTTCCACCTACCGCTTTGAAAATGATGCGGTTCCTGTCACATTCCCGCATTGCGGGATGGGGGCTGAAGACAGACACCTTTGCATTCTGTTGTTCCGATCAGGTTCCCTATAGCATACGGGCGGGGAGATTTCTCCACGCGGGCACTACGTGCCCTTGGTCGAAATGACAGCTGGAGGTAGTGGAGTTCCTAACGGGAAGATGACAGAGGAGACAATGGCGTCACATGAGTGACGCCATATGCATAATAAATAACCCCTTCCGGGATTGCCGGAAGGGGCTGCTTTTTTGACTGTGCTGTTTACGCGGCCATGGCTTCGACCTTGTTCAGGTAATCGAAGAAAATCATCTCATCCTTGTAGGAGGAGGCGAAGAGCTCGGGCTCGTTGAGGCCTTCGCCCTGGAGCATGGCCGTGATGCCGATATAGCGCTGGGCGGGATCCTTGAGATCATATTGTTCACCCTGCGCAGTTACCACCAGAACGGAGGCTTCGCAGCGGTCAAGCGTTTCTTCAAACAGTTTCAGTTCATCATTATTCCTGATCTTCATTTGTATCACTCCTTTGCGATCAGTCTTCATGAGAAAGAAGTTATACAACCTCTTTCGTACAATATGATACCGCAAAGAAGGATGAATACAATCGATTTTCAGGCGATTTCCGGGACAAAATGTACAGGTTTAACCATACATGTCACATCTGGCAAAAAAGAGACACGGGATTCTGCCGGTCAGTCCAGCAGGGCGACAGCCACGTCGTTCACGTTGGTGCCGGTAGGCCCGGTGATGATCAGGCCGCCGGTTTTTTCCAGCGCATGATAGGCGTCGTTATCCTGCAGCACCGCGTCTACGGACAGGCCGTGAGCCTGAAGCTCGGCACAGGTATCGCCGTCCGCGTAGCCGCCGGCGGCGTCTGTGGGGCCGTCGGTTCCGTCACTGCCGACCGAGAAGACGGCAGCCCGTTCCAGTCCGGCAATACCGGCAGCGGCGGACAGGGCAATTTCCTGATTCCGGCCGCCTTTTCCATGGCCGGTCAGCTTCACCACGGTTTCCCCGCCGGCAATGAAGGCCAGGGCTTTAGGATCGCCGGCATGGGTTTTCAGGATGGAGGCAAGGAAGCTTCCGGCTTCCCGGGCCTGGCAGCAGAGCTGATCCGTGAGGATGACGGGCTCATAGCCCAGATTCCGGCAGGTGGCGGCCGCAGCGGCGCAAAGCTCCCGGACGCTGCCGTTGATCTGAGTGTGAACATTATCCAGTGATTTGGGGGTCTCGACGCCCAGCAGATTTTCAGCCGTTTCAGACATGCGCAGGTTATACTTTTTCCGGATGCGCTGCGCATCCTCCGCCGTAGCGGAATCCGGACAGGCAGGACCGGAGGCAATCATATCCAGCGGATCGCCGAGAATGTCCGAAAGCACCACGGCCTCTACTTTGCCGGGCCAGCAGAGCTGGGCAAAACGTCCGCCCTTTACCTGGGACAGCCGCTTGCGGATGGTGTTGATTTCCACGATATCCGCGCCGCAGGCCAGCAGCTGGCCGGTGATATCCTGCAGCTCCTCCGCGGGGACCAGGGGCTTTTCAAAAAGCGCGCTGCCGCCCCCGGAGAGCAGGAAGAGGACGGTGTCCTTTTCCGTCAGATCCGACACAAGATCCAGGGCGGCCTGGGTGCCGCGGAAGGAGTTCTCATCCGGAACGGGATGGCCGGCCTCAAAGCAGGTGAAGTTGGCGATGGGACCCATGACATGTCCGTATTTGGTCACCACCACGCCGTTTTCAATCCGGTCTCCCAGGCAGTCGGAGGCTGCCTTTGCCATCTGCCAGGCGGCTTTGCCGGCAGCGACCAGCAGTACCCGGCCCGGAAATTCCATGCCGGACAGCGCACGCTGCACTGCCGCGTCCGGCTGGACGGCCGCGATGGCTTCGCGGACGATCCGGTCCGCGTGACTGCGCAATTGCTGATTCATATATACCTCCGTAAGAATAACTGAAAAATGAATACTGAAAGCTTTAAAATGAATAATGGAGGAGGGATGGCTATGCCATCCTTTGAATGAATGATATGTTTGTGATCAGTTACGTAATGCCCAGAACGGGAGGACAAGTGAGAAGAAGATGCGCACCATGTCCGAAGGCATGGTGCGCAGTGATGGTTGACTACGATCAGAAGATCAGGCTGAGAATGAAGATTTCAATGATGGCGGCGATACCGATCACCAGGGTCATGGCCGTCTGGGTCTTGTAGCCCTCTTCCGGCTGCATCTCACCGAAGTTGGTAACCACCCAGAAGTAGCTGTCGTTGGCATGGGAAACGGTCATGGCGCCGGCACCGATGGCCATAACCACCAGGGAGATTTCCAGGGGAGTGGCAAAGCCCAGCACAGGAAGCAGCGGCGCCACAATACCGGCCGTGGTGGTAATCGCGACGGTGGAGGAACCCTGCGCGCTCTTGAGGATGGCGGAGAGCAGGAAGGGGAAGAAAATGCCGATGGTCTGGAAGGTGGTGGCATTTTCCTTGATGAAGTTGACCATGTCGGAGGAGGAAATGACCTTGCCCAGCACGCCGCCGGCGGCCGTGACGAAGAGGATCGGTCCGACGGTCTTCAGCGTATCATTGGTCAGGTTATAGAAATCCTTGCCCTTGCCGGCGGAGAACAGCTGGATGATGGCCAGGACGGTGCCGACGGCCAGAGCCATGATGGGCGTGCCCAGGAAGGCCAGCAGGTCAGCAATCGCACCGGTCCAGCCGGCCATGGAGGAGATGGAGGACAGGGCCATGAGCAGGATCGGAACCAGAAGGGGCGCCAGGGCGTTGCAGCCGCCGGGCAGCTTGCCGAATTCCGCCTTGAGTTCCTCATAGGACTTGACGACTTCGCCGTTGTCTCCGGTTTCATCTGCGCTCTTGATCTTCTTACCGATGAACTTGGCATAGAAGAAGCCGGCGATCAGCGGGAAAATGGAGCAGAGCACGCCGATGCCGATGACCAGAAGCAGGGATTCACCCACACCGAGGGTCTGGGCCGCCGCGATGGGGCCGGGGGTCGGCGGGATAAAGACGTGGGATACATACAGGCCGCAGGAGAGGCAGACCGTCATCGCCACGGAGGAGACGCCGGTGCGCTTGACCAGGGCCTTGCGGATCGGGTTCAGGATGACGAAGCCGCTGTCGCAGAAGACGGGGATGGAAACCACCCAGCCCATGAGTTCGATGGCCAGCTGGGGATTCTTTTCACCCACCAGTTTGATCACCATGTCAGCCAGCTTCAGGGCAGCGCCGGTCTTTTCCAGCACGGTACCGATGAAGGCGCCGAGGATGATGACGATACCGATGGAGGTAAAGGTTCCGGAGAAGCCGGCGCCGATGGTGCCGGGGATTTCCTTCAGCGGAATGCCTGCGATGAGGGCAAGGAGCAGGGAAACGCCCATGATTGCCAGGAACGGATGAACCTTCAGCTTGGAGATGAGAAGGATCATGAGGACGATCGCGACAATAAACGCGATGATCAGCGGAAGACCAGTCATAACAGAACCCTCCTTACAAAATATGGACTTGTCGGTCACGGTTAAATACCATATGAAGTGTAGCACCAAAAATTGGGAAAGTCAACGAAATTGTATTATTGCTGTTTTTTGGAAAACTTGCCGGAGTATCCTGCCGCGTGATATCATTAATCAGTTAATAGCTGTGCAGGGAACAGACGCAGCCGCACAGGGAAACGGAGTATGAGGAAAGATGAATACCATACTGCTGGTGGAAGACGATACAGCCCTCCGGGAAGGACTGACAGAACTGTTCAGCCGGGACGGGTATGAGGTGATTGCCTGCGGCTGCCTGCGGGAAGCCCGGGAAAAACTGACAGACAAGGTGCAGGTGATCGTCATGGACGTGGGCCTGCCGGACGGAGACGGGGTCAGCCTGTGCAAGGAATGGCGCGAGGCGGGAGAAACCCGTCCGATCCTGTTCCTGACAGCCCGGGGAGAAGAGTTTGACGTGGTCCGGGGACTGGATTCCGGCGGCAATGATTATGTGACCAAACCTTTCCGGATGCAGGAACTGCTCAGCCGGGTGCGGGTGCTGCTGCGGGGAAGCCAGGCGGCGCGGACGGTCAGCCGGAGCGGTTTTGTGGCGGACCGGGAACGGATGCAGGTGCTGAAGGACGGAGAACCCCTGCCGCTGACGCTGACGGAATACAAAATTGTGACGATGCTGATGGATCATACGGCCGTGGTGCCGCGGGAACGCCTGCTGGAGGTCCTGTGGGATGACGGCGGAAAGTTTATCGATGACAACACGCTGTCAGTTCATATGAGCCGGCTGCGGGAAAAGGTCGGAGCGGAGCACATCAGCACCATACGGGGAGTGGGATATCAATGGTCGGATACATCCTCAGCGGAATCCTCCTGCTGATTCTGGCGGCTCTGGTATGCCGCCGCATATGGGAGACAAGGCGGCTGAAAAGGCTGTCCGAAAACATGGAGGACTACCTGATGGGAATCGGCGGGAACCTGCCGCTTTCCCTGCGGGAAGATACCATAGCGCAGGTGGAGAATGCTGCCACGGAGATGCAGAACCGCATTGAGGTGGCGGAGGAACGCTTCCGCCAGGAGGCAAGGCGCACCAGCGCCCTGACGGCGGATATTTCCCACCAGCTGAAGACGCCGCTGGCGTCCCTGCGGCTGTACTGCGAAATGGACTCCAGCGCCCACTGCGACCAGCAGATTGTCCAGATTGAACGGATGGAAACGCTGATCAGCAGTCTGCTGCGGCTGGAGAAACTCTGCGCGGACGGTTACGAATTCAGCTTTGAAGAGCATAATATCCGGCAGATGATCCTGAAGGACTGGGAGCAGATGCGTTCCCTGTGGCCCGAAAAGACGCTGACCGTGGAGGGGGAGGCAGTGATCCGCTGCGATGAGAAGTGGCTGTCGGAAGCCTTCCGGAACCTGATCAAAAACGCCTGTGAGCATACTGTAGAGGACGGGCACATCCGCGTCTTCATGGAACAGACGGACCGGTTCTTTTACTGCACCCTGGAGGATGACGGCGGCGGAGCGGATCCGAAGGACCTGCCCCACCTGTTTGACCGGTTTTACCGGGCCAAGGGTCAGTCCGGCAAGGGGGCCGGCCTGGGCCTGGCCATTGTGAAGGAAATCATTTACCGGCATCACGGACAGATCCTGGCGCAGAACGCGAAGAAGGGCCTGAAGTTTACGATCTCCATTCCGGTGCTAGACATGATCAGCAAATGAAAAATGAAGAATGAAAAATGAAGAATGAATGGCTGACGGCCTGCGGCCGTTAATCTTACGAAAATGTAAGGCTATAGTCACTTGAAAGTAAGGTTGGTTTGCTATTCTTGCTGCCGAGGAGGAATGAACGATGGAAATGATTCGTTGTGAAGACCTGAGGAAAACCTACGGAAGCGGCAGCAGCGAGGTGCATGCTGTGGATGGCATCAGCCTTTCTTTTGAGCAGGGCACCTTTACGGCCATTACCGGGAAGAGCGGCAGCGGAAAATCCACCCTGCTTCACCTTCTGTCCGGCCTGGACCGGCCGACATCCGGAAAAGTGATGTATCAGGACAACAACCTGTTTCAATATAACGACAACCAGCTGTCCGTGCTGCGGCGGCGCAGGTTCGGCTTTGTTTTCCAGGCATACAACCTGGTGCGGGAACTGACGGGGCAGGAGAACATCCTGCTGCCGGTGATGCTGGACAACCGCAGACCGGACGAACAGTACCTGAAGCGACTGACAGAGATGCTGGGCGTTGAAGACCGGCTGAACCATCTGCCCGGAGCCCTCAGCGGCGGCCAGCAGCAGCGGATCTGTATTGCCCGCGCGCTGGCGAACAAACCCTCCATCCTGTTTGCAGACGAGCCGACCGGCAACCTGGACGGGAAAACCGGACGGGAAGTGCTGACCCTGATGCGCACGATCAGCAATGAGCTGGGGATCACAATGATCCTGGTGACTCATGATCTGGGCGTTGCCGAACAGGCAGACCGGATTATCCGCCTGGAGGACGGCAAAATTGCCGAGGACAGCGGCGCAGGCGCGCATCCGATTACTTCTGACGGCGGGGATTACACCGGACGCGAGTCTGCTGACGACACCCGAAGGGGGTCCGTCGGATGAAAAAACTGACAATCAACCAGGTTGCAAGGGCCAATATCCGGGTGAACCGGAAAGCCTATGTCAGCCTTTTTGCCGGCATTCTGCTGGCTGTTTTCCTGGTTACAGCCACGGGGCTGTGCGCCTGGGGAACCGTCCGCGGACACGAGGAGCAGATGGCTCAGCGGGTCGGCTGGATGGATATGTTTATGCTGGGCAGCGAAAGCCCGACCGACGACCAGCTGCGCAACTGCGGCTTTTTTCAGCGGATCGGCCATGTAACGGTGGACGCCGGGGTAAAGGATACCGATATTTACAGCGGCTACTATGACGAAGAAGCGGGAAAGCTGATTAACCGTACGCTGACGGAAGGACGTTTCCCGGAAAAGAACGGTGAAATTGCCGCGGAAGTGAGCGCTCTGATCCAGCTGGGTCAGGAAAAGGCGAAAATCGGCGATACGCTGACGCTGACAATGAAGCCGATCTACGGTAACGAAGAAGAGAAAAGCTTCACGCTGGTCGGTATCCTGAACGAACAGAGCGATTATCTGAACAGGGTGATCTATAACCAGGAGGAAGGCATGCGCCTGCCGTCCCTGATGGTATTTCCCGGGGAGCATTACGGCATGGGTACAGTGATGGTTCACCGCGTGCTGACCTACGCGCCGCTGATCACTTTCAACCAGGTGATGCGGAACTGTCCGCTGCGGTACGAGATGAGAGATGGCTGCTTCGGCGTCAGCCGGGAAACCGGTGAAGCTGTTTATGACGACTCGGGCTGGAGACGGGCCAGGAACTTTGTGAGCCGGATCGGACTGTGGGTTGTGCTGGGCGCGGCTCTGATGCTGTCCGCCTGCATCGGCATCGCGACGGCGATGGAAAGCCTGCTGAGCCGGAAAACTGAAGATATCGGTATGCTGCGGGCAATCGGCTCCACGCGCAGACAGATCCGGCGGATCTACGGCGCGGAAGCCTGGATGCTTACGGCCACCGCACTTCCGGCGGGCCTGATCCTGGGTATTCTGACAGCCTGGGTGATTTCCGTGCTGGCGCCCGGCCAGGTGGCTTTCGATCTGAATATCTGGTTGCTGATCCCGATTCTGGGCGTATCCGGCCTTTGCGTGTTCGCTGCTTCCCGGCTGCCGCTTTATCACGCGTCTGCCCAGACACCGATGGGTGTGCTCCGGGATACGGGCATGCTGCGCCGTGCCGGGAAAATCAGGAATCACACAGCATTCAGGCCTGACAGGCTGATTGCCGGACGGCGTGTGCGGCTGCACCCGCTGCGCCAGGCAGGTACGGCCGGGATGATTGCCCTGACCCTGTTTGCCACCCTGCTGCTGGGTGAAGTGGTGCTGGGCATTAAAAACCAGGATGGAGAACGGCCGGCGTTTTCCATGTACGCTTTCGATAACAGTTTTGTGGATGACCCATTCTCCCAGTGCGACAGCGAGGCGGAGGATGTCCGGTCCGACCTGAAGAGACTTGCCGATTACGGCGGGATCAGCCGGGTACAGTCCGTGACATCCATCCGGGGAAACCTGCTGATGGAAGAGGCACCGGACTACTTCAGATCCCGGATCGCAACGGATAAGGATGCGGAAGGAAATACACTCAAACAGTCTTTCAGCGCCCTGGGAGGAGCATATGGAATATCCAATGAATGGCTGTTTTTCAGCGAAGGAGAGCTGGAGGAGGCACGGAGCCGGATCTATGAGGACTGGAGTGCTGCCGACCTGGTGTCGAATGCGGACCGGCTGAAACTGATCCGTGATCAGCTGGGAATTACCGACCTGGTTGTACCGGTCAACATTGTGGTGGCTGATCCGGACGCCGACCTGCTGCAGGACAACGTGACTGACGGAACGATTGACCGGGACAAGCTGGACAGCGGGGAAGAAGTACTGGTTTATGCGCCTGAATTATGCGTCAGGAAGCAGGAAAACGGCGGATACACCATTGAGACATGGCTCCTTCCGGGAGAAATCCGGGAGCAGGAATGGGACGTTGTGATCCGGAATGACTATTTCAAAAAGGGCATGAACCTGAGCCTGCTGGAAATGACCGGGAACCGTGCGGCCGATATCCCGATGAACGATATGGAAATCGGGGAGGAATGGAAGAACTGGTATCAGTCCATGACGCCAGTCCGCAATGAAGTGAAGGTGGGCGCGGTGCTGAGCGGAGGCGTGCATATCAGCGGCGCCTATATGGGCGGAGTGACCGTGATTGTATCCGAAAAAGGCGCCCGGGCGATGGGCCTGAAAGTGCCGAATCCTGACACTACGGAGATTTACTGCACTTCCGATCTGACCCAGGAGCAGGAGGAACTGGTGAAAAACCGGATCATGTCGATTGCCGCACGCGGCGGAATGACCTATGAAAACCTGCTGGCGGTCAACCGTGCAAGACAGGCGAAAAAGGTACGGGAGATCCTGATCCTGACGGGTTTGATCCTGCTGTTCTTCGCGGTATCCGTGTTCATGCAGGTGACGGGAGTCGCCCGGCAGATCCGCTCAGATACCCGGATGATCGGAACCCTGCGCGCTGTGGGCGCGGACCTGAAAACCCTGGTCGGATGCTACCGGCTGCCGGTATGGATCTGCGCGGGGGTTGCCATGATCCCATGCCTGCTGTTCTACGCGGTGAGCGGGATTCCGGCACTGAGACTGTTTACGGCCAGCCATCCGCTGATTATGATTCCTATCCTGGCGGTGCTGGCAGGGTGCGTGGCGCTGGCCTGTACCGCGGGCATCCGCGGACGCCTGAGCGGCGTGGCACGCCAGCCGATTGTTGAGAATATCAGGGAGCTGTAACAGACAAAATGAATAAGAACAGATTGATAGCGGCCTTGCTGACCGTTCTGTTCCTTATACCGGTTTTGACCGCCCTGGGAGAGCCTGTCTTTTCAATATCCCTTGACGAGAATGCGGTTCTCCGGGGAATGGACAGATCCTGGTCCCAGGGATATACCGCTTCCGATTCAAGGGGAAGATGGAACCTGATCGTGCCTGTGAGGGTTGAAGGCGGCGCGGAAAGCGTGACGGCGGAACTGAAGATGCAAAACCCGGGGATTTCTCCCTTCAAGACCCAGGATATGACCGTAGAGGCACAGGAAGAGGAAGAACACATCTGGGGCATCCGGTTCGGACTGTCCCTGCTCGCAGAACCCAAAAACGGGGATTATCCCTGCGAAATCCATATTACGGCACGGAATCAGGCGGGGCAGGAACAGGAACTGGACATTCTCCATACTGTACGGGTCCGGAGCGGAACAGAAATGCTGGAAAAATCCAGAATTGATGTGACCGGCGTAGAGGCAGAGCTGCATGTGGGAGAAAAAGGCGAGGTAAAGCTGACCCTGAGCAATCCCTGCAAAGCCACGGAACTGGAGAACATTGAGCTGAAGATGAGCGACGCGGAAGGGCATATTCTTCCCCGGGGCGCGGAGACGCTGCAGGCGGGAAACCTGGCGCCCGGCGAAAGCATCGTGGCCACCTATCCGGTGACGGTGCTGGCCAAAGCCACCGTGGTTCCGCATATCCTGAAAATAGACCTGAACTGGACCGCGGCGGGACAGGAGATGACCAGTACAAGCAATTACACCGTAGCAATCCACCAGACCATCCGGCTGGAACAGGGCGGGGTGAAAATGGCCAGGAGCGTTTACGCAGGCGATTCCGTAACCCTGAGCGTGCCGCTGATGAATATGGGCCGGGCAAATGTGGTGAACGTGCTGGCAACGGTGGCCATGCCGGGCATTACCGACAGGCAGAGCGCGCTGGTGGGGACGATCCAGCCCGGAGAGACGCGCCAGGCGCAGATTGTCCTGACGCCGGGAAAGGAAACGGAAGGAGATTATACCGGCACCCTGACGGTGGAATGCACGGATGAGGACGGAAACCCGGCTTCCTTCGAACTGCCGCTGGAACTGAACGTGGAAAAGCCGGTCCGGAAAGAAACAGAGGAAGGAAAGGGAAGCGGGACAGAAAAGAGGGAAAAGAATTCACCGCTGATCCTTGCCCTGGGCGGAGGCTGCGGCGTGCTGCTGATTCTGCTGCTGCTCCAGGGAATCCTGCTGCGCAGGAAAATACACCGGCTGGAAGAAGACCGGCTGTAAAGAACAAAACAATCAAACCAAAAGTATCCCCCCAAGCGCCGGGACAGTCAGACTGCCCGGCGCCGCTTTTGTTTGCCTTGCAAAAGGGCGGCTTTCCTGTATAATCAGTGTCAAACAGCTTTAAGGAAGGAAAACGCCGGATGGAGATTCAGTTTTTTGAGGATACAGACCGCCGGGAACTGTGGCTGGCGCAGATGGAGAACTGCAGCTGGCGCGCGAGCCGGTACCTGTATACCCTGCTGAAGGAAGACCGCTTTCAGAAACAGTACGGGGAAACATCCAGGGTGCTGCTGCTGACAGATGGGGAGAAGCTGGTTTCCTTCTGCACTTACGCGGAGCGGGATGAGATTCCGGATACGGAACTGAAGCCCTGGATGGGGTTTGTCTATACCGATCCGGAATACCGGGGCCGCCGCCTGATGGGCCGGCTGATCGCCCGGGTGAAGGAACTGGCCCGGGAGAACGGATCTGACGCGCTTTACATCTCCTCGGAAGAGCAGGGACTGTATGAAAAATACGGCGGGGCGTTTATCTGTACAATGAAGACGGGCCGGGGAGAGGAAACCCGGGTGTTCCGGATGAACACCTACGGGTTTTACGGATGGGAAAACGCGCTGGTTCCCGCCAGGACAGAGGACTACCCCGGAATCCGTACCCCCAGGGACCTGTACAACGCACTGTGGCATGTATGGAAAAAGGAAACCTGCGCGCCGCGGATGCAGAAAGACTGGAACGAGGAAAACCGGACGCTGGGACAGTGCTCCATTACGGCCTTCCTGGTGCAGGATCTTTTCGGCGGGAAGGTCTGGGGCGTGCCGCTGGCGGAAGGTGGATACCACTGCTTCAATGAGGTGGACGGAAGCGTGTTTGACCTGACGAGCGAACAGTTCGGGGAGGAAAAGCTGGATTATTCGCTGCTGTATGAACAGAAGCGGGAAGAGCATTTCAGAAAGCATGAAAAGTATGAGAGGTATGAGAAGCTGAAGGCAGCGCTTTCTGAATTCATCATTCACAATTCATGATTCATCATTGTATTTTATTTTCTGAATAACACGAAGATCATATCAGGCGAGGAAAAAAGAATGAAGGCATTGATTGTTTACTGCCACCCGTCGGAGGACAGCTTTACCCGACATGTACAGGACGCGTTTATCCAGGGAATTACGGACGCGGGACATGAGTATATCCTGTCGGATCTGTATGCCATGGATTTCAAAACGGATATGTCCGAGAAGGAATATCTGCGGGACGCCAACTACCGGGATACGAATGACCTGGCGGAGGACGTGCTGGCAGAGCAGGATAAGGTGAATGCCGCGGACGCAATTGTGCTGATCTATCCCGTGTTCTGGACGGAAGCCCCCGCCAAACTGGTGGGCTGGTTCGACCGGGTATGGTCCTACGGTTTTGCCTACGGCAAAAAACGGATGAAGACCCTGGACAAGGGGCTGGTCCTGTGCACGGCCGGCAATACCCGGGAAAGGCTGGAGCAGTTCGGCCTGCTGGAGAGCATGAACAGGGTGATGTTCGGGGACCGGCTTTTCAAACGGGTACGGAAGCAGGAGTTTACCGTCTTCGCCGGAATGACGAGGGAATGCGAACTGCGGGAGAAAGACTGGGACCGGAACCTGGAAACGGCTTATGAAAAAGGAAGGACGCTGTTCGATCCCGCGGCGGAGGTATTCAGCCTGGAAGGACGGTTCTTTACCGCGGTGGAGAATTCCCCGACAGGGGAAGTGTCCGGGGAGACCGTTTTCGGCTACCACCAGAAGGACAATGTGATCTGGGCGGAATACTTCGGCGGGAGCGTGGTGAAAGGTTTCCTGGTGGGAACGATGGATGAAAAGCACGGTCTGCACTTTACCTACCAGCATATCAACAGCGCGGGAGAAATAAAGTCCGGCGCCTGCAATTCCGAACCGCGGGAGGAAAACGGCAGGCTGCGGTTTTATGAGAAGTGGAAATGGAACACAGGCGGGGAAGGCACCTCCGTAATTGAGGAAATCTGAAAGCGCAGGGAGAAAGACATGACAGACTTCAGCATGGGTGAAATGCAGGAAATGCAGCGGAAACTACAGGATAAATACAAAGACAAATGGGAACCGATCGGACCGGAGACCGGGAAAAACAAACTGCTCTGGATGATCGGGGAAACAGGCGAAGTAATCGACATTGTCAAGAAGAACGGCGGCGCAGAAGCGGCGGCGGATCCGGAACTGAGAAAGAACCTGGTGGAGGAAATGGCGGACGTGCTGATGTACTATAACGACGTGATGCTGTGCTACGGGATTACGCCGGGGGAACTGAAGGCCGCCTACGAAAACAAGTTTGAGAAAAACATGAAGCGCTGGTAAGCGGTTCATGAAGGAAACAACGATGGATAATGTATTTGAACAGGTGGAAAAGAATATAGACAACCTTGTCCGGAACAGTGTGGACTGGACCGCGTCCGCCACGAAGGAGGAGCTGGAAGCAGCCCGGAAGGGGGACGTGCGCCTACGCTTCGGGAACCGGGAAGTGCCGAAGAAATGGCTGCAGAATCTCAAAGGCTTGCGGGTGCTCTGCCTGGCGGGAGCCGGCGGACTGCAGGCGCCGCTTTTCGCCTGCGCCGGCGCGGAGGTCACGGTGATCGATCTTTCCGAAGAAATGCTGGCGAAGGACCGGGTAATTGCTGAGAGGGAAAACCTGACGATGAATATCATCAAGGGCAATATGTGCGACCTGTCCGGGTTTAAAGATGAATCCTTTGACATGATTTTCAATCCGCCATCCCTGATGTATGTTCCCAACGTCAGCGCGGTATTCAGGGAATGCCACAGGGTGCTGGAAAAATGCGGAGAAATGATTATGATTGCCCCGGCGCCTATTCAGTATACCTGCGACTGGACAGAGGATGAGCAGGGCGGCTATTACCGGGCGGTAAACCGGATGCCCTGGTGCTCCCGTGACAAGGATGATTCGGGATGGATTGAGTACGGGCACACCATGGACGAATACCTGGGTGGGCTGATCCGCAGCGGCTTTGTACTGGACGGATACCTGGAAAGCCAGGGGGAGGATATTACCGACCTCTGGTTCATCACCAGGGCGGTGAAACCGGAATTTGACGGAGGAATGATTTAAATGGAAAGAATCGGAGCGGTGCAAGCCTGGGTGGACAGAATCGTTGCCGGACAGACGGATGCGACAGACATCAAATTCGGCTATGTGCACCTGTACAGCGTTTCACAGGCCTGCGCGCTGCTGGCGATGAAACGGCAGGAAAATGTGGAACTGGCCGCCATAGCCGGATTGCTGCATGATATTTACGCGTACAAAACCGGCGCCAGGACCGATCATGCCCATGAGGGGGCTGTCCTGGCGAAGGAGATTATGCAGGACACAGGCCTGTTTTCAGAAGAAGAGATGGAAACGGTAGCCGGGGCGATCTATCATCACAGCGACAAAGACAGGGTTGATTCTACGTTTGACGAAGTGCTGAAGGACGCGGACGTGCTGCAGCACTGTCTGATCATGCCGCTGGCGGAGCCGGCTCCCCATGAAGCCGCCCGGTTCAGCCGGCTGAAGGATGAGCTGGGGATAGGATAATGATATCCATAGAGCAGCGGAGGACAAACTGAATGAAGGAAACATACTACCTTAATAAGGATACATTGCCGGTGATGCCGGTGCCGCATGACAATATCATCAGTCATATTACTGTTGATAATGAGTTTTTGACCTTTATTCTGGAAACAGACCCTGAAGATAAAGATGATTCCATTCAGTATTATAAACCCGGTGCAAAAGGATTAACGATCCGATACCATTTATGCGGCAGTATTATCGATATCTATCAGATGAAGTATGCTTCAAGGTGTTTGTTCCGGAAGATTCCACCGCGATTTATCATGCTGGAGAATACATCGCCTGAGACACTGACAAAAGGAAAATACCGACTGGAATACTTAGATCACTATGTGAATTTTGAGGCCATTGCCTTCCGGCTTTTCTCCGGGACAGAAATACGGCTGGAAGCTGATGTTGACTATGCAGAGTACGAGTGGCTTTTCTGATTTCAGGATAATGCTTATTCATCCGCTATGATCCCAAAGTGGATCATGGCTTTTTTAATGCCGTCCTTCTCCGGGAGATCTGTAACATAAGAGCAGGCGGCTTTGACATCCTCCGGGGCGTTGCCCATGGCGACGCTGTTTCCCACATGCTCAAACATGGGCATGTCATTCCGGCTGTCGCCGAAGGCGAAGCAGTCCTCCAGGGAAACGTTCAGTTTCTGCCGGATTACATCAATCCCGGTGCCCTTGGAGAAGGCCGCGGGGACAACCTCCCAGCCGCCCTTTCCCCGGTCAATGGCCGTATAGGGCATGCCGATGGCGGCGGTGGCCGCTTCAATCCGGTCAATCAGATCACGGGTTTCGGAAAAGCAGAACATCTTGACCGCCCTGAACTCCGGATCGGTTTCGGTGATATCCCGGTCCAGCCCGTGGGCACGGGCGTACTGCCGGAAGAGGGGAATGGCCGGATGGGAAGGAGCCAGGGGATCGAAATAGATCGCGGTATCGCACTCATAGGTGAGCGGCACGTTCAGGTCCAGAAAAAGCTGACGAAGCCGAAGACTCCGGGGCAGGTCATATTCCATGCTCTGCAGGGTTTCACCGCGGAAGACGATCCGGGTGCCGCAGCCCATGATCCAGCCGTCGACGGGGAAACCGTCCAGCCGGTGATCCTGATTGCAGAGGGTACGGCCGGTGTTGATAAAGAGGAGATGACCGTTCTCATGCGCTTTCTCCAGGGCGGGCAGGACAGAGGCCGGCAGCTTCCGGCTGTCATCAAACAGGGTTCCGTCGATATCGAAAAACAGCAGCATGAGGATCCTCCAAAGGTCAGGAATGAGTCTCTATTGTAGCCGTAACGGCGATTCTTTTCAACAAAAAACGGAGACCGGAAGGGCCTCCGTTCAGGACAAGCAGATGCTGTGCTTTATTTCCGGACGCCCCTGACCGCCAGGGAAACGGCATAGCACAGGGCAGAGACCAGCACGATGGACGCGCCGGCGCTGGTATCCAGATAATAGGAAAGCGTCAGGCCCAGCAGGCCGCTGAAGAGGGCAATCACCACGGACCAGACCGCGTGCTGACGGGAGGAACGGGCCAGGTTGCGTCCGGCGGCAGCCGGCAGGATCAGCAGGGCGTTGATCAGCATGACGCCGACCCAGCGGATGGAAAGCATGACCGCCACGGCCACCATGACCACGAAGGCGCATTCCACCAGGCGGGTGCGGACGCCGCGGCTGCGGGCCAGGAAGCTGTCCACGCTGGTGAGCAGCAGGGAGTTATACAGCAGCGCCCAGAACACCAGCGTGCCGATGAGGGCCAGCAGGAGCCAGAGCAGGTCCGAAGGCGTGACCGCCAGCACATCGCCGATGAGCAGGGCGGAATACTTCGCGAACTTCCCGCCGCGGGAAAGAATCAGCAGGCCGGCAGCCACGGAAGTGGAGGAGAAAACGGAAATGACCGTATCCGTGGAAGCGGAGCCGGACTGTTTGATCACGCAGATCAGGATGGCCCAGATGACGCCGAAGACCAGCATGGCTACCAGGTCGTTCCGCAGGCCGAGAATGATGCCCAGGCCGATGCCGGTGAGGGCGGAGTGGCCCAGGGCGTCGGAGAAGAAAGCCATCTGGTGATTGACTGCCATGGTGCCCAGCAGCCCCAGCAGAGGAGTGAGCAGCAGAATCGCCAGGAAGGCGTTTTTCATGAAGGAATACTGATAGGCTTCCAGGGGAAGAATGGCGCCGAGAATGCTGTAGATCGTATCCATCATTCCGCCTCCTCTTCTTCACCGCTGAAACCGAACACCGAGGAGAATTCAGGAGAAGCGAAAACCGCTTCCGCCGATCCCTGGGCGAGTACTGACTTATCCAGCAGGATCACATGATCGGCATATTCCCGGACAAAGCGCAGGTCATGACTGACCAGGAGAATAGCCATGTGATGGGTCTGTTTCAGATCCAGGAGGGTGTCCAGGAACATTTTGAGGCCGTTGCGGTCAATGCCGCTGACGGGCTCATCCAGCACGAGCAGGTCCGGCGCCGGATTCATGGCCAGGGCCAGGAGGACGCGCTGCAGTTCACCGCCGGAGCAACGGCCCAGGGGCCGGTCCGCCAGTTCTCCGGCATGGACGGAAGCCAGGGCTTCCTCCACAGCCGCGCGGGTCTTTTTGCTCACGCCGGTCCAGACCGGACGCCTGGAAAGGGAGGCGGCCATGAAATCCCGTACGGTCAGGGGCATTTCCCGGTCAAACTGCAGATGCTGGGGAACATAGCCGGTGCGCAGATGCGGAATATCCAGTCCGCGGCCGTCCACATGGCGGATCAGGCCGGTATGGGGAATCTCCCCCAGCAGGGCGCGGATCAGGGTGGTTTTGCCGGCGCCGTTCTGGCCGATCAGGACAGTGAGCTGTCCGCAATGGATGTGCATGGACACATCCTGAAGCAGGGTCTGGCCGCCGCGACGGACGGTGATCCGGTCCAGATCGATGTGACAAAGCTCGCAGTGATGCAGGGGCATTGATCTTCCCGCCTCCTTGAAATTCAGCGAATGATGATGTATTATAGCATATATTCCTATAGTAAGGAATATATGCGAATTCGGAGCTCTCCCGGAGGGCTTTCCGATCGCTTTCCAAACCTCCTTCGGCCACATGGCCGGAATCATTTTTTTGAAATGGGAGCGTATTTGTCATGATAGCACTGGCTTGCGACCATACCGGAGTAGCCCTGAAACAGGAACTGATGAAGATGCTGGACGAGATGGGACTCGCCTGGAAAGACTATGGCAATTACGACGCAAACAACCGGGATGACGACTACCCGGTATACGGATACAAAGCCGCCAAGGCGGTGGCTTCCGGCGAGTGCGACCGGGGCATCCTGATCTGCGGCACCGGCATCGGGATCGGGATCGCCGCGGGAAAGGTGAAGGGCATCCGCGTCTGCACCTGCAGCGACGTGTACAGCGCGGAGCTGAGCAAACGGCACAACAACAGCAATATCCTGACCATGGGCGCCCGGGTGGTGGGCACGGAGCTGGCAAAGATGATTGCCCGGCACTGGCTGACCGCCGAATTTGAGGGCGGCCGCCATCAGCGGCGGATTGACATGATCACGAGGATCGAAAACGGAGAAGCTCCGGAAGCGTAAACCGCTGTCCGGAGCATATTATGAAAGGCAGAATATGGGGAAGATTATCGCAATTGCGAACCAGAAGGGCGGTGTAGGTAAAACCACCACCGCCGTAAACCTGTCCGCGGCCATTGCGCAGGCGGGCAAAAAGGTCCTGATGGTAGACCTGGATCCCCAGGGCAACACGACCAGCGGTTTCGGCAGGAGCGTGAACGAGCGCAGCTCGGTCTATGACGCGCTGATGGGACGGGCTGAGCTGAAGCACTGCATTCAGGACACGGAAATCAAAAAGCTGAAACTGATCGGATCGGACATCCGCCTGGCGGGCGCCGAAGTGGAACTGGTCAGCGTGAAGGAACGGGAATTCTACCTGAAAAAACTGCTGGGCGTGGTCCGGGATGATTATGACTTCATCTTTATTGACTGCCCGCCGAGCCTGAGCCTGCTGACGCTGAACGCCATGGCGGCATCGGACAGCGTGCTGGTGCCGATCCAGTGCGAGTATTACGCGCTGGAGGGCGTGACCGCCCTGATGAACACGGTGAACCGGGTGAAGCACACCTTCAATCCACGGCTGGAGATCGAGGGCATCCTGCTGACCATGCTGGACGGCCGGACGAACCTGGGCCTGCAGGTGGTGGATCAGGTGAAGAAGCACTTCAAGAAAGCGGTGTTTGCCACCACGATCCCGCGGAATGTCCGCCTGGGCGAAGCACCCAGCCACGGAGAACCGATCTGCATTTACGATCCGCGGAGCAGCGGCGCCCTGGCCTATGAATCCCTGGCCAAGGAAGTCCTGTCCCGGAACAAGAAAAAGAAGTAAGCAATAGGAGACTGCAATTATGCCGAAGAAGACGCACGGCCTCGGAAGGGGACTGGACTCCCTGTTTGCCGGAGCCGAAGACTGGGGAACCAGTATACAGGAAATCCCCGTGGGCGAGCTGGATCCGAACCCGGACCAGCCCCGTCGTACCTTCAGCCCGGAAAGTATCAGCCAGCTGGCGGACAGCATCCGGGAGCAGGGCGTATTGCAGCCCTTGCTGGTGGCTCCCGCCGGGGGCGGCCGCTATATGATTATTGCCGGTGAACGCCGCTACCGCGCGGGCCGTGAAGCCGGACTGGAGACGCTGCCCTGCATCGTCAAGGATATTGACGTGATCCGGCAGCGGGAAATTGCGCTGATTGAGAACCTGCAGCGCGAAGACCTGAACCCGATTGAAGCCGCAAAGGGCATCCGCGCACTGATGGACCAGTGCGGATATACTCAGGAAAAGGTGAGCTTCCGCCTGGGTAAGAGCCGCCCGGCGGTGGCCAACATGCTGCGCCTGCTGCAGCTGCCGGACGAAGTGACCGAAATGGTGAAGGACGGACTGCTGACAGCCGGACACGCCCGGGTGCTTGCCGGCGTGAACAGCAGCGCGGAACAGCTGCGCCTGGCGAAGAAGGCCGTTGACGAAGGCCTGAACGTAAGGCAGATGGAACAGCTGGTGAAGGCACTGGGAGCCAAGCCGAAGAAAAAGACAGCGCCGAAGAGGATGCCGGCGGAGCTGAGCGAGCTGCAGGAAAAGATCCTGCGCAAGACCGGTCTGAAGAGCACGCTGACCGGAAATATTTCCAAGGGAAAGATCGTGCTGCAGTACAGCAGCCGGGATGAGCTGGAAAGATTTAACGAAATGCTGGAACGCATTTCTGAATATTAAGAATTCAGAATTCAGAATTAGATCTGGTTGTTACCTGCGGGAATGAGTATCGCAGGGGATTGTGATGGAGGACAAGATGGGAAAAAGCGATTTACCGAAGGAGCCGTACTGGGACGGACCGCTTTCCCATCCCTTCTACAGCAAAGTGGTTAAGCGGATTCTGGATCTGGTGTTTGCGCTGATCCTGCTGATTCCGGGCATGATTGTGATGATCCCGCTGGCCCTGTGGGTGAAGCTGGACTCGGAGGGTCCGGTGTTTTACCGGGCGGTGCGGGGAGGCTATCACAACCAGCCCTTCCGCATTTTCAAATTCCGGAGCATGGTGGTGGACGCGGACAAGACCGGCGGCTGCACCGCCAAGAACGACGACCGGGTGACCCAGGCCGGCCGGGTGATGCGGCGGCTGAAGCTGGATGAACTGCCCCAGCTGTTCAATATCATCAAAGGCGACATGAGCTTTGTGGGTCCGCGGCCGGAACTGCTGCTGTATACGGAGCAGTACACGGAGGAACAGCAGTGTATCATGTGGGTGCGGCCGGGCATTACGGACCGGAGCAGCATCGTATACATCGCCCAGGACGAAATCGTGGGCGAAGAAGATCCGGTGGCCAATTTTGAACGGCTGATTCTGCCGGAGAAGAACAGGCTGCGGGTGGAATACGCGAAGAACCAGAGCTTTAAACTGGACGCGGGACTGTTCTTTGAGACGATTAAAGGTGTGTTCAAAAAAGCGGATGATATGAGGAAGGAAAAGAAATAAATTCATAATTCAGAATTCATAATTCATAATTATGAATGGTCAGACCAATGCGTTGGATAGAACTGTAAGAAACGGTTCAATGCAGACTGTATGTGATTGAGAAGGACACTATCAATTATGAATTATGAATTCTGAATTATGAATTCTGAATTAAGAGGGAGACGGCATGGAGAGCTACGAGGCGCTGGTGCACAGGGGATTTGAAGGGAAACCGGATGTCCGGGATCCGAAAACGCTGGCCTGGCTGATTCGCAGGAACGGTCTGGAAATGACCCACCTGAGCCGGGGCAGCCATATCGGCAGCGTACTCAGCGTGGCTGAGATTATCGCCGTGCTCTATGCCCGTGTGCTGAATGTAGATCCGAAAGAACCGAAAAAGCCGGACCGTGACCGCCTGATCCTGAGCAAAGGACACGCGGGCAGCGCGGTATATGCCGCACTGGCGGAGACCGGCTTTTTTCCTGTGGAACAGCTGAAGACACACTATGCCAACGGATCCATCCTGTCCGGCCATGTGAGCCATAAGGGCGTGCCCGGCGTGGAGGTTTCCACGGGATCCCTGGGCCACGGCCTGGGCGTGGGCACCGGCATGGCGCTGGGCGCAAAGATGGATGGCGCGCAGTGGCGAACCTACGTGGTGCTGGGCGACGGGGAATGCGACGAAGGGTCCGTATGGGAAGCGGCGCTGCAGGCGGCCCAGTACAGGCTGGACCGGCTGATTGCCGTGATTGACTACAATCACATGCAGAGCCTGGCTACGGTGGATGAAACCCTGCGGCTGGAACCCTTTGAACAGAAATGGAAGGATTTCGGCTGGAACGCCATGAGCGTGGACGGCCATGATACAGACGCGCTGATGAAGGCATTCGACTGGGCGAAGGAAAACGCCGGCAGCCGGAAACCGTCCGTGATCCTGGCGCATACGGTGAAGGGCAAGGGCGTCTCCTTTATGGAGAACAATATCCTGTGGCATTACCGGACGCCCCAGGGTGAGGAATATGACGCAGCACTGAAGGAACTGGAGGCAATCAGACCGTGAGAGACGCGTTTGCGCGGGTGCTTGAGGAGGAAATGGCGCAGAACGAACGGATCGTCCTGATTACGGGCGACCTGGGTTTCGGCGTGCTCCGGCAGATCCACAGGCGGTTTCCGGACCGGCTGATCAACGCCGGTATCGCGGAACAGGGCATGGTCAGCATGGCGGCGGGACTGGCCGCCACCGGAAGAACGGTGCTGGTTTACTCCATCGGCAATTTCCCGGTACTGCGGCCGCTGGAACAGATCCGGAACGACTGCGTGTATCACAAGGCGGATGTAAAGATTGTGTGTGTGGGCGGCGGCTTCGTTTACGGAAGCCTGGGTATGAGCCACCACGCGACAGAGGATATGGCTGTGATGCGGGCTATCCCGGATATGATCTGCTATACGCCCGGGGATCCCGCGGAAGCGGAAGCCATGACCCACGATATGATCTGGCGGAAGGGTACCTGTTACCTGCGGCTGGGCCGGGGCAACGAACCCCAGGTGCATGACGGCCCGGTAAAGGGATGGAGTTTCCCGAAAGCCATTACCCTGCGCGGCGGGAAGGATATCGCGATCCTGAGCTGCGGCGGCATCCTGACGCAGGCGATGGACGCAGCGGACCGGCTGGCGGAGAAGGGCATCAGCGCCCGGGTGGTCAGTTTCCCCTGCCTGAAGCCGCTGGATACGGAAACGGTGAAGGAACTGCTGACCGGTTTCCGGCGGATCGTGACTGTGGAAGAGCATACAATCATCGGCGGTTTCGGCAGCGCAATCTGCGAACTGGCTGCGGAAACGGGAACGGGATGCAGGATTAAGCGTATCGGCCTGGAGGACTGCTTTACCACGGTGGTGGGCGACCGGCAGTATCTGCGGGAAATATATGGCATGGACGGGAAAGCCATCGCGGAGAAGGCGGAGGCTTTCCTGAAGGAAGAGTGAGGCACGGAAATGGAAAGGGAACTGACGCTGGAGGAAATCCACGAGGAGCTGATGTGCCAGCTGCGGGATATCCTGGCGGTCTGTGAAAGACACGGGATTGAGTATAACCTGATGTGCGGGACGCTGCTGGGTGCCGTGCGGCACAAAGGGTTCATTCCGTGGGACGACGACGTGGACCTGCTGATGACCCGCGGAGAATTCACGAAGTTCCGGGAAGTTTATCCCAAGGAATGCGATCAGCGGTTTGAACTGACCTATCTGGACACCTGGACGCCCCGGGTGATGAACCGGGATCCGGAGAAGGCGGCCGCCTTTACGGATTTCTTTATCCTGGATCCGCTGCCGCCGGAAGGCTGGAAGAGGAAACTGCACCTGCTGCATCTGCACCTGCTGCAGGGCATGATGAAAAAGAACGTGGACTACAGCCGGTTCGGACTGAAAAACCGAATCCTGCTGCACGCGACCCACGTGCTGGGGATGCCCTTCTCCTACGCCTGGAAGGCGAAACGGTATGAAAAGGTCTCCACCCGGATCAAAACGGGGAACGACCTCCATATGTCCAACGGCGCGTTTGAACTGATGACGCACGTATGGCATCCGGAACAGTTTGCGGAGAAGATCAGGGTGCCGTTTGAGGACGTGGAGTGCCTGATTCCGAAGAAGTATGATGAGGTGCTGACGATCCTGTTCGGACCGGATTATATGACACCGCCGCCGGAGGCGGAGAGAGTCGCGAAGCATTTGGATCTGTGATCCAAATGCTTTGCAGCAATTCATAATTCATAATTCACAATTCATAATTATGAATAGTTAACCTGATATCCACTTCCCGGAATAGGGAAAGTCGGCAGTACGTGACATGGAAACGCGGCCAGGGAAGGCATACAATCATTATGAATTATGAATTCTGAATTCTGAATTATGAATTCAGAGAATGACAGGAAACGGGGATGCAACCAGGTTGGACATGTACTTTTGCCCCCTGTACTCCGGATCGAGCGGAAACGCGCTGTTCTGCCAGTACGGGAATACGAGACTGCTGATTGACGCGGGAAAATCCGGAAAGACTATTGAGGACGCGCTGGCGTCGATCGGGGCTGATATCAGAACGATCAGCGGAGTGCTGATTACCCACGAGCACAGCGACCATATTTCCGGAGCGGGGGTGCTGGCCAGAAAGTATCACCTGCCGCTGTATGCCACAAGGGAAACCTGGTGGGCGATGAAAGACAAGATCGGCAAAATTCCCCAGGACTGCATGCGGGAGATTGAAGCCGGAAAGGATTTCTGGCTGGGGGATATCGGCGTGGTGCCGTTCTCCATTCCGCATGACGCGGCGGATCCGGTGGGATTCCGGCTGTACGGCGGGAACCTGAGCGTATCCACGGCGACAGACCTGGGTTATTTTTCGGAAGATGTATATGCCAATGTGGCAGGCAGCACGCTGGTACTGCTGGAAAGCAACCATGACCCGGATATGCTCAAGGCCAATCCGCACTATAATGCGGCGCTGAAGGCCCGGATCCTGGGCGATCACGGCCACCTGAGCAACGAAGCCTGCTCATCGGCGCTGCTGCGGCTGATCAACGCGGGGACGGGCAATGTGATTCTTGGACATCTGAGCGGGGAAAACAATACGCCCACGCTGGCCCGGAAGGTCTCCTCCGACGCGCTGGCACGGGAGGGAATCCGTCCGGGCGAGGACATCCGCATGGAGGTGGCGCTGCGGGACGAGGTCGGCGGCGTGTATATTCTGAAAGAGAGAACGTAAGGTTATGATTATACTGGCCCTTCAGGACGTAAGGAAGAGCTTCGGCACGCATGAGGTGCTGAAGTCTGTTTCCTTTACCCTTCAGGAAGGGGAACGGATGGGCCTGGTGGGCGTCAACGGCAGCGGCAAGAGTACGATGATGAAAATCATTGCCGGACTCGAAACCGCGGACAGCGGCAGCGTGAACATGCAGAAGGGTCTCCGGATCGGTTACCTGGCCCAGCAGGGCGAGCTGACCGGGGAGGAGACAGTGCTGGAGACGCTGGAAAGCGTGTTTGAACCCCAGCGGCGCATGGAAGCGGAGATGCGCGCCCTGGAACAGGAAATGGCAGTATCCGGATCAGATCCGGAAGCGCTGCGCATCCTGGGCGGAAAGTATGACGCGCTGACCCGGGAATTTGAACGCAGCAACGGTTACGGCTGGCGGTCCTCCGTACAGGGCGTGCTGGCCGGCCTGAAACTGCGGGAGTTCCAGGATATGAAAACCGGACTGCTGTCCGGCGGCGAACGGACGAGGCTGTGTCTGGGACGCATGCTGCTGACGGAACCGGATCTGCTGCTGCTGGACGAACCGACGAATCACCTGGACCTGAAGAGCATTGCCTGGCTGGAAGACTATCTGGCCGCGTTCCGCGGCGCTGTGCTGGTGATCAGCCACGACCGGTATTTCCTGGACAGGGTCTGCGGCCGGATGGCGGAACTGCTGCTGGGCAACGTGGAAACCTACGACGGAAACTATACCGAATACCTGGAAAAGCGGACGGCGGTTTACGAGGTCCGCATGAAAGCCTGGGAACTGCAGCAGAAGGAAATCGCCCGGCAGGAAGCCATTATTGCGATGTACAAGCGGTTCAACCGGGAAAAGAGCATTCGGGCGGCGGAAAGCCGGCAGAAGCGGCTGGACAAGGTGGAACGCCTGGAAAGGCCCCAGGAGGAGGGAACGGTCCGCTTCCGGTTTGAAACCCGGCGGCGTACAGGAGACGACGTACTGATCACCGAAGGCCTGACCAAGGGCTACGGGGAGCGGATTCTGTTCAAAGACCTGAAAATGCATGTGCGCGCCGGAGACCGGATTGCCCTGATCGGCGACAACGGCACGGGCAAAAGCACCCTGCTGAAGTGCCTTATCGGCACGGAAAAGCCGGACGGAGGCGTGATCCGCTGGGGAACAGGCGTGGACCTGGGATACTATGATCAGCACCAGGCGGAACTGCATGAAAACAAGACCGTGCTGGACGAAGTATGGGACCGCTTCCCGCGGATGGAACAGTATGAGGTGCGAGGCGCCCTGGGGCTGTTCCTGTTTACCGGGGACGAGGTGTTTGCCCCGATCAGCACGCTGAGCGGCGGCGAGAAGGGCCGGGTGGCCCTGACGGAGCTGATGCTGCGGAAGGACAACGTGCTGCTGCTGGACGAACCGACGAACCATCTGGACATGGACAGCCGCGAGGTGCTGGAAAACGCGCTGAGCGATTTTCCGGGAACCATTATTTCCGTCAGCCATGACCGGTACTTTATCAACCGCTTCGCGGAGAAGGTATGGGTGCTGGACGGCAATGAGATAAAGGAATACCTGGGCAACTACGACAGCTATGTGCTGAAGGTAAGCCGGGACCAGGCACCGGATGGGGACGGCAGCCCCCAGCAGACCCGCACGGCGCTGGACAAGGAAAAGCGCAGAAGCCGGGAAGAGGAAAAGAAGCTGCGGGAACAGAAGGAAGCGCTGAAGGCGGTGGAGCAGTCCATTGCCCGAGCGGAACAGGACGCCGGGAAGATGGAAGCGGCGCTGGCTGATCCGGAGATCTGGAAGGACCCGGAAAAGGCAGCTGAAACCACCCGGCAGTACAATGCCCTGAAGGATGAGATTGAGCGCCTGTATGTACAATATGATGCGCTCGAAAGCACTTTGTAATACAAGATATAGCAGATGACGCCCGGAGCCGAAAGGCTCCGGGCGATTTGTATGGCCTGAAGGGACTGTAAATAGACACACATGATAAGGTGTATATAAATATCGCCAGAAAGACTTGATAAATAAGGATTTAACAGACAAGAAAATCGAAAAATAATTTTTCAAGGTCCGGAAAAGGGCTGGGAGGGGAAAAACGGGGACACGCCAGACACAGTGTTCACATATGAAGAACGGGAAGTAAGGAATAACAGCGTTTACGGGAAATCCAAAAAGTAAAAAAGTTCAAAGAAATTTTCAAAAAACTGCTTTTTACCTATTGAAAAAAATTATAAACTCATATATAATTCTCCTGTTGTCTGTTTAGGGATGAAGTGGTAAGTTGCCGTCCGGCCAGACGGGTAATTATCACGGACCAGCCCGCTAATCGGGCGACGGACTCGAAGGCGCCAGAGAGAATCTGCACCTGCAGTGGATTCCGGAGAGCGCAAACGAGAACGAATTGAGGAGGTTAACAGGAATGGCCAACCAGAAAATCCGTATCAAGCTGAAGAGCTACGAGCACAAACTGATCGACCAGAGCGCGGAGCGGATCGTTGAAACCGCAAAGCGTACCGGCGCTCGTGTCTCCGGCCCCATCCCGCTCCCCACGGAAAGGGAGATCGTCACTATCCTTCGCGCAGTCCATAAGTACAAGGACAGCCGCGAACAGTTCGAACGCCGCACCCATAAGCGGTTGATCGACATCAACAATCCGAATCCCAAGACGGTGGACGCCATGATGAAGCTCGATCTTCCTGCTGGTGTCGAAATCGAAATGAAACTGTGAGGCAGGAGGAGCGATTAACATGAAGAAAGCGATCGTGGGCAAAAAGATCGGCATGACGCAGGTCTTCACCGAAGACGGCCGTCTCGTACCGGTCACCGTGATTGAAGCGGGCCCCTGCACAGTGGTGCAGACCAAGAACATCGAAAGCGACGGCTACAACGCCGTACAGGTTGGTTTCGGCGAAGTGACCGAGAACCGTGCCAAGAAGCTGCTCACCAAGCCTGAACTCGGCCACTTCAAGAAGGCCGGCGTAGATGCCAAGCGCACCCTGCGTGAATTCCGGTTTGACGACTGCAGCGGTTACAAAGTCGGAGACGTTCTGAAGTGCGACCAGTTCGCTCAGGGCGACAAGATCGACATCACCGGAACCAGCAAGGGTCACGGCTACACCGGTCCCATCCAGAGATGGAACCAGCACACCGGCCCCATGGCTCACGGCTCCAAGTATCACCGCGGCGTGGGTTCCATGAGCGCGAACTCCGACCCCAGCCGGGTATTCAAGAACAAGCACATGGCCGGCCACTACGGTGTGGACAAGGTCACGGTGCAGAACCTGGAAGTCGTCCAGGTGGACGCGGAACGCAACCTGCTGCTGGTGAAGGGCGCTGTGCCCGGCCCCAACGAAGGTCTGCTGATTATCCGTGACACCTGCAAGGCCTGAAGCTGAGCAAGGAGGAAGAGACAATGGCAAAAACCGCACTTTATAATATGGAAGGAAAGACCATCGGCGAAGTTGAGCTGAGCGACGAGATCTTCGCCGCCCCGATCAATGAAGCAGCGATGCACCTGATGGTCCGTTCCTACCTGGCAGCACAGCGCCAGGGAACACAGAGCGCCCTGACCCGCGGCGAAGTCCGCGGAGGCGGCCGGAAGATCTACCGCCAGAAGGGCACCGGTAACGCCCGGCACCATGGCAACCGCGCTCCCCAGTTCAAGCATGGCGGCGTGGTGTTCGCTCCCAAGCCCCGTGATTACGATCTGGCTGTGAACAAGAAGGTTCGCCGCCTGGCCTTCAAGAGCGCCATGACCTCCAAGCTGAACGCCGGCGAGATCATCGTTGTTGACAAGCTGGAGCTGAAGGAAGCCAAGACCAAGCTGATGGCCGAAACGCTGAAGAAGCTGCAGGCTGAAAAGAAGGCCCTGGTGATCCTGCCCGAACGTGAAGAGAGCGTTATCCGTGCGACCGCGAACCTGCCTCAGGCCAAGGTCAGCTACGTGAACACCCTGAACGTATACGACATCCTGAACGCCGACAAACTGGTGATGACCGTTGCGGCCAAGGAAAGCGTCGAGGAGGTGTACGCATGAAGAACCCCCATGACATCATCAAGCGGCCGATCCTGACGGAAAAGGCTTACGAAGGAATCGACGAGAAGCGCTACGTCTTCGAAGTCGACATCAAGGCCAACAAGGCCGAGATCAAGAGCGCCATTGAAGCGGTTTTCGCGGATGACGGCGTGAAGGTTGCCAAGGTCAACACCCTGCGCACCATCGGTAAGATGAAGCGCCAGGGCCGCACCCAGGGCATGACCCCCGAAACCAAGAAAGCCTATGTGATTCTGAAGAAGGACTCCAAGCCCATCAAGTTCTTCGAAGGCATGGCACAGTAACGCAAGGGAGGAACGAAAGAAATGGCTATTCGAGTTTACAAGCCGACTTCGCCCGCCCGGCGGCATATGTCGGTTCTGACCTTTGAAGAGGTCACCAAGAAAGCGCCCGAGAAGAGCCTGACCGAGGTTCTGAAAAAGAACAGCGGCCGGAACAAGCAGGGCAAGATCACCGTTCGCCATCAGGGCGGCGGCAATAAGCGGAAATACCGCATTATCGACTTCAAGCGTGACAAGGTGGACATCCCCGCCAAGGTCAGCGCGATCGAGTATGACCCGAACCGCAGCGCCTTCATCGCCCTGCTGAACTATGCGGACGGCGAGAAGCGCTACATCCTGGCTCCCCTGGGACTGAAGGTCGGTGATACCGTGATCAGCAGCGAAAACGCCGATATCAAACCCGGCAACGCGCTGCCCATCAGCAACATCCCCGTCGGTACCCTGATCCACAACCTGGAGCTGAAGCCCGGCCGCGGCGGCCAGCTGGTACGCAGTGCCGGCATGAGCGCCCAGCTGATGGCTAAGGAAAACGGTTACGCCCAGGTCCGCCTGCCCAGCGGCGAAATGCGGAAGCTTCCGCTGAACGCCAAGGCCACCATCGGCACCGTGGGTAACACCGATCACGAGAACGTACGCCTGGGTAAAGCCGGCCGCGTTCGCCACATGGGTATCCGGCCCACCGTCCGCGGTGTGGTTATGAACCCCTGCGATCACCCGCACGGCGGCGGCGAGGGCAAGAGCCCCGTTGGTATGCCGGCTCCTGTGACCCCCTGGGGCAAGCCCGCTCTGGGTCTGAAGACCAGGAAGCACAAGAAGTATTCCAACAAGATGATCGTCAAGCGCGCAAGCTCGAAGTAAAGGAGGCACCTGAAAGATATGAGTCGTTCCGTAAAGAAGGGCCCTTATGTAGAGCCCGCGCTGATGAAGCGCATCACCGAGATGAATGCGAGCGGCAAAAAAGCGGTCGTGAAGACCTGGAGCCGTTCCAGCACGATCTTCCCGGACTTTGTGGGCCATACCGTTGCTGTGCATGACGGCCGGAAGCACGTTCCGGTTTATGTAACAGAGGACATGGTCGGTCATAAGCTGGGCGAGTTCGCCCCCACCCGCACCTTCCGCGGCCACGCCGGGGACAAGAACAGCGCGCGGAAGTAATTGAAAGAGGAGGAAAAACGAAATGGCTACCCGTTCGAAAGAAAAGGCAGCGGCCCGCAAGGCGAACGCAGACAAGCGTCCCCAGGCCCATGCCAAGTACATTCGCATCTCTCCTCGGAAGGTGAAGATCGTGATCGATCTGATCCGCGGGAAGAGCGTGGATGAAGCCGCAGCGATCCTGCAGTTCACCCCCAAGGCCGCGAGCCCCGTGGTCCTGAAGGTTCTGAACAGCGCCATCGCCAACGCGGTGAACAACCAGGAACTGAACCGTGACAACCTCTACGTCGCCGAAGTGTACGCCAATCCCGGTCCTACGCTGAAGCGCTACGTTGCCCGCAGCCGCGGCAGCGCGTCACCGATGCTCAAGCGCACCAGCCACATCAGCGTGGTGCTGGACCAGAAGTAAGGCGAAGGAGGAAAAGACATGGGTCAGAAAGTAAATCCCCACGGTGCACGGGTCGGAGTCATCTATGACTGGAGCACCCGCTGGTACGCCGGCAAGAAGGATTTTGCCAACAATCTGGTGGAAGATTTCAAGCTTCGTAAGATGCTGAAGGAAAAGTACTACTCCACCGGTATCAGCCACATTGATATCGAACGTACGGCGCAGACCATGACAGTGAATATCTTCACTGCCAAGCCCGGCATGATCATCGGCCGCGGCGGCGCCGGCATCGAAGAACTCAAGAAGAACATCACCGAGTTCCTGGGCCGTCCCTGCCACATCAACGTGATGGAGATCAAGCAGCCCGACGCCGATGCTCAGCTGGTTGCTGAGAACATCGCCCAGCAGCTCGAGAAGCGCATCAGCTTCCGCCGTGCTCTGAAGCAGGCCATGGGCCGCAGCATGAAGATCCCGGGAGTCAAGGGTATCAAGACTGCTGTCAGCGGACGTCTGGGCGGCGCCGATATCGCCCGCAGCGAGCACTATCATGACGGGTCCATCCCGCTGCAGACCCTGCGCGCAAACATCGACTACGGCTTCTCTGAAGCGAAGACCACTTACGGCCGTCTGGGCGTTAAGGTCTGGATCTACAAAGGCCAGATCCTGCCCCGGGCCAAGAAAGCCCCTGCCGGGAAGGAGGGAAAGTAAGCCATGTTAATGCCCAAGAGAGTGAAGCACCGCAAGCAGTTCCGCGGCCGCATGAAGGGTAAAGCCCAGAGGGGCAACACCCTGGCTTACGGCGAATACGGACTGCAGGCCACCGAACCGCACTGGGTTACCAGCCAGCAGATTGAGGCGGCCCGTATCGCCCTGACCCGTTACACCAAGCGTGGCGGTCAGGTGTGGATCAAGATTTTCCCCGATAAACCGGTAACGGCCAAGCCCGCCGAGACCCGCATGGGTTCCGGTAAAGGCGCTCCTGAGTACTGGGTAGCCGTGGTTAAACCCGGCAGAGTGCTGTTCGAAATCGCCGGCGTCTCCGAAGAGATCGCCCGTGAAGCGCTCCGTCTGGCCAGCCACAAGCTGCCTCTGAAGACCAAGCTGATCACCAAGGCAACCGAAGCCGCCAAGGCAGCCGCCAATAAAGTGACAGCCAATGAAGCGGGTGGTGAAGAAGCATGAAGGCGAATGAATTGAATGCCATGAGCAAGGAACAGCTCGAGCAGAAGGTTAAGGAACTGAAGAGCGAACTGTTTGGCCTTCGCTTCCAGCTCGCGACGGGCCAGCTGCAGAACACCATGCAGATCAGCCAACTGAAGCGCGATATCGCACGGTGCAAGACGATCCTTCGGCAGAAGGATGAAGCCTGAGAAAGGAGGCAGCTGGAACAATGGAAGAAAGAGGACTTCGTAAAACAAGGATCGGCGTCGTGGTCAGCGACAAGATGGACAAGACCTGTGTCATCCAGATCAAGACCCGCGTCCGTCATCCCCTGTACGGAAAAATCATGAACAAGACCAGCAAGCTGAAGGTTCATGATGAAAATAATGAATGCGGCATCGGAGACACCATCAAAGTGATGGAAACCCGTCCGCTGAGCAAGGACAAGCGTTGGCGTCTCGTTGAGATCATCGAGAAAGCTAAGTAATTTAAGGAGGAAACCGCTATGATTCAGCCGCAAACCCGGCTTAAGGTAGCCGATAATTCCGGCGCCAAGGAAATCATGTGCATCCGTGTTCTGGGCGGTTCTTTCCGGCGTGACGGCAGCATCGGTGATGTCATCGTGGCCAGCGTCAAGACTGCAACCCCCGGCGGCACCGTAAAGAAGGGCGAGGTCGTCAAGGCCGTTATCGTCCGTATGCGCAAGAACAAGCGCCGTCCTGACGGCAGCTACATCAAGTTTGACGACAACGCCGCCGTCATCATCAACGACCAGAATATGCCCCGCGGCACCCGTATCTTCGGGCCCGTGGCTCGCGAGCTGCGTGAGAAGGATTTCATGAAGATCGTCTCTCTGGCTCCCGAAGTACTGTAAGGAGGCAGAACGGTAATGCATGTAAAGAGTAAAGATACCGTGATCGTTATCAGCGGCAAAGACAAGGGCAAGAAGGGTAAGATTTCTGCCGCTTTCCCGAAGCTGAACCGTGTGACGGTTGAAGGCGTGAATGTCGTCACCAAGCACCAGAAGGCCCGCAATGCTGCGGCCCCCGGCGGCATCATCCACAAGGAAATGCCCATCGACGCCAGCAACGTTATGCTGGTTTGCCCCAAGTGCGGTAAGCCCACCCGCGTCAACAACAAGGCCGAGAAGGTCACTGACGAAAACGGCAAGAGCCACCGCAAACTGATCCGCGTCTGCAAGAAGTGCGGCGCCGAAATCGACTGATAAGGAGGAAGAGCCAAATGGCAACCAGAATCAAGGAAAAATATCTGGCCGAGGCGATTCCTGCCCTGGAGGAAAAGTTCGGCTACAAAAACGCCATGCAGGTTCCGAAGCTCGCCAAGATCGTGATCAACATGGGTCTGGGCGATTGCAAGGACAATGCGAAGGCCATGGAAATGGCTGTTAACGAACTGACCGCTATCGCCGGTCAGAAGCCCCTGGTCACCAAGGCCAAGAAGTCCATCGCTAACTTCAAAGTCCGTGAGGGCATGAACGTTGGCGCCAAGGTCACCCTGCGCGGTGCCCGGATGGAAGAGTTCATGGATAAGCTGGTCAGCGTTGCCCTGCCCCGCGTCCGCGACTTCCGCGGCGTGAGCGCCAAGGCTTTCGACGGCCGCGGCAACTACAGCCTGGGCATCCGTGAACAGCTGCTGTTCCCCGAAATCGAATACGATAAGGTGGAGAAGATCCGCGGTATGGAAATCGTGTTCGTAACGACCGCGAAGACGGACGAAGAGTGCAAGGAGCTGCTGAGGCTTCTGGGCATGCCCTTCGAGGCGTAATGAGGAGGAGGACAGAATAATGGCAAAACTGAGCATGAAACTCAAGCAGCAGAGGCCGGCCAAATTCTCAACCCGCGCCTATACCCGTTGCCGCATCTGTGGCAGACCCCACAGCGTGCTGCGCAAGTACGGCGTATGCCGCATCTGCTTCCGGGAACTGGCCTATAAGGGACAGATTCCGGGCGTCCGCAAGGCCAGCTGGTAAGCGAAAGGAGGAGACAGGAAATGGTTATTAACGATCCCATCGCCGATATGCTCACCCGCATCCGCAACGGACAGGTGGCCCGGCACGACGCCGTGACCATGCCCGCCAGCAATACCAAGAAGGCGATCGCGAAGATCCTTCTGAACGAGGGATACATCAAGGCGGTTGACTTTATTGATGACGGACTCCAGGGCGAGATCAAAATCACCCTGAAATATCTGAACGGCAAGCAGACCCCCGTGATCGCGGGTCTGAAGCGCATCTCCAAGCCCGGTCTGCGGGTTTATGCCCGCAGCGAAGAGCTGCCGAAGGTTCTCGGCGGCCTGGGCATCGCCATCATCAGCACCAGCAAGGGACTGATGACCGACAAGGAAGCACGGAAGGCTGCCATCGGCGGCGAAGTGCTGGCGTACATTTGGTAATCACCGTTCACGCATAAGAGTCGTAACGGGTAGAAATTTGCCGGAAATGGCAAAAAACATTCGTGTTACTGACCGCAGAGGAGGAATGACAAAATGTCTCGAATCGGAAAACTTCCGATCACAGTACCCGCGGGCGTGACGGTGACGGTGGACGAGAACAACCTCGTGACAGTGAAGGGTCCCAAGGGCACCCTGAGCCAGCAGGTTAATCCCGACATCACCATCAAGCAGGAAGGCAATGTCCTGACCCTGGAACGCCCCAGCGAATCCAAGCCCCACAAGGCCATGCACGGCCTGTACCGGGCCCTGGTTAACAACATGGTCGTCGGCGTGACCGACGGTTTCGCCAAGACCCTGGAGATGGTCGGTACCGGTTACCGCGCTGCAGCGGAAGGCAAGACCCTGACCATCAACATCGGCTTCAGCCACCCCGTGGTTCTGGAAGCTCCCGAAGGCATCACCTTCGAGACTCCCAACCAGACCACCATCGTGGTAAAGGGAAGCAACAAACAGCAGGTTGGCAACCTCGCGGCGGACATCCGCGCCATTCGGAAGCCTGAACCCTACCTGGGCAAGGGCATCAAGTACCAGAATGAGCACATCCGTCGTAAGGAAGGCAAGACCGGTAAGTAAGAGAGGGAGTGACTGCAGATGTTTAAGAAACGTGACCGGAATGAAATTCGCGTGATCCGTCACGCACGGGTACGGAAAAAGATCAGCGGCACACCCGAAGCCCCGCGTCTTTCCGTATATCGTTCCAACAAGCACATTCAGGCTCAGATCATTGACGACACCAAGGGCATCACCCTGGTGAGCGCCAGCACCATGGATCCCGCCCTGAAGGGTCAGCTGGACGAAGTGGACAAGAAGGGTGCCGCCAAACTCGTGGGCAAGCTCATCGCGGAGCGCGCCGTCGAAGCCGGCATCAAGACCGTGGTCTTTGACCGCGGAGGGTACATGTACACCGGGCGCATCGCCTCTGTGGCTGAAGGCGCACGGGAAGCCGGACTTGAATTCTGATAAGGAGGACGACGCAAATGCAACGCACAGAACAGGTCAGCGAATTCAAAGAGCGCCTGGTAGCCGTCAACCGCGTCAGCAAGACTGTTAAGGGCGGCCGCAACATGCGGTTCAGCGCTCTGGTGGTCGTCGGCGATGAGAACGGCCGCGTCGGTGCCGGCATGGGTAAGGCTGCCGAAATTCCGGAAGCTATCCGCAAGGCCAATGAAGACGCTAAGAAACACCTGGTGAACGTGCCGCTGGACGGCACCACCATTCCCCATGAAATGACCGGATATTATTCCACCGCGAAGTCCGTGCTGATCCCGGCTCCCGAAGGTACCGGCGTGATCGCGGGCGGCGCTGCCCGTGCCGTGCTTGAAATGGCCGGCATCAAGGATATCCGGACCAAGAGTTTCGGAACCAACAACCCGATCAACATGGTGAAAGCCACCATCGAAGCCCTGAAGCAGGTGCGCAGCGCCGAGCAGGTTGCCAAGATGCGCGGCAAGACCGTGGAAGAGATCCTGGGATAAGGAGGCAGAAGAGATGAAACTGAACATTACCCTGGTGAAGTCTCCGATCGCCAGCCTGCCCAAGCATAAGGCGACTGTCCGCGCTCTGGGCCTGCGTAAAGTCGGCCAGACCGTGACCCAGCCTGATAACCCCGCTATCCGGGGCCAGATCTTCGCCGTGAAGCACATGGTGAAGGTTGAGGAAGTTGACGAATAAAGGAGGTTGAACCCCTATGAAACTGCATGAACTGCGTCCCGCCGAAGGGTCCACCGCCTCTCAGAAGCGGCTCGGCCGCGGCGCCGGATCCGGCCTGGGCAAGACCTCCGGTAAAGGTCACAAGGGTGCCAAAGCCCGTAGCGGCGGCGGCAAGCGGCCCGGATTTGAAGGCGGCCAGATGCCTCTGTACCGCCGCGTGCCTAAGCGTGGATTTACCAACGTATTCGGCACCGAATATGCTGCCGTGAACGTTGAGCGCCTCGAAGTCTTCGAAGACGGTGCTGTGGTGGATGCCGCCGCGCTGCTGGAGAAGAAGATCATCCGCAAGGAACTGGACGGCGTGAAGATTCTCGGCGTCGGCGAACTGACGAAGAAGCTGACCGTGAAAGCGGCCAAGTTCTCTGCCACCGCCAAGGAAAAGATCGAAGCCGTCGGCGGAAAGGCCGAGGTGATTTAAGATGATCGAAAGCATTCGTAAGATGTGGAAGATCGGTGAGCTTCGCAAGAAGATCATCTACACGTTCCTGATGCTGCTGGTTTACCGTCTGGTCGGCGTTATTCCTGCTCCCGGTGTGGACGCTGTGAAGGTTTTCGCATCTGAGCAAGTGTCCAACCTGCCGCTGCTGGGTCTGGTCAACATGATGACCGGTAATGCTTTCGAGAAGATGACCGTGATGGCGATGGGTATTACGCCCTACATCAACGCCAGCATTATTATGCAGCTGCTGACCATTGCTATTCCTGCTCTGGAACGCCTGAGCAAGGAAGAGGATGGCCGCCAGAAGATCAACCGGATCACCCGGTATGTGACCATCGGCCTGGCTGCCCTGCAGGCAATCGGCCTGGTCCGCGGCCTTGGCTTCATCAAGGCCGGCTGGCTGAACTACGTCCTGGTGGGCGTGAGCATGGCCGGCGGTACCGCCCTGGCGATGTGGATTGGTGAACGGATTACCGAGAAGGGAATCGGCAACGGCATCAGCCTGCTGATCTTTGCCGGTATCATCTCCAACCTGTTCAACGGTATTGTGAGAGGCTTCACTACCGCGAGCGGCAATGCCACCACTTCCGGATGGCTGACGCTCATCATCGTTGTGGTCACCGCTATCCTGATGACCATCGTCGTAACCTTTGTTGAACTGGGCGAGCGCAGGATTCCCCTGCAGATCGCCAAACAGGTAAAGGGCCGCCGCGTATACGGCGGACAGAACACCCACATGAGCCTGAAAGTGGTCTCTGTCGGCGTTCTGCCCCTGATCTTCGCTTACTCCTTCCTGGCCTTCCCCGGAACAATCGCTCAGCTGATTGATCCCAAGGAGCAGGGCTGGTTTACCCAGTGGTGGAAAGTGAACATGAGCCAAGGCGCTGTGTGGTATATGATTATTTCCGCACTGCTGATCATCGCCTTTACCTTCTTCTATTCCTCCATCAGCTTTGACCCCAAGCAGCAGGCTGAACAGCTGCAGCAGCAGGGTGCCGTGATTCCCGGACAGCGGGGCAAAAACATCCGGCAGTATCTGCAGAACATTGTCAGCCGCCTGAACCTGTTTGCGGCATTCTTCCTGGCCATCCTGGCCGCTGTACCTACGCTGCTGATCACCCTGGCCGGCGTGAACCCGAATGATATTCCGTTCGCTGCCAGCTCCATCCTGATCGCTGTGAGCGTGTCCCTTGAGACCATCCGCACCATCCAGGGCGAGATGAGCGTCCGCGGCATCGACATGGACATGGACGGTTTTATGTGATCGCTCCGGCGATCACATAAAACCAATGAATATCCATTGCAGATTGCAAAAGATTCATTGGATTGATGGAGAAACATTATGAACATTATCTTCTTAGGGCCTCCCGGGGCCGGTAAGGGCACACAGGCGCAGCGCATCTGCGACACGCTGAACATTCCGCAGATCTCCACCGGTGATATTCTCCGGCGGGCGATGAAGGAAGGTACGGAAACCGGACTGAAGGCGAAGAGCTACATCGACGCCGGCAAGCTGGTTCCGGACGAAGTCATCATCGACATCGTGAAGGAACGGCTGGCCATGGATGACTGCAAAGGCGGTTACATCCTGGACGGATTCCCCCGTACTGTACCGCAGGCGGAAGCCCTGGATACCTTCGCAACGATCGACAACGTCATTGAACTGGCAGTGGACGATCAGGTGCTGGTAGACCGGCTGAGCGGACGTCGCGTCTGTCTCAAATGCGGTGCGACCTATCATGTCAGCATGCTGAACGGCAAGACCACCTGCGACAAATGCGGTGAGGAGCTGATCCAGCGGAACGACGACAAGGCCGAAACCGTACTGAACCGGCTGGAAGTATATCATGCCCAGACAGCGCCCCTGATCGGTTATTACGAGAAGAAGGGCCTGCTGAAAGTGATTGCCGGAGACCAGAATATTGACGGTATCTTCACAGCAATCATGAACGCACTCGGAGCGAAAGCATGATCAGTCTGAAGAATCCGAACCAAATCGCGAAGATGCGCGAAGCAGGGAAGATCCTGCGTGAGGTGGAGGATGAGGTCCGCCTGGCTATCAAGCCCGGTGTGACCACCGCGGAGCTGGATATCCTGGCTGAAAAGCTGATCCGGAAACACCGCGCGATTCCATCTGAACTGAACTACCAGGGCTATCCCTGCAGCATCTGCGCGAGCATCAACGATGAGGTGGTGCACGGCATTCCCAGCGATCGAAGGATCCTGAAAGACGGAGACATTGTTTCGATCGACTGTACGCTGCTTCTTGACGGCTGGCAGGCTGACTCCGCTTTTACAGCGGGCGTCGGAACCATCAGCGAAGAAGCGGAGAAGCTGATCCGGGTTACGGAGGAATGCTTCTGGAAAGCCGTAAGGCAGTGCGTGGCCGGTAACCGGCTGGGCGATGTGGGCCATGCGGTCCAGGCCCATGCCGAAGCGAACGGGTTTTCCCCGATCCGCGAATTTACCGGACACGGAATCGGCAGGGAGATGCACGAGGATCCCGCCGTATACAACTACGGCGAGCCCGGCCGCGGGATGAGACTGCGCAAGGGAATGACCCTGGCGGTGGAACCCATGATTGCCGCAGGCAACTGGCGGCTCTCGATTGACGAGGACGGCTGGTGTGCCCGGACGGTGGACCACAGCCTGACTGCCCATTATGAGCACACCATCGCCATCACGGAAGAAGGGCTTCCGGAAATCCTGACCCTTCCCGGATTTAACTGGGAGGAATAAGGATGAAAGAGCCTTTCAGCTTCGAACCCGGCAGGGTGGTGGAAAGCACGCAGGGAAGGGATAAGGGAAACTGCTTCCTGATCCTGGAGCATGTATCCGAAGACATCGTAATGATCGCCGACGGTACACACCACAGGCTGGAGAACCCGAAGAAGAAAAAGACGAAACATCTGCGCGCAAAACCGGTGCTGCTGAACCTGAAGGCTTTGCGGCCCGAAGGCGGAGCGCTGCAGAACAGCGATCTGAGAAGAGCGTTGGAAGAGAACGGTTTTGCCGATAAACGCTCGCTGCGAGAGGGGGACTGAGTTTGTCCAAGAGCGACGTAATCGAAATGGAAGGCAAGGTGATTGAAGCTTTGCCCAACGCCATGTTCCAGGTGGAACTTCAGAACGGCCACCAGATCCTGGCGCATATCTCCGGCAAGATGAGGATGAATTTCATCCGGATCTACCCCGGTGACAAAGTAACGATTGAACTATCGCCCTATGATCTGACCAGAGGCCGGATCACCTGGCGCAGCAAGAACTGATCCTGAATGAGGAGGGTACAACGATGAAAGTTCGTCCGTCTGTGAAGCCGATCTGCGAAAAGTGCAAGATCATTAAGCGCAAGGGCCGCGTCATGGTCATCTGCGAGAACCCGAAGCACAAGCAGAAGCAGGGCTGAGCAACCGAAACCCGCACCGGCATACGCCGCGTGCGGGTTTTTTGTATTAGTCAGCGAATCAGGGAAAGAGAGGAAAGGCGATAAAGGACGGAACGATTACGTACCGACGTAGCCTGCAGACGCTGATTTTGTTCGCCTTTACGGAATATTGCGATTATGTTACAATACACCTGTAAAGGAGGGAAAGCCGTGTACAGACGTTATTCCCAGAGGGGAGACGGCACTATGTCTCTCTCACAGATTAATCATAACCGGATCAGAAACGTGATCATCCTGCTGCTGCTCGCGGCGGTCATCGCGCTGCTGATTATCAGCGTTCCCATGATGCTGGGTAAAAACAATGCCCATATGCTTTACATCCAGCAGATGCAGAAGGAATGCAAAGAAGCTTATACGGATACAACCAACCTGAGCCGGACGGCCGGCGCGGATTCCGCTTCCATCCTGTCCCGCGTGAGGAGCAATATTCATGCCATGCGGGTCATCAACAACCTGAACAGCGCCGAAAACGGACAGCCGTTTGTGGAGGATGGAAAACTGCAAATCCTGCTGAACGACGTGGACCGTTTCCTGAATGTGCTTTCCACAGGAATGGCAACCGGCGAATATGTCACCGCGCTGCAGACGGGACTGGCGGAAATGCAGGATATTGTCGTAAGCCTGGAATAACAGACAGCAGAAGCGGGATTCCGCTTCTTTTCTTTCGGGAGGAGGAAACAGGACAGTGATCAACTGGGGAGAAAAGCTGGAGGAAAAGATCCGGATGCTGCCGGACTCCCCAGGCTGTTATCTGATGAAAGATGCCTCGGGTGAGATTATCTATGTCGGGAAAGCAGTCAACCTGAAAAACCGGGTCCGGAGCTATTTCCGCGACACAGCCCACACACCCAAGGTGGCGGCCATGATCGCGCACATTGACGATTTTGACGTGCTGCTGTGCGAGACAAACCTGGAAGCGCTGATTCTGGAATGCAATCTGATCAAACTGCATAAGCCCTATTACAACATCCTGCTGAAGGATGACAAGCATTATCCGTACCTGAAGGTGGACATGCGCCAGCCGTTTCCCAGGCTGGAGCTGTGCCGGAAGATGGAAAAGGACGGGGCAAAGTATTTCGGACCGTATATCGGCGCCAACGCGGTACGGCAGGTGATCGAAGCGGTGCGGGATGTGTTTCCCATCCGCTCCTGCAAACAGGTTCTTCCGCCGAAGAACCCCAAACGTCCCTGCATGAATTATGACATCGGCCGGTGTCTCGCTCCCTGCGCCGGAAAGTGTACGGAGGAAACCTACCGGGAAATGATGGAGGGCGTACTGAGCTTCCTGGGCGGGGACTATGACAGCGTTCTGAAAAAACTGAAAAAGGATATGGAAGAAGCGGCCGCGGCGCTTCGTTTTGAAAAAGCCGCGGCAATCCGGGATAAGATCCGGGACGTGCAGGGCCTGATGGAACGCCAGATTGCCCTGCGGACGGACCGGAGCGAACAGGACCTGATCGCCTTGGCCCAGGACGGGCTGGACGCGATGATCCAGATCCTGTATGTCCGGGGAGGCCGGATGGTGGGCGGCGATCATTTTGCCCTGCCCCGGGAAGGAGGGGAGGAACCCGGAGAGGTGATTGCCTCCTTCCTGACGCAGTATTATGAGCAGGCCGGGCTGATTCCCCGGAACGTGCTGTGCCAGACACTGCCGGAAGGCGCCGCGGAACAGCTTGAGCTCTGGCTGCGGGAAAAGAAAGGTTCAGCGGTGACCGTAGCGACGCCCCAGCGGGGAGAAAAGCATGAGCTGGTGCTGCTGGCGGAGAAGAATGCCCGGGACGCCCTGATGAAGCGGAATGCCCGCCGGACCATTCATGAGGAACGTACGGTGGAAGCGGCGAAAAACCTGGGAAAGATCCTGGGAATGGACAAGTACCCCCGGCGGATTGAAGGATATGATATTTCCAATACCCAGGGCGTCCAGAGCGTGGCGGCCATGGTGGTGTTTATTGACGGTGAACCGGCCCGGAAGGAATACCGGCATTTCCGGATCCGGACGGTGGAAGGCGCCAATGACTTCGCCTCCCTGTATGAAACGCTGAGCAGGCGGTACGCGCACGCGGCACGGGAAAAGGAAGAAGGAGCGGCGGAAGGAAAGTTTACCGACCTGCCGGAGCTGATTCTGATTGACGGCGGTCCGCAGCAACTGCGGTTCGCACGGCAGGCGATCCTGGATCTGGGAATGGAACCGCCGGCGATGTTCGGCCTGGCGGAAAGACTGGAGGAAATCTGGCTGCCGGACGCAGAGGAACCAATCCTGCTGGATCACCGTACGCCTGAATTGCAGCTGGTACAGCGCGTCCGGAATGAGGCGCACCGGTTCGGCATCATCCATCACCGGACGCTGCGGGGCAAGGCCTCTATCCACTCACAGCTGGAAGATATTCCCGGCGTCGGGCCTGCCCGGCGCAAAGCCCTGCTGAAGGCCTTCGGAAGCCTGAAGGCGATCCGGGCAGCGGATACAGAGACGCTGGCCGCGGTGCCCGGAATGAACCGGGCGGCGGCAGAAGCGGTCAGGGCATGGGCGGAAAAATAAAGGTTGCCATAGAACCTGAATCCATGAGATAATAATTTGTTGTAATTCAGAATTAAGAATTCAGAATTCAGAATTATAACAAACAGTCAACCAAATCCTGAATGAATACGAATACAGGATGAACAAAACAATTATGCATTATGCATTGTGCATTAATCATTGAGGGGGACTTCCGCATGGCTACCGCGCTCTGGGTAAAGACGATCCGGCATCACCGGACGGACCTGCAGACGACGGTTCCCTGTACGCGGGCCGACGCGCATAGCGCGCTGAAAGAGGCCTGCCACGACCTGGATCTGCCGGAACCGATCTGGCTGGACAAGAATGAGCGGGAATGGGATGAATTCGGAATGACCCGCTTTCTGCCGGACGCTTTTTTTGAGTCGGTGCCGTTTGAACGGCTGGAGATTGAATATATCGATCCGGACGCGCCGAAAAAGAAGAGCAAGGATCCGAGAAATGCTTTCTGATTCAATTCAGAATTCATAATTCAGAATTATTGGTTAACCACGGAACATGAAAGAAGCTTCGCACAGAAGACAGGAAGCAGGGAAATGATGGAAAAGAAAGTATATGAACTGATTGACAGTTACCGGGATGATTTTACGAAGATGCTGCAGCGCTGGGTACGGATTCCTTCCGTGAAGAGCGAAGCGGAAGACGGCGCTCCCTTCGGACGGGAAATTCGGAACATGCTGGATACCGCCATGGAAGACGCCCGGAAACTGGGATTTGCGGTACGGGACTTTGACGGCTATGCCTGCGATATCACGCTGGGCGAAGCGGAAGAAAAAATCGCGGTGCTGGGTCACCTGGACGTGGTACCCGTGGGAGACGGATGGACAAAGCCGCCTTTCGAGGCGCTGATTGAAAACGGACGGATGTACGGCCGGGGAACCAATGACGATAAAGGCCCGGTCCTGGCGTCGCTCTTTGCCATGAAGGCTATTCAGGAAGCGGGCATTCCACTGAAGAAAAGCATCCGGCTGATCCTCGGCTGCGACGAGGAAAGCGACTGGGAGGATATGGCCTATTACGGAGCGCATGAGCAGATTCCGGATATGGGCTTCAGCCCGGACGCCATGTTCCCGCTGATCAACACGGAGAAGGGCATGCTGTGCCTGGAACTGCACGCGACCGCGGCGGAAGGCGGCCTGAAAATCCTGGAGATGGCCACCGGAGACCGGATCAACGTCATTCCCGGTGAATGCAAAGCCCTGGTGGAAGGCGGAAGGGAAACCGCGGAAAAGGTGAAGGCCTACGCGGACCGGACGAAGCTGCCCTATACCGCGGAAGTGACGGACAGGGGCGTGGAAATTACCGCCACAGGGATTCCGGGACACAGCGCTTATCCGGAAGGCAAGCGGAACGCCATCGGCATGATGCTCCTGCTGCTGAAAGAACTGGGCGCGGAAGGACCGGTTGCGGTGCTGGCGGACAAGGTCGGCACAGAGCATGACGGAAAGAGCCTGGGCTGCGCCTGCCGGGATGAGGTATCCGAGGCGCTGACCTGCAATATGGGCATCCTGAAGCTGGAAAACGGCAGCTGGTTCGGTACGCTGGACATGCGGTGCCCGGTGAGCGCCGACCAGGAGAAGCTGAAGGAAGCCGCAACGGCGAGCCTGAAGGACTTTGAAGTGAAGACAGCGATCCAGAAGCCGCCGCACCATGTGCCGGCGGAGGGAGAACTGGTGACCAGCCTGCTGGCGGCCTATGAGGAGGAAACGGGCCTGAAGGGCAAGCCTATGTCCACCGGCGGCGGAACCTACGCCAAGGTGCTGAAGCAGGGTGTGGCCTTCGGAGCGCTGTTCCCGGACGAAGAGGATCTGGCACACCAGGCAGATGAATACGAGGATATTGACCGACTGATGCTGGCGACGAAGATCTATGCCAATGCATTGATTCGGCTGGCGGCCGAACCAATGCATAATGAAGAATGAAAAATGAAAAATGAAGAATTAATGCTTTTGATTCTTCAACAGACAGTACAGACAGGAGAAGGAATATGATCACAGTAAGCAATGTATCACTGACATTCGGCGGGCAGAAGCTGTTTTCCGGCGCGGATCTGAAATTCCTGCCGGGCAACTGCTACGGCATTATCGGCGCGAACGGCGCAGGTAAATCCACGTTCCTGAGGATCCTGAGCGGTGAACTGGAACCCACCACCGGCTCTGTGACCATTCCGCCCACGGAACGCATGAGCACCCTGAAACAGGATCAGTTCATGTATGACGCCTATCCGGTAATGGATACGGTCATCATGGGCAACCAGCGCCTGTATGACATCATGAAGGAAAAGGACGCGCTGTACGCCAAGCCCGATTTCGATGAGGCGGACGGCGAGAAGGCCGCGGAGCTGGAAGGCGAATTTGCCGAAATGGACGGCTGGAACGCGGAGAGCGACGCCGCCACGCTGCTGACCGGCCTGGGCATTCCGGCGGAGGAGCACACGATGCTCATGTCCGAGCTGCAGGCGGGCGACAAGTTCAAGGTACTGCTGGCGCAGGCGCTGTTCGGCAATCCGGACATCCTGCTGCTGGACGAGCCGACCAACAACCTGGACAACCGTTCTGTGGCCTGGCTGGAGGATTTCCTGATGGACTTCCCCGGCACCCTGATTGTGGTCAGCCATGACCGGTGGTTCCTGAACAACGTGTGTACCCACATTGTGGATATCGACTATAACCAGGTGAAGCTGTACGTGGGCAACTATGACTTCTGGTATGAATCCAGCAAGATCATGCAGGCACTGATGAACGACCAGAAGAAGCGCCGCGAGGACAAGATCCGCGAACTGCAGGCCTTTATCCAGCGGTTCTCCTCCAACAAGTCCAAGGCCAAGCAGGCCACCAGCCGGCGTAAGCTGCTGGACCAGCTGACCATTGAGCAGATGCCGGCTTCCAGCCGCCGCTATCCCTGGGTTGCCTTCACACCGGACCGGGAAGCCGGAAAGGATATCCTGCAGGTGACCGGACTGAACTATACCCAGGACGGAGTACAGCTGCTGAAGGATGTTTCCTTCCTGGTGACCAAGGGACAGAAGATTGCCCTGGTGGGCAACGAACAGGCTCAGACAGCCCTGTTCCGCATCCTGGCGGAGGAAATCCAGCCGGACAGCGGCACGGTGAAGTGGGGCGTGACGATTTCCACCAGTTATTTCCCGAAGGACAACAGCAAGTACTTCGACGGCTGCGAGCTGACGATGATGCAGTGGTTTGCCCAGTATTCCCCGGAACAGCTGGAAACCTACATGCGCGGCTTCCTGGGACGGATGCTGTTCAGCGGCGACGACGTGTACAAGCCCGTGAACGTGCTCTCCGGCGGTGAGAAGGTTCGCTGCATGCTGAGCCGGATGATGCTTTCCGGCGCGAATTTCCTCATGCTGGACCAGCCCACCAACCACCTGGACCTGGAATCCATCACCGCGGTCAACAACGGCCTGATCAACTTCCCCGGCAACGTGATTTTCACCAGCCAGGACCACCAGTTCATCTCCACCGTAGCCGACAGAATCATTGAGATCAAGCCGGACGGAACGATTGCGGATTACCTGTGCAACTACGAAGAGTACCTGGAGAAAACAAAGGAATCGTTTACACAGGGCAAGTGAGTGTGATATACTTAAAAATGACCGTTTTCGGACGGACAAATACACAGGAGGGCTGATCTCCATGAAATACGGCCACTTTGACGACAAAGCGCGGGAGTATGTGATTGATACGCCGCGGACACCGTATCCCTGGATTAACTATCTCGGATGCGAGAAATTCTTCGGCATCATCAGCAATACAGCCGGCGGCTACTGCTTCTACCGTGACGCGCGCCTGCGCCGGATTACCCGTTACCGTTACAACAATATGCCGGTGGACAACGGCGGCCGTTATTTCTATATCAACGATAACGGCACCGTGTGGAATCCCGGCTGGAAGCCCGTGAAAACCGAGCTGGATGAGTATTCCTGCCGACATGGTATGGGATATACGATCATTACCGGCAAAAAGAACGGCCTGAAGGCTTCCCAGAAGAGCTTCGTGCCGATGGGTTATGACGCGGAAGTGCATCAGGTGACCCTGACCAACGAAAGCGACGCCGCGAAGAATGTGATCCTGACCAGCTTCGTGGAGTTCTGCCTGTGGAACGCGCAGGACGACATGCTGAACTTCCAGCGTAACTTCTCCACCGGCGAGGTGGAAGTGGAAGACGGCGTGGTCTATCACAAGACCGAATACCGTGAACGCCGGAATCACTATTCCTTCTACGCGGTGAATACGCCCATCGACGGTTTCGACACCGATATGGAAACCTTCCTGGGCATGTACAACGGCTTTGAAAATCCCCAGGCGGTCATGACCGGCAAGATGGGCAACTCCGTCGCTTCCGGCTGGCAGCCCATGGCGGCCCACCAGATCAAGGTACATCTGGAAAAGGGTGAAGAAAAGAAATTCAATTTTGTGCTGGGCTATGTGGAACTGCCCGTTGAGGAAAAGTGGGAAAAGAAGGGCGTCATCAACAAGAAGCCCGCGAAGGCCATGCTGGCCGCCTTGTCCTCCGACGAACAGGTGGACAAAGCCTTTGCGCAGCTGAAGGCTCACTGGGACAACCTGCTGAGCGCCTATACGCTGACCTCCTCCGAGGAGAAGCTGAACCGGATGGTGAACATCTGGAACCCCTACCAGTGCATGGTGACCTTCAATATGAGCCGGTCCACCTCCATGTTTGAGAGCGGCATCGGCCGGGGCATGGGCTTCCGTGATTCCAGCCAGGACCTGCTGGGCTTTGTGCACCAGATTCCGGAACGGGCACGGGAACGTATCCTGGACATCGCCGCGACCCAGTTCCGGGACGGCGGATGCTACCATCAGTACCAGCCCCTGACCAAGAAGGGCAACAACGATATCGGCGGCGGCTTCAACGATGACCCGCTGTGGCTGATTGCCGGCACCGCGGCTTATATCAAGGAGACTGGCGATTTCGGCATCCTGGACGCCGCAACTCCCTATGACTGCAATCCCGATGACTGCGGCACGCTGCTGGAGCACCTGGAAGCCAGCTTCATGCATGTGGTCAACAACCGGGGACCGCACGGCCTGCCGCTGATCGGCCGGGCGGACTGGAACGACTGCCTGAACCTGAACTGCTATTCCGATACGCCGGACGAGAGCTTCCAGACCTTTTCCAATCCCAACGCGCCGGATGAGCGGGTGGCTGAATCTGTGCTGATTGCCGGTATGTTCGTGTCCATCGGACCGGAACTGGTGGCGATCGAGCGCCGCAAGGGCAACAACGAAAAGGCGGACGCCTATCAGAAGGATATTGACGCCATGACCGCCGCTATTGAAAAGGACGGCTGGGACGGCGAATGGTTTGTCCGTGCCTATGACGCCATGGGCAACAAGGTCGGCAGCAAGGAATGTGAAGACGGCAAGATCTTCATTGAATCCCAGGGTTACTGCGTGATGGCCGGAGTCGGCGTGGAGAACGGCATGGCCGAAAAGGCGCTGGAAAGCGTTCACAAGATCCTGGAGACCGAGCACGGCATTGTGCTGCTGCAGCCCGCCTATCAGGAATATCACCTGGAGCTGGGCGAAGTCAGCTCCTACCCGCCGGGATACAAGGAAAACGCCGGTATCTTCTGCCACAACAATCCCTGGATCATCGCGGCGGAAACCGTGGTGGGACACGGCGACCGGGCCTTTGACCTGTACAGCAGGATCGCTCCCGCCTGGCGCGAGGAGATTTCCGACCTGCACAAGCTGGAGCCCTACGTCTACAGCCAGATGATCGCCGGCAAGGACGCGAAGAACTTCGGCCAGGCCAAGAACAGCTGGCTGACCGGTACCGCGGCCTGGAACTTCTACGTGATCAGCAACTACATCCTGGGCGTCAAACCCGACTGGGACGGCCTGAAGATCGATCCCTGCGTGCCCCACACCTGGGACGGCTACAAGGTCAGCCGCCGGTTCCGCGGAGCGGTCTATGACATCGAGATCCAGAATCCGGCTCATGTCTGCCGCGACGTGAAGAAGGTCACGGTGGACGGGAAGGAAATCAGCGGCAACGTGCTGCCTGCCTTCGGCGACGGAAAGACCCACAAGGTGGAAGTCATCCTCGGATAACCAGAATTTCAAAACAGATCCCCTGTTCCGAAAGGAACAGGGGATTTTTCATGACATAAAAAAGGGAACCGCCGGAGTGCCGGCGGTTCCGGTAAGGAGTGTATAGGGGGTCACTCTTAACGTCTTATTTGGCCATGTAGGCGTCCAGCTGGGCATTCGCTTCGTTCAGGTAAGCTTCCATGCCGGCGGCGTCCAGAGCGCTCAGGAAGGCAGGCAGTTCGGTTTCAGGATCAACCGCGCCGCAGTCCAGGGCCAGGGCGTACTGAGCAGCAACGTTGCCCAGGGCAGCCATTTCATTTTCAACGGGGGTGTTGTCGAACACGAAGCCCAGGGAAGGAATGCCCTTCGCACCGGCGTAGTATTCCTGGAAGGCCTTCCGGAAGCCCTTGCCTTCATCAGCAGTGTCGGGCAGGATGGTGACATTGCCGACACCGTTGGTCCAGGGGCTGTAGGTAGCACGGGCATCCGCGTTGAAGACGACCAGGCCTTCATCGTTCAGGGTGTAGTGAATACCTTCCACACCGTAGTTCATCAGGGTCATGAGCACCGGGTCGCTGTTGAGCAGGGCCAGGAACTTGAAGCTCTCTTCCGGATGCTCGGAAGCGGAGTTGATCGCCATCATAGCACCCTGGGAAGCAGTGGTGTCCACATAAGGATCGGTGCAGGGAACGAACTTGATTTCAGCGCCGCGGGCCAGCACTTCGGCAGAGTATTCATAACCGAAAGCGTAGGACTGGGTTCCGATCAGGTAGGAAGCGTCCTTCTGGTGGTTGGTGCGGGCGTCATTGGAGGTTTCACCCACGGACAGGGCGGGATCGATGTAGCCGGCTTCGTAGTACTTGTGCATCTGATCCACGAAAGCTTTGTATTCGGGAGTGGCGAACTTGTTCACGAGCTTGTTGCCGTAAACGCCTTCGGCGGAAACATCTTCAGGATTCAGGTACAGGGACAGCAGGTTGGTGGAACCGGCGTCACCGGCAACGATGATGGAGTTGGTCACCATACGCTCGGCAACCATGGGCTCCACGAGGAAGGGATAGAAGCTGTCGCCCTTGACTTCCTTGGCCTTGGCGAAGATTTCGTCCCAGCCGAAGAATCCCTTGGCCATCAGATCATCTACGGTGTAGCCCAGTTCGGTCAGCAGGGTAACGTTCACGTCCCAGGTGTTCTGGGTGGCGGTGTCTTTGAAACCGTTGACGGCGTAGATGCCCTTGCCTTCAGCGCCTTCGATGGTGGCAGCCTGCATCAGGCTTTCCGGGATGGCAGCCTTCAGGTCGGCACCGTACTGCTCGATCAGGTCATCCAGCTTGAGGAAGTAACCCTTCTTGGCATAGCTGTTGTACTCGTCAGAGCTCCAGGAGCAGGTGAAGACCATGTCCACATCCTTGTCACCGGAGGTCAGGGCGTTGACGGCCTTCTCATCGAAGTCGCCCCAGGTGCCCCAGATGACTTCCAGCTTCGCACCGACTTTGTCAGCGATGTATTCGTTGACTTTTTCCAGCACAGCGCTGTCATCGGTCACGTTGGAGCCATGGAACATGATGGTGATGGTGGGCAGATCATCAGCCGCGGCGAAGCTGCACACGGAGAGGACCAGTGCCAGGGTCAGAATGAGAGACAGGAACTTTTTCATGGTTTTCCTCCTTATTTTCAGCACCTGTCCGGTGCTGAGATTCTATATATTTTCAAAAGCTGGCGCTTTTGAAATTACCTAAACGAAGGTCGAAAAATCTTCATCCTTTAACCGATCCAATCGTAAGTCCTGCGATGACGTACCGCTGGAAAAAGGGATAGGCGCAGGCAATCGGAATTACGATGAACACCACCAGGGCCATTTTGAGGGACTGGGAAGGCAGCTGGGCTGCGGCTTTGGCCGCGTCCGCACCGAGCATGGAGGAGTTCTTGGCCAGGAAGTCCGCATTGCGCTGCATCCGCATGAGCAGGTACTGCAGGGGCATGATGTTCATGTTCTTGTTCAGGTACAGCAGGGACAGGAACCATTCGTTCCAGTAGCCCAGGGAAACCAGCAGGGCGATGGTCGCAATGCCGGGCTTCACTACCGGCAGGACGATTCTCGTCAGGGTGGAATACTCTCCGCTGCCGTCGATGGTAGCGGCTTCGATCAGCTCCGTGGGAACGGTGGTCTGCAGGAAGGTCCGCATGATGATGACGTTGAACGGGCTGAAGAGCATGGGGACGATCAGGGCGGCGTAGTTATCGCTGAGTCCCAGAACGCTCTTGCAGATGACGAAGGTGGGAACCAGGCCGCCGCCGAAGATCATGGTGAAGAAACTGAGGAAGTTGAAGAAATTCCGGAAGTGGTAATCCCTGCGGAACAGGGGATAGGCGTACAGCACAGTCAGCGTGACGCTCAGGGTTGTGCCGACGATGGTGATCAGGAAGGAGTTGAAGTAGCTCCGCCACAGAGCGTTGCCCAGCTTGAAGGTGTAATCAAAGGCCTGGGTGCTCCAGGAAAGAGGAGTGAAGGAATAACCGACCTGGCGGATGCTCTCTTCGGAAGAGAAAGCGATGATGATGACGAAGATAAAGGGGATAATGCACAGGAGTGCGAACAGTCCCAGAACGATGTGGAACACCGACTGGGTTCCTGTGCCGAACCGGTTGAGAGAGAAGGAACCCACTTTGATCTTCTTCTGAGCGGAGCGACGGGTTACAGCAGTCATTTCTTTCGTCCTCCTTATCAGAACAGTGAGCTTTCCGCGTCAATTTTGCGGACCAGGGCGTTGGCGCCGACGATACAGATGAGGCCGATGGCGCTCTGCAGGAAACCGGCAGCGGAACTCATGCCCAGGTTATGGGTGTTCGCATAAGCCCTGTAAACGTAGGTGTCCACCACCTGGGTGACCGGATACAGGGAACCGGAGTTTTGGGGTACGTTGTAGAACAGGCCGAAGTCCGCGTTGAAGATTTTGCCGACATTCATGATCAGCAGGATGACGATCATGGGGCGGATGCCCGGGAGGGTCACGTGCCAGATCTGCTGCCACTTGGTGGCGCCGTCTACGGCTGCGGCTTCATACTGGGTGGTGTCAATGCCGGTGATGGCGGCCAGGTACAGGACCGAAGAGTAGCCCAGGTTCTTCCACAGGTTACAGATGGTCAGGATCAGCGGCCACCAGGTGGTATCGTGATAGAAGTTGGTTACCTTCTGTCCGGCAGCTTTCTGCATGAAGGGAATCATGCCGCTGGTGGGATCGAGGAAGGCCAGGACGAAGTAGCTGGCGACAACCCAGGACAGGAAGTAGGGGAAGAACATCATGGTCTGGTAGGTCTTGGCCAGGAACCGGGTGGTCAGTTCGCTCATCATGACGGCGAAGGCCACGGAAATGATCAGGCCGAGAATGATCCACAGGATGTTGTAACCCAGGGTGTTGCGGATCATGATGCCCGTGTCCGGGGAATTCAGGAACTCGAAGTTTTTCAGGCCCACCCACTCGCTTTTGACGATATTGTTCCAGAAGGTATTGGGCCGGAAGGCACGGTAGTTTTTAAAGGCGATGACGATACCGAACATGGGCAGGTACCGGATCAGCAGCAGCCAGATCGCGCCGGGAAGCATCATCGTGGTCAGCCAGAAAGTCTTCTTCTTGGCCGTGATACTGGGCCTGCGGTGATGCCCTTTATTGGCCGGAAGCGCTGTCATGGGCTTTCACTCTCCTTCTCGCGTTGTCATATCTGGTGCTTAAATTCTATAAAAAGAACATTTCCTCTGTCATTATCTTCTATTGTCAATTCTTGACTCCGGTTGCGCTGTTGGCAAAGGCCGGGAGGTTTGAAAAAGAACAGGCGGGGCGATGAGGCCGATATATAAAAAAAGGAAACGGCACGGCAGGAGGCGGGGAAGGAGAAAAACGCAGAATGCCAATCCGAGACAAAAAATGCCATACCTGTTCCTTCTGCTTGAGCTTTTGATTTGGTATGCTTATAATGACAAATACGGACAATCAGGAGGTTCTGTATAACATGCGTTACGGATATTTTGACGATGCCGCGCGCGAATATGTAATCGATCGGGTGGATGTCCCTGTTTCCATGACCAATTACCTGGGCACGCAGCGGATGGGTACCGTGATTTCCCATAACGCCGGCGGCTACAGCTGGCTGGACAGCCCCCAGCATCACCGCATTACCCGGTTCCGCCCCAACGGTGTTCCGATGGACTGGCCGGGACACTATGTTTACCTGCGGGATGATGAAACCGGCAAATACTGGTCCCTGAGCTGGCAGCCGACAGGACTTCCTTTAAATGAAGCACGGTATGAAGCCCGCCACGGAATGAGCTATTCCCGTTTCCTGTGCGACTGCCAGGAGATCAGCGCGGAGCAGATCCTGTTTATTCCCCGGGAAGACGGCGGAGAGGATCCGGTGGAAATCTTTGACGTACGGGTCCGGAACTGCTCCGACCGGGAAAGAAACATCAGTGTTTTCGGCTATGTGGAATTTTCCTTCCATGAAATCGATATGGACAACCAGAACTTCCAGATGAGCCTGTACGCCGCCGGCTCTCACTATGAGAATGACGCGGCCATCTGCGAACTGCATTATGAGCCGAATGCCTGGCAGTTCTTCGCCGGTAATTTCCGCCCCGACAGCTTTGACGGCGTGCGGGAATCCTTCATCGGCAACTATCACACGGAACGGGATCCCCAGGGTGTGGCCGCCGGCTGCCTGAGCGGATCCACCGAGCTGGGCGGCAACCCCTGCGGCGCGCTGCAGCGGAAGCTGATCCTGAAGCCGGGCGAGGAAGCCCGGGTGCTGTTCTACCTGGGCACCGGCCGGGGAGACGCCGCGGAGCGTGCCCGGCAGCGCTATGACGAAGCCGGCACGGACCGGGCCTTTGCCGAACTGCGCAGGTTCTGGGATGACAAGCTGGGCAGGCTGCAGGTGAAGACGCCCCATGAGAACATGAACCGCTCCCTGAACATCTGGAATTTCTACCAGAGCGAAGTCAACGTCCTGTTCTCCCGGTTCTCCTCCTTCATCGAGGTGGGCGGACGGACCGGACTGGGCTACCGGGATACGGCGCAGGACGCCATGTGCATTCCCCACGGTGAACCGGATATGTGCATGAAGAGGATCTGCCAGCTGCTGCACGGACAGATGCGCCAGGGCTACGGCCTGCACCTGTTCGACCCGGCGGTGCTGGAGAAGGCCGATGACAACGGCTTCAAGTCTCCCACCGTCATTCCCGAAGCAGACAAGAAAGGCATGCTCCACGGCCTGAAGGACGCCTGCGCGGACGACGCCCTATGGCTGATCCCCGCCATTGTGGAAAATGTACGGGAGAGCGGAGATCTTTCCTTCTTTGATCAAGTGATTCCTTACGCGGATGAGGGCAGCGGGACTGTGTGGGAGCACATGAAAGCCGCGCTGGACTTCTCCTATGAACAGGTGGGAAGCCACGGCGTGACCAAGGGCCTGCGCGCGGACTGGAACGACTGCCTGAACCTGGGCGGCGGGGAGAGCGCCATGGTGGCCTTCCTGGTAGTCTGGGCGACGAACCACTTCCTGGACGCTGCACGGGCACTGGGCCGGCAGGAGGATGCTGCGAAATATGAAGCGCTGAAGCAGGCCATGGAAGAAACCTGCCGGAAGGTGCTGTGGGACGGCAAATGGTTCCTGCGGGGCTTTACGGCAGCCGGCGCGCCCATCGGTTCCCAGGCCGCGGAGGAAGGCAAAGTTCATATGGAAAGCAACACCTGGGCGGTCATCAGCGGCGCCGCGAACCGGGAGCAGGCAATCAGCTGCATGAACGCGGTGGACGAATGGCTGTATACCCCCTGGGGACTGATGCTGAACGCGCCCTCCTTTGTGACGCTGGACGACAGCATCGGCTTTGTGACCCGGGTTTATCCCGGCGTAAAGGAAAACGGCGCCATCTTCAGCCATCCGAACCCCTGGGCCTGGGTGGCGGAGTGCATGCTGGGCCGCGGCAGCCGGGCGATGAAGTTCTACGACGCGCTGCTGCCGGAAAACCAGAACGACAAAATGGAGATCCGGCAGGCGGAGCCCTACAGCTACTGCCAGTTCATCATGGGCCGGGATCATACCGCCCACGGACGGGCACGGCATCCCTTCATGACCGGCTCCTCAGGATGGGCCTACTACGCGGCAACACGGTATATGCTGGGTATCCGGCCGGGCTTTGACGGCCTGACGGTGGATCCCTGCATTCCCGCGGAATGGGACGGTTTTGAGGCAGTCCGGAAATGGCGCGGCGCGGAATACCGGATCAGCGTGAAGAATCCGGACCATGTGGAAAAGGGCGTCAGGAAGATCGTCGCGGACGGAAAGGAAACCGACAGGATTCCGGCCTTTGCGGACGGCATTCACGAGATTGAAGTCATCCTGGGATGAAACAATAAGGAGAAATGTGATATGATTAAATTCGGAACGGGCGGATGGCGCGCAATTATCGGCGACGGTTTTACCAAGGCGAATATCCGGCTGGTGGCCGCGGCCCTGGCCCGCAGGATGAAGCGGGAAGGCGTGGCGGAGGAAGGAATCTGCGCGGGCTATGACCGCCGGTTCCTGAGCAAGGAAGCGCTGATCTGGTTCTGCGAGGTGCTCGCGGGGGAAGGCATCCGCGTGTTCTTTGTGAACATGAGCTGCCCCACGCCCCAGATCATGTTTACCGTTAAGGAAAAGAAGCTGCCCTACGGCGCAATGGTGACGGCCAGCCATAACCCGGCGACCTGGAACGGTATCAAGCTGTTCACCTTTGGCGGGCGGGACGCAGCGCAGGATGTGACGGAAGCCATCCAGGAAGAGGCAAACAGCATCGCGGAAGACGAAATCCGGGATATGGATTTTGAGGAAGCGAAAGCAAAGGGCATGATCCGGATCATCGACCCGCGGGACGCGTATCTGGATTCCATCCTGAAGCAGGTGAATACGGACGCCATCCGGCAGCGCAGGCTGCGGATTGTGCTGGACCCGATGTTCGGCGTGAGCCTGACAGGCCTGCAGACGATCCTGTACACCTGCCGCTGCGATATCGACGTGATCAACGACCGTCACGACGCCTTCTTCGGACGGCACCTGCCGGCACCGAACCCGGATACGCTGGTGGACCTGCAGTATGCCGTGAAGGAGCACCAGGCGGACGTGGGCATCGCCACGGACGGCGACGCGGACCGGCTGGGCATTATTGACGAAAATGGCCGGTATGTGACCGCAAATGAGATTCTGGCGCTGCTGTACTACTATCTGCTGGAATACAAGGGATGGAAAGGCGCGGCGGTGCGGAACATTGCCACGACCCATCTGCTGGACCGGATCGCGGAGGCGCACGGGGAAAAGTGCGTGGAAGTGCCGGTTGGCTTCAAACACATCTCCGCCGGCATGGAACAGTATGACGCCCTGATCGGCGGCGAATCCTCAGGCGGCCTGACGGTGCGGGGACATATCTCCGGCAAGGACGGCCTGTACGCCGCCAGCCTGCTGGTGGAAATGCTGAGCGTCAGCGGCAAAAAACTGAGCGAGCTGGTGCAGAACCTGTATAATACCTACGGAGAACTGCACTCCGCCGAGTATGACTGGGCGCTGACCGCGGAGAGCCGCGAAGAGATCGCCCGGAAGATTATGGAAGAAAAACAGCTGCCCGCGTTTGACCGGAAAGTGGAGAAGGTCAGCTATATGGACGGCTGCAAGGTATATCTGGACGGCGGCTGGGTCATCGTCCGCTTCTCCGGTACGGAACCGCGGGTGCGGATTTTCGCCGAGGCGGAGACAGAGGAAAAGGCAAAGCAGACCGTGAAACTGATGGCGGATTTCGCCGGACTGCCCTGGCAGGAATAATTAAACGGCGGGAGCCAGAGGAAGGACAGAAACATGGAAAAGGAATCGGGCAGACAACCGAGGAGAGGCCTGTTCAGCGGCATACGGCAATCGCTGCGCGCGCAGATAGGCCTGATTATGCTGCTCAGCTATCTGATTCCTGTGGTCCTTCTGGGTGTGTTTACAGGCAGTTTTCTGATGAAAAAACTGGAGAACCAGACTCGATCGGCTGTGACCTCCGGCGCGGAACAGGCATGGACGCTGACAAACCAGAATATTGAACGGACGCTGGAACTGGCCAGAGACGCCACGTATGACGGAGAACTGACGGACGCCTGGCAGAAATGGAACAGCGAAAGCATCGGGGACGCGGAATTCAGGCGGTTCTGCCAGATCTATCTGGAACGGAAATACAGCCGTGAACCGCTCCTGTCGTTTGTTGCCTGTTTTCCGGTGAAAGATCCGAAACTGAAGACGTACCTCCGGGGCGGAGCCCTGGAAGGATCAGGCGAGCTGCAGAAGCTTATCGAAACTGTGCAGATCATGGGAGAAGAACTGGATACCCGCTGCCGCTTCTTCCGCTTTGAGAACAACATCTACCTGGTGAGGAACCTGCTGAACCTGCGGATGGAACGCTTCGGCATGCTGATCCTGGGAATTAACGAGGAACGGCTGTTTCAGCCCCTGACGGAACTGGGAAGGGAATGGGACGCGGAAGTGGCGATCCGCCTGGACGACTGCGGGGATCCGGAAATTGACTGGAAAAGCGCGGGAACAGGCCTGACGGATGACAGAAAGGAAAAACTGTATTACACCCGGCTTTCCGGGGGTGAAGAAAACGGACTGGACCTGCGGCTGACCATGGACCGGCGGAAGCAGTACAACGAAGTTTATTCCTTCCGGATGCTGCTGCTGGTGATGGCACTGCTTCTGGTTCCCATCATGATCATGATCGGCATTTACCTGAGCCGGCGCATTGTGAAGCCGCTGACACTGCTGTCAGCGGCCAGCCGCCGGATTGAAGAGGGAAAACTCGGCGCAACAGTTCCCCTGAACGGGGGGGACGAGCTGGGCCGCCTGGGCAGGTCCTTCTCCCAGATGTCCCTGCGGCTGAAAGAACTGATAGACAAAACCTACAAGGAAGAAATCGAACTGAAGAACGCACAGATCCTGGCCCTGCAGAGCCGGATCAATCCGCACTTCATCAATAATGCCCTGGAGGATATCAACTGGCAGGCGAGGATTGAGGGATCGGAAAGCATCTCCTCCATGGTAACCTCCCTGTCCGTGCTGCTGAACGCCACGATGGCGCGGCAGGACCGGCGTCTGGTGACCCTGCGGGAAGAAATGGAAGTGGCGGAGGCCTATATCTATTTCATCCAGCAGCGTTTCGGAACAGATCTGACCGTGAACCGGGAGATCGATGAGAAAGCCATGGACGGCATCCTGCCACTGCTGACGATCCAGCCGCTGCTGGAGAACGCCGTGGAACACGGCATTGCCCCGGCGGGCGGCGGGATCATCACGATACGGTGCTCACTGAACGACGCATGCATGCATGTTGAAATTGTCAATACGGGCCGGGAAACAGGCAAAGAGGACCGGGAACGGATTGAGGCAGCCCTGAAAGGCAATCCCACCGGAAAACACCTGGGCCTGGCCAACATTGTGAACAGGCTGCGCCTGATCTACGGGGAATCGGTCACGATCCGCGTTGACACGGATACGCCCGGGCAGACAACAGTCAGCATCATTATTCCCCGGGAAATACACTGAAGGAGGCAAAAGCATATGCGGATCAGAAAGTGGATTGCGATTACAGCGGCGCTGCTGCTGACAGTCCTTGCCGGAACCGGTACGGCGGATGGCGGCGTTACGCTGCGGACAATCAGCTGTTTCGCGGGCCTGGACGGGTCGGCAGGGGAGTATGTGGCAATCCTTCAGCAGTATGAATCCAGGACAGGAAACACCGTCCTGGACAGTTCCGCCACCAGCGATGAAGCCTGGAAAACCGCAATCCTGAAAGATTTTGCGGCGGGGAACGAACCGGATATCCTGTTCTTTTTTGCGGCAGGAGCGGATTCGGCCCCGATCCTGTCCCGAGTGGTTTCCCTGGAGGAAATCAACCAGGCTTACCCGGAAATGAACCTGAAAGAAACAGAAGCACTGCGTGAAACGGACGGCAAGGTGTATGCCGTGCCGGTCAGAGGATACTGGGAAGGTCTGTATGTACATACAGACCTGTTTGAGCAATATGACGCGCCGCTGCCGAAGGACTGGGCGTCACTGCTGGAAGCAGTCCGGATCTTCCGGAAGAACGGCATTATACCGATTGCCATATCCCTGTCAGACATTCCCCATTACCTGGCGGAGATGGCGGTGCTGGCCTGTGCTACCCGGGAGGAACAGCAGGCCAGGCCCAGAACCTATGAGGAGGTTCCGGCTTCCTGGTTTGACGCAATGACCGCTATCCGGGAGCTGGCAGAAGCAGGCGCGTTCGCCGAGAACGCGTGGAGCACCTATGAAACGGCCTCCACAGATCTGTTCCTGAGAAAACAGGCGGCCATGCAGATGGACGGAAGCTGGCTGGATTCCGCGTTCCCGTCCGGCATGATGAATACACTGGCCGTACTGCCCATGCCGCTGCGAAACGGGGAGGGCACTTCCGACTGCTATCTGGGCGGCGTTTCCATGGGCTTTTACCTGACCCGCCGGGCCTGGGAGTCCGGACACCGGGACGCGGCAGTGGCACTGCTGGCGGACCTGACCTCAGAAGAAAGCATCCGGGAACTGGGAAGCTCATCCCTTTCCGGGCGTCTACTGGATTCCGCGGAGGATATGAAAGCGAACAGGCAGATGGTCAGCCCGCTGCAGGACGCTATGAACAGCAAAGCCCGGGAAGTATGGCTGCTGGAATGCATTCCTGCGGTGGCTGCGGGGAAAATGACGCCGGAAGAATGCTGGCGGCGGGTGATGGCGCTGAACCCCTTCGGAGAGTGAGGTGAAGGCATGTACCGTGTAATTCTGGTGGATGACGAACGGCTGATTCTGCGTGGACTGTCCACGGTGATTCCGTGGGAAGAAATGAACTGCGAGATTGCCGGAACAGCCCATGACGGTGTCAGCGGGCTGGAACTGATCCGGAAAGTGCGGCCGGACATTGTGCTGACAGATATCCGGATGCCGAATATGGACGGACTGACCATGCTGGCAGCCATCCGCAGCGAGTTTCCTGAAATCCAGATGAGCGTGCTGACCGCTTACCGGGATTTTGAGTATGCCCGGAAAGCGATTACTCTGGGCGTATGCCGGTACCTGCTCAAGCCCAGTAACCTGGAAGAACTGAAGGAAGCCATCCGACAGATGGTATCCCGGCTGGACGCCATGCCGCAGATCCGGGAGGAAACGGACGAGGAATCAGTAAAGGAGGCCGGCAACCACCTGGTGAAGGCGGCGCTGGCCTATATGAAGGATCACTGCACAGAACAGCATTTGTCCCTGGGCGAGGTGGCTGATCACGTCTATGTAAGCCAGTGGCACCTGTCCAAGCTGCTGAACCGGGAGACGGATCAGAGCTTTTTCGACCTGCTGGGCAGTATGCGGATTGCGAAAGCAAAAAAACTGCTGGCGGATCCCGCGCTCCGGATTCATGAGATTGCAGAGATGGCGGGCTTTTCGGACGTGGCTCATTTCTCCCGGAGCTTCAAGAAAATAACGGGCTGCACCCCCGGAGAATACAGGAATCAGCAGACGTAAAACGTTTTTGTTAAAAATGGTCTTAAAATCTCAAAAAAAATACAAAAAAAAGAAGGAGATCCCCGAAACACGTCGAAATTATATAACAGAAACAAAATGAAAGGGTGTGATGCCGATGGCACACGATCTTTCACAGAAGGGGCTTCAGAAGTGAAATCCTTTCTGTGAGAATCATGTATCACTAATTTGAAAGGAGCCCATCGGAACTATGAAACTTACAATACAGGCACGTAACATGTCGGTCAGCCCGGCAATCACTCAGAGGATCGAGAAAAAGACGGAAACCATGGGCAAGTATCTCTGGCCGGAGACAGAGCTGCAGGTAAAAATGAGAAAGGAGAAGAACGACCGGCGGGTGGTGGAAATCACCGTTCCCATGGGAAAGAACGTGATCCTGCGCAGCGAGTCCTCCGCGGACGACAACCTGTTCCTCGCCATTGACAAAGCGCTGGCGAAGATGGAACGGCAGATCCGGAAGCACCGGACGAAGCTGGGCAAAAACCTGAGAGAAGAAATCCCGGATGTGCCGGAGTTTATTGAAGAGGATTCAGGCGAAGAAGAAAAAGAGAGAAAGGTGGTTAAGCAGAAGACCTTCCCGGTACGCCCCATGAGCGTGGAAGACGCCGCAATCGAAATGGAACTGCTGGGACACAATTTCTTCGCCTTTGTAAATATTGACACAGACAGGACCAATGTCCTCTACCTGAGAAAGGACGGAGACCTGGGCCTGCTGGAGCCGGAAGCCTAAACAGACGTTAAAGTCCGGACAGGACAATCAGGAAACGGCAAAACAAGCTCAAACAGCATGCGGAAATTCAGGAATGAAGCCATGCACATCAAAGCGCGATTAGCGTACAGAGCGACAAGGCCGTAAAAAAGACCCTGAGATCCGGACGTACAATATACCCCGGGGCCGCGGGTGCGGCCCCATTTTTCTTTGCTTTTCTTGAATATCCCTGTCCGGTTTGCTATAATTTCCCTGTGTGTTCGGGAAGGAGACGATCCGTATGCGGTGCAGCTGTAAGCAGTGCGGAACCTATATGATCCAGGCGGAAAGCGACCATCTGGGCTGTATCTGCCCGGACTGCGGCTATCGCTGCAACGACTGCCTGGGAACCAATACGGTGGTCAGCCGGGAACGGCTGAAGGAGCTGGCTTTTGATCCCCGGTTTGATCCGGAAAACATTGCGGCGTCCTTTGAGGACCCGGAAGAAGCGGAATGGTTTGATGACAGGCCCTGACCCAGCTTTACACGGTTTTGCAGCTATGCTATAATGCCGACGTTGCTTTTTGCCGGGACATTGATGATGCCCGCCGGAGGATATATGCTGAAACATTACATTATTTCATTTCTGATTTCCATGGTTCCCCTGATCGAACTGCGGGGGGCTTTACCTTATGCCCTGGCTAACGGGATTCCCACCCTGTCCGCCTATATCGTATGCATGGTGGCGAACATGCTGCCGGTGCCGGTGATCTTTTTCTTTGCACGCAAGGTGCTGGAATGGGGCAAGGATAAAAAAGGCATCGGTCCGTTCTTTACCTGGTGCCTGGAAAAGGGCCACAAAGCAGGCGAGAAGCTTAAGGAAAAGGCCGGCACCAAGGGACTTTTCATTGCGCTTCTGCTGTTTGTCGGCATTCCGCTCCCCGGAACCGGGGCATGGACGGGAACACTGGCCGCCAGTATCCTGGATATGGATTTCAAATCCAGCGTCGTTGCGGTTCTGCTGGGCGTCCTGCTGGCTGCCATCATTATGGGCGTGGGAAGCCTGATTGTGATCAACGGCGTACAACTTTTTGCCTGAAGGGAAGGTTATTTCAATGCTGCAGTGGATTCTTGACATTCTGCGCGGAGCCGTCATCGGCGTTTCCAATATCATCCCCGGCGTATCCGGCGGAACCATGGCGGTGTCCATGGGTATCTATGACCGTGTGATCTATGCGGTGAATAACCTTTTCAAGCAGTTCAAGAAAAACTTCCGGGATCTGCTGCCGATTATTATCGGCGTACTGATCGGACTGTTTGCTTTCGCCGCACTCATTGGCACCCTGCTGGGGACGAAGTCCGATGAGATCCCGCTCACCCGGCTTCCTACCAATTTTGCGTTCATCGGGCTGATTCTCGGCGGACTTCCCGCGATTTACAAGCGGGTCAACATGAAATCCGCCAAGCTTCCCGGCGTGATCCTGTTCCTGGTTTTCCTGGCACTGGTGGTGGTTCTGCCCCTGCTGAATCCGCCGGAAGCACGGACAGTGGATCATTCCATCGGCACCATCCTGCTGATGATCCCGCTGGGAGCGATTGCTTCTTCCACCATGGTTATTCCGGGCATCTCCGGTTCCATGATCCTGATGCTTCTGGGCTACTACAATCCTGTGATCAATGCCATGAATGATCTGCGGGGCGGAGACTGGTCCAGCCTGGCGATTCTGGCACCTTATGTGATCGGCCTTCTCGTGGGTATCGTGTTTATCGCGAAACTGATGAACTTCCTGCTCAAAAAGCATGCGGCGCTGACCTTCAGCGCGATTTTCGGACTGGTGATCGGATCCCCTGTGGCACTGCTCATGCAGAACAGGGAATGCTTCCAGCTGGCCAATGCCGGAAACTGGATTGCCAGCATTGTCTGCCTGATTGTTGGGTTTGCCATTGCCTGGTTTATGTCCACGCTGGACAAAAAGCAATCTGAAGGAAACGCAGCACAGGACTGATTCAAAGGGCTTTTACAGGGGGATATCCCCATACGCGATAAAGACTGATTCAACACGAAAAATTTTCTTTCGTAAATGAAAAAAATAGTGATTGACATCCGTTCAAAAATCGTGTATATTATGACAGTCGCCTGCGGGATAGACCGTGGGAAGGATGCACCGGGGTGTAGCGCAGTCTGGCTAGCGCACGTGCTTTGGGAGCATGGGGCCGGGGGTTCGAATCCCTTCACCCCGACTTCAAACGCCTCGTACGTGGCTCCGTGGTCAAGAGGCCTAAGACACCGCCCTTTCACGGCGGCTACCCGGGTTCGAATCCCGGCGGAGTCACTTTCTTTCCTTTCCGATATGGGCCTTTAGCTCAGTTGGTCAGAGCGGCCGGCTCATAACCGGTTGGTCCGGGGTTCAAGTCCCTGAAGGCCCACAGCCATTTGGCCCGGTAGCTCAGTTGGTTAGAGCGCCAGCCTGTCACGCTGGAGGTCGAGGGTTCGAGCCCCTTCCGGGTCGCCACTTTTACGGTAGGACTCGCAGAACGAGCTTCGTGCTGGCGTAGCTCAATTGGCAGAGCAGCTGATTTGTAATCAGCAGGTTGCGGGTTCGAGTCCCATCGCCAGCTCCACCCTTTGGGTCAAGAGGGACATCATATGGGTAGGTTCCCGAGTGGCCAAAGGGAGCAGACTGTAAATCTGCCGCTATTAGCTTCGGTGGTTCGAATCCACCCCTGCCCACCATACTTGCGGGAATGGCGGAATTGGCAGACGCGCATGATTCAGGTTCATGTGTACGTACGTACTTGCAGGTTCAAGTCCTGTTTCCCGCACCACGGAACCCTTGAGAAATCAAGGGTTCCGATTTTTGTATGTGCGGAAATACCCAAACCGTACCCAAACGATACCCAATCATGCCATTTTCTCGATGAAGGCCTGCATCCTGTTCGCCGATTCCCGGCGCATCGTCTCTGTCACGTGACCATAACGATCCAGGGTGAATGCCGCAGAATAGTGGCCCATGTTTTCCTGCAGGGTTTTGATGTCATCCCCTGCCCGGATGCTATTTACGGCGAATGTATGCCTCAAATCATGCACCCGGTGATGCTCTAAACCAGCTGCCGCCAGGATGTCCTGGAATTCCTTCCAGATCGTCGGCTGGGAATAGTGGCTGCCATCCGGGTGATTGAACACCAGGCCAGGGAATTTGCCCTCATTCCACAGGTCGCCCATCTCGCGCTTCTGCTCCTCCTGATCCGTTTTGTGCTTCTTCAGCACTTCCATCACGAAGGGGGCAGGGGCAATCACGCGGGTTTTGCCGTTCTTCAGGGTTCCGAATACATAATCCTGTCCCTTGACCCGCGTCTGTACCAGCTGCTTCTCGATGTGGATCACGCCGTGCTCAAAGTCCACACAGTCCCAGGTGAGCCCGATAATCTCTCCGACCCGCATTCCCGTGAAGACCGCCGTCAGGAACAGAGCCTCAAAGGGATTGCCTTTCAGTGCTATGAAGAGGCGCTTCTGCTCAGGGGCGTCCAACGGCGTCACCTGCTTTTCCACCACCTTCGGCAGAATGCAGGCGCTGGTCGGATTGCGTTCGAGATACTCTACCCGGACAGCCATGTCCAGCGCACGATGCAGGACGCCATGAATGTTCTTGATATATTTGGGGCTTCGTTGTTCAGCCCTGAGCTTGTTATAAAACTTTTGCACCATGGGGGTACGCAGCTGACTGAGGGGAATATCTCCAAGTGCCGGCTTCAGATGCAGCCGAACAACTGACTCATAATGAATGCTTGTCCCCTGCTTTACATCTGCCAGGTATTCCTTCAGCCAGGTGTCCAGCCATTCGCCAACGGTCATTTCTTTTTGTTCTGGTTCGTTGGCTGCTTCCGAGGCCATTCCGGGACCAGCAGCAGGCGGATTGACCGCCTGCTGCTCTCCCTTCTGAAGTGCGTTCAGCTTTTCCCTGACTACCTTCTGGGTTCTGCCGTACACGCTCTTGCTGATCAGCTTCCCGGTTTCTGGGTTCACCCCAACGGTGACCCTTGCTTCCCAGGTGCCATTGCTTCTTTTTCTGATTGATCCTTCGCCATTAGCACGCTTCCTCATAGGAATCTCCTTCCTTCAGCCAGTCCATCAGCGACTGCCGTGAAATCAGAATCTTTTTCCCGACTTTGACGGATCGCACCTTGCCGGCGCGTACCATCTCGTACATTGTGGGCTTGCAGATTCCGATCAGTTCAGCAGCTTCAGGGACTGTCAGAGTAACTTTTACGTTCACAGGCGAAGATTTCTGCGGTATATCGTTGTCAAGGTGCTCCGGCTCCTGTATAGGAGCCTCGGTGCTATCCAAGGCGTTGAGCGCTGCCTCAACGACCTGAAGAACCTCATCTTTAGTATAAAGCCTGTTTCTCATCATTTCAATATCCTTTCACGCTTTAAAGCGATAAAAAGTTGTAAACTTTCTTCTTTTGTCTGCTCCTGCCGTTTTGTTACCGGTTAGAACCCCATTTTTGAGGGAGACGATATATTTATCGTCTGCCTTCAAAATCGCCCTTTTTCGTGCCCGGAAGCCCTTGAAAAATAAGGACTTTTTCTTTCCTAAAGCGTTTCAACCGGTAACAAAACTTGTTTGATTTCTGTGAAAACTCGTAATGCATAGAAGCGCTTTTTCCCCGTTTTGATGCGTCCATGCGTCCGGTAATCGTGGTTCGGGCTCGTCCTTCTTCTTCGGATGCCGGACGCATGGACGCTTTGTTTGGGGCAAAAGATGCTTTATGCATCTTTGAAAGGATTGTCATCAGGATCAACCTTCTGCCATCCGCCTTGCATGTAACCCGACGGGCTGATGATGGACCCGATCCCCCTGAAGCCTCTCACCTCGCGTCCCGCGCTGTTGGTGAGATGGGTGGTGTAGTGAATACCGAGCTTCTCCTCGTTGGCGCTCAGATATTCCACAAACGTCTTTCGCTTCATGGGCGGGTAGGCATTCTCATCGCACCAGATGCAGTACACGGCGTACAGATCCTTAGAGCTGATGGAACGTTCCGGATCGCGGACAATGTATCCCTTCGACTCTAGGAACAGCTCGATGTTGTTGGCGTCCTTCTTCACCATCTCCCGGTTCAGCTTGGCCCGACTGCTCTCTGTGAATTGGAAGTTGTTCTTCACCAGCCGCAGCAATCCCGCCATCGCCCAGAGAAAGATGCCCTCCATTTCTTCACAGAGCTTTTCCGAAAGGTTGGGATCATCGATTCTATCCGGCGGCTTTCGCTTTGTTGTCAGGATCAGCTGCCGGCGGAAGAAGCCGTCGCTGCGATCATACAGGGAAACCAGATCGCCGTTGGAGAAGGCCAGGATGCGGGCGTACATGAATCCCTGATAGCTCTGCTTGCCCTTACGCTCCAAATCCATTTTCCCCTTCGCCGTGACAATCGCTTTGATGTAGTTCGTCTGCTTCAGCGCTTCCAGCCGCATATCGTCGTCGATCATCAGGTGAATGTGTTCCAGGTCGGCGCGGGCGAAAGGATTTTCAGAAATCTTTCCGACGCTTCCGTCCTTCGCGTTGGGGCCGAACAGCCGGGACAGCACATGGCCGATCTGACTCTTGCCTTCACCGCCGCTGCCCTTGATCACCATCATCTTCTGTCCGGCGTTGCTGGGGATCAGGCAGTACCCGATGAATTCCTGCAGTGTGGGAATGTCCTCCGGCCAGAACAGCTCTGACAGAAATTTCAGCCAGCGCTCCGGCTTTTTCACTTTCGGATTGAACCGAACAGGAAACCTGCTGCGGACAATTTCATTTTGCGCTTCGATGAAGCTGCCGTCCAGAAACACCGTGCCATTCTGCACGTGAACCCGGTCTGTCTGCGGCAGCAAACCCGTCACCTGGGCTTTGATGCGAAGATCCTTCATGATGTCATCCACCTTTTTGCTCATCCCTGTGACGATGAAAGGCTCCAGCTGCTGATAGATGGTCTGGCGCATGGCGTTCTCATCGGTGACCCTTCCTGCCGGGGTGAAGAAAGAATTCTCGGTGTAGGCCAGCCGGTGCCGCTCCAGAAATTCACGGCAGAAGATGGGCTCATTGATTGTTTTCCCCGTGAACCATTCCGGCCAGGTATCAAGCCGCTTGATCTTTTTCTGGGCCATCGTTCTTCACCTCCTGACATTCCTCGTTAAGGATCGCTTCGATTTTTGCAACAGCATCTGTGCCCCTGATGTGATCCATGATCGCTTTCTGCTCATCCAGATCAGATGAAAACAGACGATCAATGGCATCGCTCAGCGGCGGCAAGAGATGAACAGCATGCACGAATCGGTCATCGAGATTTTCATCCTCAGGGTCAGATGGAGCAAACTCTTCCTTCCATTTTTCCAGGAGCCGCTCGTATTCGACCAGGATTTTGAGTACGCTCTGTTCCTCTTTTCTTTCGATCACAGCAGCGGGTAGCTTCGGGATCGGTGCGCTTTGACTCGGCGGCAGCGGCTGGATGTTGAAATCATTTGCCAGCTTTTTCGCCGCGTCATACAGCGAAAGATCGAATAGTTTTGCCGTGAAGTCGATCACATCGCCGGTGGTGTGGCAGCCGAAGCAGTAAAACCGTTCGTCGATTTTCATGGAAGGATGACGGTCATCGTGGAATGGACAGTAGGCCATGCCACTGCGATTCACGGGAACGCCGTAGCGCTCTGCTGCCTGACGGGTGGTAACTTGGGATTTGACTTGGGTAAAAAGTAAACTCATTATTTCCTCCTGTTGCTGATGTTTCTGTTGTGCTTTCTGCTGTATGTCCGATCACACAGCAGGAGGACATCCCGCCGTCCTGCGTTCGGATCATGCTTCGCGACGGCATGACGCAGGACGGCTTTATGTGAACGCACAGGATAGCTTTTCCTGCGCGGGAAATCGTGGGGGATGAAGCCTTACGCTCGGGCTTTCATCGTCACCATATCACACGGCCTTCAAAATCGTTTTCACGTTTTGAAAACTTCGGAAAGCGTTGCGGCGTAAGGCTTTGTTGGCATTTTTTGCTTATGTTTGTTTTTCTGAAATGACGGTTTTACTGGGGTTTCAGGACCAAAAGTTCTCACGAAATGAAATTTCTTTTTTTCAGGGACACGATTCCATGGTCTCCAGAAACCAGCCCCGGAGCATAGTAGCAAGCAGGGCAAAGGTAGCACCTTTTGCACTTTGCTTGTTGGGGAGCAGCGTCCCCAAGCCCTTTTTTACCAGCGCAAGCGCTGTGGTTGTTATGCGAATCAGCGGGATTCGTCATCGTGATGGGGAGCGTGTTCATCGAAGTGGTGATCCTTTGGTATGACATGTTGGTTACTATTTGGCGCGCTGTCTCTTTCCAGTACATCGTAGTTATACCGAATGTGCTTCAGGTCCGTGAGCTTTGGTTTCAGTTCGTTAAGCACTGCCTGATCGTTTTCTTTCTGCTCTTTCAGCCCGTCGTATTCTGCCGTCAGCTCTTTCAGCGTCGGCAGCTTTCCGCCAAGAGATCCGTACACGGCCTGCGCATTTTTGTGATCTTCGATCTCCTGCCGATGCTCCTGATAGAATTTCACCGACCAGCCGGATTCCCGATACTGTGTGTAAACCTCTTTCGTCCGGCTGTAATTCCGGATCGCTTGACGCTGACGGTTGATCTCTTTCATCCGGTTTTGCTTTTCCCGGATGGAGACTTTCAATTCTTTTTGCTGATCGGTCAACGTCTGAATCTGTTCATTCAATTCTTCCAGCGAACCGATGTGATGCTCTTTCAGAAAAATGATCATTTGCGCTTTCGCGTCGATGTTGTTCCGCTCAGCCCAGACTTGAAAACCTTTTCCTTTGCTGGCACGAAGCTTTGCTTCAATGTCGATCAATCGCTTGACCTGACTTTCGGTGAAATCGCCCCGCGGGATTTTCGGAATGTGCACATGATCATGTGCCAGCGTCCGGCGCAAAGATGCTTCATCATATTCCGGACCAAGAGTATCGAGCCGGATATACCTCTCTCCCTCCGGCGGCTTGATACTGATATGTGCGCCGCGCTTGATGCAGCAACCGGCATCTTCCAGCAGCTGCATCTGCGCATCAAAGCCATCAGGCTGCATCCGCAGCGCGGCGTCGATGATCATTCGCAACTCGTCCCGATGGGTGAACCTTCGCTGATTGCCCTGCCACTTGTCGTAAGTGACGGTTTTGTCCTGCGGATTCTGAATGACTGACAGACTGTGTTCCCGACAGAGCGAATCGCTGATCTGCGCCAGATCCTTTGCCGACTGCTTCACATCCCGATATTTGTGCTGCCCTTCCAGATCGGTGGAACAGATGATAATGTGATTGTGAATGTGATGTTTGTCGATGTGTGTCGCCACGACGTAGGCGAACTGACCGTCAGTCATTCGGGAGGCCAGCTCTTTCCCGATCTCGTTTGCTTCCTCCGGCGTGATCTCTTCCGGCTTGAAAGCCTGCCGGACATGATAGCCGATCACTTCGTTTTCCTGTGTGCGTCCTGTGTTCGTCTGGTACTCCTGGCGGAAAAGCATGAACTCATCCGCCGCCGTCTCGGGCGAGCAAGCGTAAGTCAAAACCAGAATTCCGCCGTCCGTCTTTTTCGGATTCATGATGTAGTCCAGCCGTTCCCCAATACATTGCCGTGCGGTTTTCCCTTTGTTGATGTGAATGGACATGATTCTTGTAGCTGCCATGGGTGCTCCTTTCAATGTTGAATCTGATCCAGCCTGCGAAGAATGCTGCTCAGTATCGTCCGCAGTTCTTTCTGCCGATCATTTATGTCATCGATTTCCGTTTCAAATATCGATCCCCGTTCATTTAGCCGTCTGGCGATTTGATTGACATTGTTGCTCAGGTTGCCCATCAGGCGAACCGCATCATGCAGCTCTGGCAGGTCCAGCTTCAGGACATATCCATTCAAGGCCATGGCACGGATGAACGCCGATTGGTTTTTAATTCCGAAGGTTTCCATCTTTCTCTGAATGATGGCGTCCTCTTCCGGCGTTGCTTTGAAGCTGTAGTGAATTGTGCGGTTTTGTTTTTCTGTCACTGTTCTTCCTCCAATCCTTGAAATTCGTTTGTAATGTTGGCTTTTGGCCAAAATTCATTTCATTGCTGTTTGGTTCGGGCTTATTTTTCACTGCTGTCTCTGGCAAGAAACCTTGTTTGGCTCACTGCCGGTCCTTTCGGCGCTCCCTTCCGAAGAGGAAGATCTTCGCGGTTTGGACAGATCTGGAAACGTGGCCCTGGTTGTCAAGGTGCGCTTCGCTGGCGATGCCTGCGAATGGTGAGGGGAAACTCATCGCCTATAAATGGCGAAAATCAGCGATTTTGGAAACACCTGAGCAAAATTTTTTTGCCAAGGCGAAGGTCACGCTGCGCATTTAGCCAGACACCCCTCACCCCTACTTGGGAAAAATCGAGCAAAATGACACCACCTCCAGAAAATTTTTTCAGCACGCGGATCGTCATCGTCGTTTTCTCCCTTCACTCTTAAATGTCCAAAATCGAGCTTTTGGGAAATCAATTTCAAAAATTTTTTGCTGATGCACAGTGCCCAGCATAGTCTTCAGAGGGTATTATCCTCATACAGGCAGTTCTCCTTTCCTTTGCCCCTCCATATCTACATGGCGAAAATCAGCGATTGTGGAAACACCTGAGGAAATTTTTTGCCGGGGGGGCGAAACTCACGCTGCACATTTAGCCATACACCCCTCACCCCTACATGGGAAAAATCGGGCAAATTGACACCACCTCCAGAAAAATTTTTTCAGCACGTGAGTCATCATCTAATGTCCAAAAACGAGCTTTTTGGAAACCTCTTTCGAATAGTTATTTCAAATTGCTCCGCACGAGTATCAATAGTCATCGATCATCCATGTGAATTCTGCCAGCACCACCTCCTGTCAGCTGGTCCATATTGTCCGCTGTCCCTCTATGTAAAAATCGAGGCAGAATGGAAACACTTTTTAAAAATTTTCTGATAAGCAGCGTTCAACATCGTCTTCAGAGGGTGCTGTCTTCATATGGACAGCGCGCCTTTCATTTGCCCCTCCATATCTACATGGCGAAAATCAGCGATTTTGGAAACGCCTGAGCAAAAAATTTTGCCGGCATGAAGCTCATGCTGAAATTGCCCTACACTTTTTAATGTAAAATCAGAGCAAAGTGACACCGGCAAAATCAAATTTTGCAGCAGATGTGACCATGCGGGATTGCATGCGGAAGTCTTCGCATCATCCTGAATGAAGGTTGGCAGGCACAAAAATAGCCCTGCGGCTTTCAGGCGCAGAGCTTATAAGAGAGGAAAGCAGCTGAAGCTTTTTGCCAAGGGGCTAAAGAAAAGCACCAGCGTTCGCCGGTGCTTTCGATCCACTTTTATATCATACACCTGTGGCCTCAAGGTGTCTTTACAGTGTGGTTTGAGTGCCTATCGGGGGTCTTCTTGATTATTGAATAGGGGGCAATTCAGTTTTGACTGTACTATCATATTCAGCATCAGTTAGCTCAGACCTAAGAATGCTATCATTAAGCATTTTAATGAATTCTATCGCTTGCTTTTGATTTAATATTTTGATTTTCCCGTTATCAATTTCCAGCTTGTCCTTATAACGAGGTAGAGTTTTCAGCTTTTCTAACAAGACATTTTTATCCATGCGCAAAACTGGAGAGTGTTTTGCTTGAGATCGGGCCAAACCTCGTCGATGTAGGCGTGCTTTGGCTCTTTCTTTTTTTGTTCCTGCATCGCGCTCCATGCCCTGATGCGCAGGAAACCGAGCATGTCCATCTCGTCAATCTCCCGCATCCGCCAGCCGCTCTCCAGCAGAGAGTTATATGTGGAGTAGATGAAATCCGGCAGCGTCAGAACTGAGGAATCTCCTCGGGCTGCGGAGCCGTCTCCCTCCTCGCTGCCTTCGTAGGGAACTCATCAAGAATCTCCGTGGTCTGCGTCTGGACTGCCATGAGCGCCAGCGCAATGTCGTGCATCAGGCGATCCACGGGGTAGTAATCCAGCACATCGTCCGGGGTGAACTGGTTTCCGAACAGAACGCAGAACCAGTGAATCATCACGTCCATGGCGTCGGCTATAGACAGCTCTCCGGCATCCGCGGGTGTTTCGCCCTTGAGCGCGGCATTGGAGAGGGCCACAATGCGCCCGTACATTTTGGCAGCAGGCTCCAGCGCCCTGCCAGAGACGAAGTCGATGGTGTACTGATAATCAGGTGTCATGCCGAGGTAACGTAACGCCCTGTCGCTGCATCTCACGGTGAACATGGACGTAGTCCGGCATCTTGTAGACCACTTTCCCCGGTGCGCTGGGAAACAGCCTTTCCTCAAGTTCTTTGTCAGACATCATATCGACCTCGGCGTGGCCGGTATCGCCCTGAGTGGCCTTCAGGTCACCGTGATTCAGTTTGAGCTTGTAGGTCGTGCTGGAATGACGCAGCGAGTGGAAAATCACGTTGGGGGGTCCTGCCGTCGTTTTGAGCTGGTTGAAATCCTTCTCAATCATCCGCTGATCAACAGGGCGTCCGTTGTCCTGGGCGATCACCAGATTGAAATTCTGGTACTCATCCCCCAGGAACTCAATGATTTCAACCTGCGACTGCTGCCACTTCCGAAGAATATACCCTTCGCTATTACGAGAAGGTCGGTGTCATCCCAGAAGTGCATCGAACAGACAGCGGCATTCGCGATTATGACGAGACGGCCATTGGCTGGGTGGAAAATGCCGTGTGCATGCGCAGTGCCGGCGTGCCCGTGGAGAGCATTTGTTGGGTGGAGAAGGCTCGAGGATAGTTCTTTCCGTTCCATTCAAACCGTTCGGTCATATAATCCACCCGCATCAAAGTTGACATTGTGGTCAAAACGGGATATAATATGACCACAAGGAGGATGAAGCCTATGAACGCAGGGATTTCCATCAGACCCTCAAGAGATTTGCGGAGCAACTATTCACAGATCTCCTCGCTGACCCGGCAGAACCCCGTTGCCATCACGGTGAACGGCAAGGAGGACACCGTGGTGATGAGCCATGAGAGCTTCGTCAGCCAGCAGAATTACATTGCGGAAATGGAAGCGAAGCTGGCTGTCTACGCTCATCTCGCCCAGGCGGCGGATGATGTGAAGCTGGGGCGTGTGCAGGATCTGGACACAGCCTGTGACGATATTCTGAGCGAACTGGATGGGCTGGAGCTATGAGCTATCGCGTCAGGCTGACCGAAACTGCTAAACAGGATCTTCGGGAAATCGCCTTTTACATCGCTGATCAAGCCAAGGACAAGGGGATCGCCCGGAGCTTTGTGAACGAGCTCCGGGTTAGCTGCAATCGGCTCACTGACTATCCGCAAGCCGGTGCGCTTCCGAAGGATCATGTGCTGCGGAGCATGGATTACCGCTATATCACGCACAAGGGATACCTCATCTTCTATACTGTCGATGAGCCGGAGAAGGCAGTCAACGTCCTTGCAATTTTCAACGCTCGGAAGGATTATCTGCGGGTGATGAGCCGGTTTATCTGAACGTCATATGCCGGAAAAACGTAAAGCAGAGTACCGTCAAGTGCGATATTGAACGTGATGTCTGCGTGTGCTATCGTGGAATCGAAGGGAGCTGACTGCTCATGGCCCTCGTTTGTCCTGTGTCCGATTTGCGCAACGACAACTCCGTTCTTGAACAGGTTTCCGCTGGTTCACCGGTGTATCTGTCGGTCAACGGACGCGTCTGTTATGCAATCCGCGATATTGCGGACGATGAAGTATTTGAGAAGGCAAAGGCAATGTATCCTGGCAACAAATCCGTTCAGTAGTACTTCCGCAATCGGCCGCGTGCTTTGCGACATCGCTTTTGCTGATCTGAAATCCTATTCGTAATAAGGTATAGCCCGTCTCCCAATAACGTGCTATCATTCTGTCAGATGAGACCGAAAAAGAGTGCCTGACGTTGAACAGAGGAGAAAGCCATTATGCTGCGCGTATTGCTTGTAGATAACGATTCCGCCTTTTTGGAGCGCATGCAGGACTTTCCCTGGCTGGCGCACCAATGCGAGTGCATTGGCGTCGCACAGAGCGGGGAACAGGTGGCGCAGCTCAGTCGGCGGCTGACGCCGCATATCGTCGTGATGGACGTGTGTCTTTCCGGGGAAGATGGTGTTTCGCTGATGCGCCACATCCGCGCCGGTTTCTCCGAGATGCAGATCATCGTTCTGACGGCATGCCGCAGCTTTGAGTATGCGCAGGCAGCGCTGGATGAAGGAGCCGTCGCCTATGTTCTCAAGGATGAACAGATGGGGGAATTTCTGGGCAGGGCGCTTGACAAAGCATACAGGGCATTCAGTGTAAGGCTGGAGGACCTGCGCTCCTCCCTGCTCAAGCGGGCCAACAAGCTGCTCCAGCTCAATACAAGCGGTATCCAGAGCGCAGAGATGCAGCGCGAGCTGAAGGCCATCACGGCGCGGCATGCTCATGCGTGGATCCTCAGCATCCGCCTGAGGCGACACGGGCGGGACGTGGCGCCGCTGGTGGAGCAGCTGGACAGGCTGCATTCTTCCCAGAACGGCTTCCCGGAGATTATCCTCTATGACGGCGCATTCTTTGAGCTGGTTTTTGACGGCGGCCCGGAAGAAATCCGGCAATGGTGCGCCCGGCTTCAGCCTTCGGCACCGCCCTTTGACGATCTGATGTACATGGTCTATGATGGGCCGTTCTGTGGCGTGCAGGAGTACCAGAACTGTCACCTGCGCTGCATGTTCACGCTGAAAACCTGCTTCTACTCCCGGGAGAACACGCTTGCGCAGGCGCGGCCCAGCGAGGCCAAATACCTGCCCGCAGCGTACAGTGAGGAATGGATGCGCCAGCTCGAACTCAAGTGCGGAGACGGTCAGGCAGTCAAGGCGTACCTCTCCCGGGAGGTGCTGCCCGTGCTGCTGCAAAACCGTCCCGACCCCGAATATGTCCGCGAGATGCTGGAGCGGTGGCTGAGGCGTTTTGAGCTCATATTTGAAAAGAAGCCTTTGTTTGCCTGCCGAGAGGAGATCCGGCTGGCCGTGCACGTCTGGGATGCCATTTCCATCTTCTCCAAAGCGCTGGACGAATTGTTGCCGGAAAAGGGAGAAATCAGTTATGCGCTGCAAAGCGCGCTCAATTACATGCGCGCCAACCTGGGCGACCCCGCACTCAGGCTGCAGAATGTGGCGGCTTATGTCGCCGTCAGTCCCGGGTATCTGTCACGCCGTTTCAAGGAGGAGATGGGCGTCTCCTATCAGGAGATGCTGACCCGGGTGCGCATGGAGCGTGCGGTCACGCTGCTGCGCGCCGGAGGTAGCCGTGTCTATCAGGTGGCGGAGCAGTGTGGCTACTCCAGCTACCGCAGCTTTGAAAACGCCTTTTCCAATTTCTACGGGCAAAGTCCCAAGGCGTTCAAATAATCGTATATCACAAAAGCACATACACTCAGATGCCTGATTGCGGCGGATTCTATGACAATTGGGCAGTCTGGGTGTATATTTTTTGTCTATTTTCTATGCTATGATCTTTTTGAGGTGAGAAATGTGATACATAGCGTGAAGGGAAAGCGCCATCCGCTGCTGAGAAAGCTGTGGAAACAGCGTGCCTTTTTCCTGATGCTCCTGCCGGGGCTTGCCTATTATGTCATCTACAAATATGCCCCGATTGTGCTGGGCGTGGCGACCAGTGTGGTCAAGTACAATCTGCGCAAGGGACTTGCCGGCAGCAAGCTGCTGGATCCATGGTACAGCAACTTCAAGTTCTTCTTTGAATCCAATTATTTTTCGCAGCTGCTGTCCAACACGCTTATCATCAGCCTGAGCAAAATTCTGCTGACGATCCCCATTGCGCTGCTGCTGGCGATTCTGCTCTATGAATGTCGCAGCGTCAAGCTGCGCCGCTGCGTGCAGACGCTGACCTATATGCCGCACTTCCTTTCCTGGATTGTCATTTATGGCATGTGTTTCTCCCTTCTGTCCGAAACCAACGGCATGGTAAATGTCCTCATCCGCAAGCTGACCGGGCACACCGTGCCGTTCTTCACGGATGCACATATCTTCCGCGGCGTCATCATCTGGTCGGATGTTTGGAAGAGCGTGGGCTGGCAGTCCATTATCTACATGGCCGCTATCGCAGGCGTGGACCCGAACCTCTACGATGCGGCGCATATCGACGGCTCAGGCAGGCTCAAGTCCATCTGGTACATCACGCTGCCGAGCATCATGCCCGTCGTCATCACGACGCTTGTGCTCAAGTGCGGCAATGTGCTGGATGCCGGCTTTGACCAGATCTTCGTCATGTACAACACGGCTGTCCGTTCCACGGTGGACATCATCGACACCTGGGTGTACAGAACCGGTCTGGAGCAGTGGAATATCTCGCTGTCCAGCGCGGTGGGCCTGTTCAAGTCCGTCATCAGTATGATTCTGGTGATTCTGGTCAACCAGCTTGCCAAGAAGTGGGAGGCCTCCGTATGGTGAAACGTCATTCCGAGCGCATATTCGACGTGCTGGTGATTCTGCTGCTGGTCATGGCCGGACTTGTCTGCCTGATTCCCATGCTGCATGTCATCGCCGTATCCCTTACGCCCTACGATGAATATCTCCGGCGCGGCGGCATGATTCTCTTTCCCACGAGCATCACCTTCGATGCCTACCGCGAGTTCATCAAGGAGCCCTATCTGTTTGAGTGCTTCATGACCACAGTGGTCAGCACGGTGCTGGGCACGGCGTTCAACATCCTCATGACAGTGCTCATGGCGTATCCGCTGGCCAAGACCGATCTGCTCGGGCGCAAGGCGTTCAACCTCTTTGTGCTTATCCCCATGCTGATTACCGGCGGCCTGATTCCGACCTACCTGGTCGTGCGTTCCACGGGAATGATGAACACGATTCTGGTCTACATCATCCCGGGCGCCATCTGGTCCTATGTGCTGATTATCACGCGGGCGTTCTTCACGCAGATTGACAAGGGCATTGCCGAATCTGCCCGTATGGACGGTGCGGGTGAGTGGACGATCCTCTTCCGGCTGATTCTGCCCATCTCCATGCCGATCATTGCAACGATCGGACTCATGTACGGCGTGGGCCACTGGAACGAGTACCTCAGCGGCGTCATCTATGTCAATCGTCCGGAGCTGCGCACGCTGCAGGTGGTGCTGCGGGAAGTGCTCAGCCGCAACACGGAAGCCGCCGTCGATGTGACGGTGCCAACCAAAACACTGCAGATGGCGGGCGTAGTCTTTACCTCGGTGCCGATCATCGTGGTGTATCCGTTTCTGCAGAAGTATTTCACGCAGGGCATCATGCTCGGCGCGATCAAGGGCTGATGATGACAGGCCGGGCGAACGGTCTGTATCAAATAAAAACTGGAGGGATTTCCATGACGAAGCGTTCCATTGTTTCCCTGCTGCTTGCGCTGATGATGCTCCTGTGCATCACCCCCGTGCTGGCGGAAGAACCCGTGACCATCCATGTGTATGGTCTGGGCGCAACCATCCCCGAGACCGATCCGGTGCTGCCTGAGCTGGGCAACCGTCTGGGTCTCAAGATTGTGGTGGATACCGCCGCGGGCGGCGCGGATGCGGCCACCGGCCTGATGACCCGCATGATGGATAATGACATCCCCGACGTGTTCCGCGTTGGCGACCTGAACAACCTGGCGGTGTACCATGAGTCCGATGCGGTGCTGGATCTCACGCCGTACCTCGACCAGATCCCCTCTGTGGTTGCGGCCTTCCCGGAAACCGATTGGGCGCGCCTGACCATTGATGGCGGCATCTACGGCATCCCGCGCCGCGGCGAGGTCAACTACATGGACTACTTCATCCGCAAAGACTGGATGGAGAAGCTGGGCGCCAAGTACCCGACCACGTTCGACGAGCTGTACGACCTGTGCGTGCAGGTGCGTGACGCTGACCTGGACGGCAACGGCGTGAACGACACCTATCCCATCAGCGGCAGCAAGCTGGAGAGCCGCGCCGGTACCCTGAACATGTTCTTCACCGCCTATGGCGTGACCCAGCCCAACACCCTGATGATCAAGGACAACCAGGCGGTCTGGGCCTGCACCGATCCGGCCTACAAGCTGGCGCTGACCGAGATCCGCCGCTTCATGGAAGCCGGCCTGATCGACCCTGAGTTCGTCTCCATGAACGAGGATACCCTGCGCGAGAAGATGTCCATGGGCAAGGTGTTCCTGGCGAACGGCGGCTGGTGCGCCTTTGCCAAGCAGGCGCAGCAGGACGTGCTCAAGGCCGTTGACGCGAACGCTGACTGGGGTCACATTGAGAGCAACATCGTGACCGAGCTCGGCATCTCGGGCGCGACCCATACCGCGGCAAACTTCTCCAACGTGTATTCCTTCAGCCCCGACCTGGCGGATGACCCGGAGAAGCTGGCGGCTGCGCTGTCCATCTTCGAGTACACCATCTCCGGCGAGGGCGACGAGCTGCTGTGCTACGGCCTGGAGAACGTGCACTACACCAAGGAGAATGGCGTCATCACCAAGCTCCCGGCAATGAACGAGCTGGGCTATGGCTGGGCCATCCAGTTCACCGGCCGCAATGACATGGTCTACTGCATGACCAAGTTTGCCGAGTGCGCGGACGAGATCGAGCACGCTGCCAACGAGGTACCGATTCTTACCCATTATGAGGCGCTGGTCAGCCAGCCCGAGGGTGTGAACATGGCCGACCTGAAGGCGTATGAGTCCGAGCAGCTGATCGCTTTCATTTACGGCACCCGCCCCATGGAGGAGTACGACAATTTCGTGCAGGAGCTCTACAACCTGTACAACCTGGGCGCGTACCTTGACGCCGCCACCGAGACCCTGACCGAGCTGGGGTACATCAAGTAATCAGCCTTTTGTATCGGAGAGGGGCAGCCACGCCCCTCTCCTTTTCAGTCAATCAGGGACTGCGGGAAATGTGCAAGGGACGAAGAAAGGCATCACTGCAAAAAGCGCTTCAAAGAAAACGGCGGGCACCGTCCGTCCGAGGAGTTTTGTATGAAAGCAGTCATTTTGGGAGGCACCCTTTCGGCAATCCGGGAGGCGCTGCGTCTCCGGGCGGCAGGGTGGTCCGTGCTGCTGTGCGCGCAGAGCACCTATCTGGCGGAGGATGTCACGGCAACATGGCATGGCTATGGCGTGTGCCATCAGGCATGGCTGGGTGACAGGCTGGCCGCCGCCGGGCTATGCGTGGAGCCTCCCTTCCTCCCCGGAAGGATCAAAAAAGAAGCGCTCCGGGTGCTGCTGGATGCGGACGTGGAGGTTCGCTTCATGACCCGGGCTGCGGGGCTGCTCCAGGAGGAGGGGCGCGTCTGCGGCGTGGTGCTGGCGCGCAAGGGCGGCCTTGCCCAGGAAAGGTGCGACCTCCTGCTGGATGCGACCCTCTATCATGTTGCTTCCGCGCGGCTGACACAGCGGGCGGTGCTCGTTCCGGCAGGCAGCGAAGTGAGCTTCTCGCTGGAATACCGCGGCATCACGCTGACGCAGGATGTACTCCCGCTATCGGATCACGAAGTGCTGGAGCGCGGGCCTGTTGCACAGGACCACGCCTACCTGACCGCGACGCACACCTTTGCGCAGGATACGCCGCTGGAGGGGGCGCATACGGCGCTGTGGCGCTGTGCGCTTCATGCGGCCAAACGACTGGCGCAGGATGAACGGTTCCCGCATCTGGAAATGACCAATGCCCTGCCGGCTCAGGTTTTCATGGAATCGCCTGAAATGGAGCAGGCCGTGGAGATCACGGACGGTTTCAGCTTTGATGCGTCGTGGGCAGCGTATCCCGTCTGCCCGGCGCAGGTGCTGGTCTGCGGCGCAGGTACGGCTGGAATCCGCGCCGCGCTGGCTGCTGCGCCGGCGGGAGACGTGCTGCTCACGGAGTTCTTCCCCTATCCAGGCGGCACGCGGACGATGGGCGGTATCCAGTGGCTCTACTACGGCAACAGAAGCCCGCTGTTCCAGAAGATGTTTGCGGAAATCGAGCGCTATGCGGGCGGTCTGACGCACGGGAGGACGTATTCCCACTTTGGCTCCGCCGAGGCTTTCCTGTATCTGGAAAAGCTATGGGACAGCGGCATTGCGTACCGACCCGACACGCTGGTCTGCGGTGCGCGCCTGAGCGGGGGGCGCATCTCGGAGGTATTGTGCGTGTCGGCGGGGGAAATCTTTGTTGTGCATCCGAACAAGGTTCTGGATGCCACCGGCGACGGGGACGTGGCTGCGCTGTGCGGCGTTCCGATGGAAACCGGCGATTCCCTGACCGGCATGGTGCAGAATTACAGCCAGGCTCATCGCGTCAGCGGGACACGCTTTGATTGCCCCATGGCCGATCAGGATACGCTGCGCACCGATTTGCCGGAGGAATGGCAGCGTGCTGTGATTCAGAATACGCTATTCGGCGCGGAGTACGACTGCATGGAGATGCTGACCCCGCGGGAAAGCAGCCGCATCCTCGGACAGTACCGCATCACGCTTGAGGACGCGGCGCGGGGGCATGTGGAGCCGGATGCGCTGATTGATGCGTATTCCTCCTATGACCCGCACTGTCGCTGCTTGTCCCTGCCGGGGCGGCTCGGGCTGATGCCGGAGCGCGCAAAGCCCCGGTATGTCTCCATTCCCTACCGGGCGCTGCGCACCCATGAAGCCGGCAACTTGCTGGTGCTTGGCAAAGCGATTTCCGCAACGCAGGATGCCTTCAATTACTGCCGCATGTGCGCGGACGTGATGGCACTGGGTCATGCTGCCGGGCGCATTGCGGCGCTGTCGGTTGATTTGTCCGCGCCTGCGCTGACCCAGGTACAGCAGGAGATGTTCGCCGGCGGCGCGCTGGTGCGACGGCCTTCTTCAGAACCGTATGATGAGAACACAGCAGAGCGTGTCATTGCGCCGCTGCTGTGCGGTGTGGAGGGTGCGCTGGCGGAGGTTGTGCTCTGTGCGTGGCCGCAGACACAGAAGCTGCTTCTTGGTGCGCTGGAAAGCGGCGTGCTGCCGGACAGCAAACGGGTGGCGCATGCCCTGCTTTACACGGGGGATACGCGCTTTGCGCCGGACGTGCTGGAGGACTTCGTGCAGCAGGATGAAGCGCTCGCCGGGCAGTACGGGGAGCTGCGAGAGGCGGACGGCCTGATTCACGGCGGCTATCGGAATGCGCCGGATGATGTGTGGCGCGTCAATCAGGCGATGGTGCTGCTGGCACATGTGCAGTACCGCCCGGCCATTCCGGCGCTGTGTGCGGCGATGGAGCGCACCGGTCTAGGCGCGTTCTATCACCCGCAGACGGCGACCTATGGCAGCCTGCGTCCGGACTGCATGACCAACAGCACCTACGACCGCATGCTGTGCATGGCAGAGGTGGGCTTGCTGATGCCGGATGGCGCGCTGGCCGGGCCGCTGATGCGTCTTTCCCATCTGGCGCAGGACATTGAGCCGCAGGATCGTAATGTCTATATGGCATATCTCGCGCTGCGTCTGGCGCACGCGGCGCTTCTCTGCGGCAGCGGGGACGCGCTGGCGGTGATTGAGCCTTATAGCCGCCATCCACACGGTGTTCTGCGCACCTATGCCCAAAGGATTCTTGAAAGCAATCAGGGAGGAAAAATGGTATGAAGGTAATCTGTAACCCGCTCAATCTGCCGTACCGCTACCAGATGCGCGGCGCTTCCCAGCCTGCCTGCCGGGAGGCTGCCGACCCGACACTGCTTGAGGTGAATGGGCAGTATGTCCTCTTTCCCTCCATGACGGCGGGCTTCCATACAAGCGAAGATCTCTGCACATGGACATTCCATGTCCTTCCGGAGAATTTCCCAGCGAACGACTATGCGCCGGATGGTTGCGTGCTGGACGGCGAGGTGCAGCTCTGTGCGTCGCATGGGAGCAAAAACGGCAGCTTTTACCGCAGCCGCGACCCGCTTGCCAAGCCGTTCCGGGAGATTCCCGGCACCTTCCCGTTCTGGGATCCGCACCAGTTTGTGGACGATGACGGACGGCTTTACTTCTATTGGGGCTGTTCAAATGCGCAGCCCATCCGTGGTGTGGAGATGGACAGGAATACGATGCGCCCGCTCGGCGAGCCGGTTCCACTGATTGCCGGGCATCCTGAGCAGCTTGGCTACGAGCGCATGGGCGAGGACGGCTCTGATGAAAACAGCGCTCCGTGGATCGAGGGCGCGTGGATGACAAAGCACAACGGAAGGTATTACCTGCAATACGCCGCCCCTGGCACGGAATTCAACACCTATGCGGACGGCGTATATGAGAGCGAACATCCGCTTGGGCCGTTTGTGCCGGCGAAAAACCTGCCGTATTCCTTCGTGCCGGACGGCTTTGCGCAGGGTGCGGGACATGGCAGCACGCTGAGGACGCGCGACGGGCAGCTTTTCCACGCAGCGACCATGCGCATCAGTGTCAATCACCCATTCGAGCGCCGGCTCGGCCTGTGGCGTGCGGGCTTTGATGCGGACGGCCTGATGTACTGCGATCAGCGGTATGCGGACTGGCCGATGGCACTGGAGGATGCTCCCTTCTCGCCGCCGCGTTGGATGCTGCTTTCCCATGGGAAGCCCGTCCGGGTGTCCTCCGGGGAGAATGCGGCGTGCGCGGTCGATGAAAACATCCGCACATGGTGGAGTGCGTCGGGGAATCAGCCCGGAGAATGGCTGGAGGTCGATCTGCTGGCGGCCTGTCAGGTGAACGCCGTGCAAATCAATTTTGCAGACGAGGGACTGTTTCTGGAGCCGCCCTGCCCCACGGAGACGCTGGAACAGGGGCGCTATATCGAGCGCGTTCCCCAGCATACCCGCTGGCTGCTGGAAGGCTCAACGGATGGCAAAACGTATTTCGTCATCGAGGACAAGCGCTGGGTGGAAACAGATCTGCCGCATGATCTGGTTGTCCGGGAGGCGGGTGTTGTTTGTCGCTTCCTGCGCCTGACCGTGCAGGAGCTTCCCTACGGGCAGAAAGCCCGCATTTCCGGTCTGCGCGTTTTTGGATACGCAGAAGGTGAGCCGCCGCGGCTGCTTTCCTCCCGAGCCACCCGGGAAGGCGCACGCGACATGCTGGTGACATGGGATGCGGAAGGCGCCGACGGCGTATGCATCCAATGGGGAGTTGCGCCGGATAAGCTGTACCACAGCTGCCTGACCTATGCCCCGGGAATGCGGCGCATCACGGCGCTGTGTGAGGGACAGCGCGTATGGTTCCGGGTGGATGCCTTCAACGGGAGCGGCATCACCTGCGGCGAAGTTCAGGAGGTCGAGGAATGATGGGGAAAGATGCGGGGATGACGGTGCATCTGGAGGAAACGCTGACCGCTGCGGGGTACTATGACGTGCTGGTCGCGGGCGGCGGGCTGAGCGGCGCTGCCGCCGCGCTTTCTGCCGGGCGCTGCGGCAAACGTGTTCTGCTCATCGAGAAGCAGTGCAGCCTGGGCGGGCTGGCTACCACAGGGTTGGTCAATTTCTGGGTGCCGCTGTGCAACGGAAGGGGAAGGATGATTATCCGCGGCATGGCAGAGGAGCTTCTGAAACTGTCCCTGCGTCTGGGCTTTGACACGCTGCCGGAGGAATGGAAGCAGGGTGAACCGGCACAGCCTACGAACGAGCGATGCGTCAGCTGGTTTTCCTCCGGTCTGTTTGCGCTGGAGCTGCTTCGGCTTCTGCGCGAAAACGGCGTGGATGTTCTCTACGACGCGCTGATTTCCCAGCCGGTGATGGCGGACGGACACTGCGAAGGACTCATCATCGACGGCAAATCGGGGAGAAAATTCTATCAGGGCAGCGTGGTCATCGATGCAACGGGCGATGCGCAGGTGCTCGCGCAGGCGGGCGTCCCGACCATTGAGGGCGACAATTACTTCACCTATTACGGCGAGGGCATCACGCTGGAAGGCTGCCGCCGGGCACTTGAAACCGGAAACCTGTTCAATGCATACAGTCGCCCCTTTGGCGGCACGGCGGATTTGCATGGCCGCCAGCAGCCGGCGGAAAAAGTGCCCTATCACGGGGTATCGATGGAAACCATCAATGCCTATCTGCAGGAGAATCAGCTTTTGATGCTGAAAAAAGAGGAACAGAAGGATCGCTGGGCGCGTGGCATTCACATGCTGCCCGGCATGCCGCAGTTGCGCACGGCCCGGCGGCTTGATGGCAATGCTACGCTGACGGAGGAGGACTGCTACCGCCATCAGGTAGCGTCCATCGGCACCATCTGCGATTTTGAGAGACGGGACTGCCTGTACGAAGTGCCCTATGGCGTGCTAATCCGGGATGGTTTTGACAACCTGATGACCTGTGGCAGAAGCGCGTCCGCTTCCGGATGGGGCTGGGATGTGCTGCGGGTGATTCCGCCCGCTGTGCTGACGGGTCAGGCAGCCGGTCTGGCGGCAGCACTGGCACTGGACGCCGGATGCGCCGTATCGGATGTGCCTATCCATACGCTTCAGGAGCAGCTTGGTAAAACGGGCGTTATCATCCACTTTGACGATGCGTGGAAGCCTGCGTCTGAGCCGGAGGACTGTGCAGCCGCTGTAGAGGGACATATCTGAATGCGGCCTTTGGGGAGATGCTACGCGTCATCCGCACGCTGACCGGGGCGGCATTATGCTACTCAAATACAGCAGCTCTTTCTTTGATCAGCTCGATGCAGCCCATTCCAAGCTCAAACAGCCGATAAAGCCCGCGAATCCTGCGTACAATCGTGGTATAGATTCTGATTGTCTTCAACTATTCTGTCTTTGAAAGAACAACTGCGGCTTTGGGTAAAGAAGATGACGAGCAAAGTTTTCTGAGCGATATGAGAAATGCAAACAGGAATCGGTGAATCCGCTAACACCATCTATCTGACGCCCAACAAAGAGGGCAGAGGGGAGCCTTGAAGAATGCCCGTGAACGACCCCTGTGGAGCTGAAAAAAGCCCTCGAAGGCTGTGAAAAAACAAGCCGGGATGTCGGGTTCTCTCAGAATGGCTTGCAGCGTTGCACAAAATAATTAGCACGAAAATACTAGAACCTGTTCACACTATTAACATATCTGTACTACAGAATGCGGATTAATGTGGATTTGTGTGAGGAATTAGGAGTTACTATATATTCCTTCCCAATGAAATTTCATCCGATTTCTGACCCGGATTATTTCAGGAATCGTGATTACATTGGTAAACACTGGAACCGCAAATTCATAAGAGCAATACAAGCAATTCTGAATTCCACTAAAGGAAAGGTCGAGCGTGGTGTTGCCTTCTTCGAAGAAGCGTTCGGACGAAATATCGATGAGTTTCATCGTTTATTGTGGATGCCAGAAGCATTCATCATATTCCGTCGGAAATATGATGCTGATTTACGTGCTCGAATGGCAGATAAATACACGAACTATACTGACGAAGATTGCGATCTTGCTAATGAATGGTGGAGGGATTTCTGTGCGTTGAGTGAGGATCAACGAGCCATCATAGAGCCTATCATCGGTTTGAACAAGTTTGATGAGGGTGATTACCAATGCGATGATCCACAGATTCTTCACGTCTTGGAATACTATAAGATTAAGCACTAATGCTTTTTCCTCACCATTTTCTTCAACCACAATTTTTCGGAGGGTTACATGATACCAGTAGAAAGTATAGTCAGGTATCTCATAAAGTTCGGAAGCGAGAAAAACATGAAGTCGCTACTTGATGGCAAAGTGTTTATGCATAATCTCCAGTACTACATCAACCTTGAAAAAGAAAAGGGAGATCAGATTACTGGAGATGAATATGAAGGCAAGCTTCCAGTTGTTAACGTTAAACTCTCCATAAGGAATCCAGATACACATGAAGAGATTACACAGATATCATGTGGAAAGGCATCTTTTGACTTTGGCATGTCAAAGTATCCAGTGTATTGTACTTTGATGTTTGACCATCGAAATATGCTTAATGATGAAGAACCTCAAGTGCCCAAAGAAGATGGTGATCCGTATACGATACTGCGGTATGGTTTTACTGAGGATCAAAAGAAAGAAATGGCCACCTTTGGTGATTCAGCCGTATTTATCAAAAATGTCGACGAGTTTATTCATCGCGTAAGAAAAGCTGCTGAAGCAAAAGGGATTCAAGTCGGATATGGTCCGGTCAGCTACTATCATGACAATGAACTTAAGCATCACAAACAAGTCATGGAGCAGCATGGAGCTGCCCCTCTGTGGAAAAGAGATCGGTACAAGAATCAACAGGAGTATCGCATTTATTTAGACACAGAAATTGACGATTCGATGATTCTTGAGATTGGAGATATACGTGATATAGCTGAACTGTTGCCAACAACAGTTCTTCTGGATAGTGAACTCTGCGTCAAAGCTATTCTTGAACCTCTACACGATAACCCATAACCCTACACGATAACGTCATAACGTTACACGAAACGCCCGGCAATCGTGTAGCGGTTATAAAAATCAGTCAAGTTTGTTTCTTACCCAAACCGTTTCTGATTTGGGTATTTGACACGAAATACCGCAGAATCTTCACCTAATCATACCCAAACCATGATTACACACCATTCTATTTGGGTATGCAATAATGTAAATTATGGCATTAAAAATTTACCAAATTGATTGAAAATGGATGATTTTTTATGATTTTGAGAGCAATCGGGCAATTCAAGTCCTGTTTCCCGCACCACAGAACCCTTGATTTTTCAAGGGTTCTGCTTCTTTTTGGCGGCCTTCCACCCCAACCCCACCCCAACGGACCTGATATTGGGGTGGGGCTATACGCCATGGGACATGGTTGGGTGAAATTTTCTATTATTGTTCATCGTTTTACAACCCGGCGATGAACTTTTCCATGCGGTTCGCGCTTTCCTTCTGCATGGTGGCGGTGACGTGTGCGTAGCGATCCAGTGTGAATGCCGAGGAGTAATGCCCGGCGTTCTGCTGGATCGTTTTTACGTCATCCCCCGCCATAATGGAACTGACCACATAAGTGTGTCTCAGATCGTGGAAGCGGTGCGCGTCGATACCCGCTGCCACCAGGATCTTGTGAAGAATCTTCCATGCGGTCGGCTGGGACAGGTGGCTGCCATCCGGATGCGTGAACACCAGGTTGGGGAAGCCGCCATCGTTCCATGCCGGCCCCAGCGCTTTCCGCTGTGCTTCCTGCTCTTCCTTGTGCTTCTTCAGCACCTGGAAGACCGTAGGAGCGGGAGCGATGGTGCGGGGCTTGCTGTTCTTCGGTGTCGCAAACCGGAAGACTTCGCCTTTCTTTCTCGGCTGAGCCAGCTGCTTGGTGACCCGAATCAGACCGTTCTCAAAGTCCACAGAATCCCAGGTCAGCCCCAGCAGCTCGCCGGACCGCAATCCGGTGAAGATTGCGGTCACGATGAGCGCCTCATGCTCGTGGCCTTTCAGAAAGGCCAGCAGCTTGGAAAGTTCCGGCGTATCCAGCGGATGAATCTCCGCTTGCTCGATCCGGGGCAGGATGCAGTTGCTGGATGGATTCTTGCTCAAGTAGCCTATTCTGACAGCCACATCCAGTGCCTTATGCAGGCAGCCGTGAATGTTCTTGATGGATTTCGGACTGAGCCCTTCCTCCCGCTTCTTATTGTAGAGGCGCTGAATCATGGGCGTTCGGAGTGCCGACAGTTTGACGTCTCCGAGCGCGGGGATGATGTGCACCCGGATCTGCATTTCGTAGGTATCAGCAGTGCCGAGCTTCACATTCCCCAGGTAGTCGCGGTGCCACATGGTCAGCCATTGGCCGAGGGTCAGGCCGCTGTCCTCTCTGAAATCACCATGGTCGATGGTGACGGAGACTTCGGTCAGCTTCTTCCGGACTTCCGCCTGGGTTCGTCCATAGACCGAATGCCGTTTTCCATCGGCACAGTATCGGGCTTCCCAGCTTCCGTCAGCCCGTTTTCTGATGGTTCCTTCGCCGTTAGCACGCTTTCTTGCCATTGTTTTCTCCTTTCGACAGCCAATCCAGGAGAGCCTGACGGGCGATCACGATCTTTTTGCCAGCATGGATGCTCGGAATCTGATTCTCCCGAATAAGTTGGTACATCGTTGGCCTGCTGATACCGATCAGCTCCGCTGCTTCCCGGACGGACAATGTCATCTTCGTGCCCGGCGATGATTGCTGAGGTATGCTGTTGTCAAGGTGCTCTGGCTCCTGCAGAGCCGCGGTGCTGTCCAGCATGCGGAGAACCTCGTCCACAACCTGGTGTACCTGCTCTTCAGTATATAGCCTGTTTCTCATCATGGCAATATCCTTTCATGCTTTAAAGTGATGTAAAGTTGTAAACTATCTCTTTCCCGAATGCTCCTGCCGTTTTGTTACCGGTTAGAATCCGATTTTTAACGGGGATGATTCATTCTTCATCTCCCGTCTGAACAAGCCACGAAAAGCCCTGCTCTGGAAGGCTTTCTGACAGGCTAACCGGTAACAAATTACGTGCGTTTCATTTGCTTTCGCTGATAGTAGCTGCGCTGTTTGACCCGGTTGCGGAGTCGCTCGTGAAGAGGTTTGCAGTGCGGGCAGTATCGCTGTCGACCGCTGTTGGGGATGAAAGCTCCTCCGCACCAGGCGCAGGTTCTTTCATTCGGCCGGGTCACATCTTCTTCCCGAAGCAGTTCTGTCCAGATGATCCGATTCAATTCCGGATTGATGGGCAGCACGCATTCCAGAAAATAATCGCAGTCAATAGCGCCGTCGTGAATCGTCGGATAGCGGGGATTGATGATGGTGCACTCTCCATCCTCAATACATTTCCCACCGATGTAATTGCAGCATTCTCCATGCGCCAGAGTTCTGACATTCCGGATTAACATGTTGTTCATTCTTTTGGACTCTCCTCGTTTACATTCATCTTCCATCATGATCTGGCTGTGTGTCCGATTACACAGTCAGGAACAGTTGCGGCGCTGCTCTGCGTTCGGATCATGCTTCGCGGCTGCATGACGCAGAGCAGTGTGTATCTGAACGCACAGGATAGCTTTTCCTGTACGGGAAGTCATAGAGGCAATTCGTATGACTTTGGCTTCCGCTGACAGCATATCACATGGTTTCCAAAATCGTTTTCATGTTTTGAAAACTTCAGAAAGCGTTGCAGCTTAAGGCTTTGTTGGCATTTTTGCGTCTGGCTAAATTTCTAAAATGACGGTTTTACTGGGGTTCCCGGGCCAAAAGTTTTCACGAAATGAAATTTATTTTTTCAGAAGACCGTCTTCATGCTCTCCTGAAAACAGCCCCGGAGAATAGTAGCAAGCAATGCAAATCTGCTAGATTTTGCAAAAAGCTTGTTGGTAGGCTCCGCCCCCAAGCCCCTGATCTGCCAGCGCAAGCGCTGTGGTTGTGCAGGTTCCCTGCGCTTTGTCCCGTCCCAGATATCATGAAATAACGTGATTGCTTCCGCTGGATCGGAGCAAAATTGCCGTGTAAGGAAAGCCATTATCACTCGTAAAGTACCTCCAACCGTTCATAGATTTGTCTTATCAATTGAGTAATCTCCTCCTGCTTTTCCAGGATCTCATCGATTTCTGTTTCATAGATAGTGTTACCTGCACAAATGCCATTTTTCAGGCGAGTGCAAAATTCTTCTCTTCCAGACGGATCTGAATCACATTTCGGAGCCAACTGAAAAGAGAGCGCAAAAGAAGCCGGAGCCTCTTCCGCAGG